>Ga0315338_1001394_pt1 | contig 30840 bp, 27 predicted proteins | sample ASW8metaG_FD_204518 | JGI IMG/M metagenome (GOLD analysis project Ga0315338, IMG submission 204518) | Ammonia-oxidizing marine archaeal communities from Monterey Bay, California, United States - ASW #8 | ecosystem: Environmental > Aquatic > Marine > Coastal | place: USA: California | collected... | reverse complement strand
TTCTCACCATGCTGAGCCATTTCGCGTTTCCTCTTGTCTGCAATTGTCTAGATCGCTTTCAAAAGGATAACCGGATGGCTCAGCACTTCGAGCCATCATAAATTTACAGAAGAAACGTTACACCACCTTATCGGAGGCCGAGGTTCACTGGCGGACGTTCCTTGCAGACCTCAAAGGCCGCGGCTTATGCGGTGTCGAACTGGTCGTCAGGGACGCCCATGAGGGTCTCAAGCCGGCCAGAAAGGCGGTGTTCCCGAGCGTTCCCTGGCAGCGCGACCGCCATGGATGGCGGGAGTTAGAACAATGCAGGAGCAATTGTCGTTGCCAGTTCCGTCTGCAGCAAAACGCTGGGCAGTACGCGCCGAAGGTGGCGATGCGCACAGCCGTTGCTGCCGACATCCGGGCTATCTTCAACGCACCGGATAGGGACGAAGCCGAACGGCTGCTGGATAAGTTTATGACTCGCTATGAGACGTCAGCGCCGAAGCTTGCGCAATGGGCCGAGGAAGCGCTCCCGGAGGGATTTACGGTCTTCGATTTACCGGCGAGTCACCGACGCCGGTTGCGAACAACGAACTTGCTGGAACGCGTTAACGGAGAAATCAAACGGCGGACACGCGTCGCACGACTGTTCCCAAACGAAGCTTCCTGTCTACACTTGGTGAGCACAATATTGATGGAAATATCCGACGATTGGCAGACGGCTGACAATCGTTATGTCGTCTTCAACAATGAAACTGCGATCGAAAGATAGCCGAAATTACAGAAGCAATGTTGCTTAATCTCTGCGACCGGCGCCTTATTCGCTTCGCGCAGGATCTTGCCCATTTGATCTTCGCTATATCGTCCTTTCTTCATGGCGTCCCCCTCCTCGGAGCGCCATACTCTCAAGAATAAAATGATCCGAAAATGCTAAGGCCGGTCACGATGCTGCAGGATATCACGTCAAAAAAGTGGTAACGGTGCCGAGCCGCAAAGCGGCGGCGCGGTACCTGTTGGAACACTACGCAGTAAGCGAGCGGCATGGCGGCCGAACGGTAATGCTAGCGCGAAAGACTCACCGCTACACCTTGAGGCGGCTGTCCCAGGAGGTGCTGCGTCACCGGATCGTTGAACTCGCACGTACGCGGGTGCGGAACGGCTACAAACGCATACACGTGCTGCTGAAACGCGAAGGCGTCCACGTCAACAAGAAGCGCGTTCATAGATTATCTTGCCTTGTAGGTTTGTAGCTAAGGGCGAAACGACCGAGACGGCACGTTAGTGCGGCTCGTCGCCAGCCGCCGCGTGCAATGCCAAGGCGCTCGAACGTTGCCTGGAGTATGGACTTCGTCAGCGAATGTAACTACCCGATAAATCCGGGCCACTAAATCGTCGAAATTTCTATACTTAAACGAGTAAGGAGTTTTCAAGATGAGCAAACCCCGATTGACCGAGATGCAATTTGTTGCGTTGCTGAAGGAAGCGGAATCTGGCGTACCAGTCCCTGAGCTTTGCCAGCGCCACGATGTCGGGCAACGCACGTTTCACAAGTGGCGGTCGAAGTACGGCGGCATGGAGGCTTCTGACGTGCGGCGCCTGAAGGAACTCTAAGACGATAACGCCAGACTGAATAAGATGTACGCGAACCTGAGCCTGAAGCACGAGATGCCGGAAGATATCGTGACAATAAAGCTGTGGCGCCGGCACGCCGCCGGCGTTGGATTGACCATCTTCGCGAGTCGATTGGCGCCAGTGTTCGCTTGGCCTTTGAGGTTGCCGGATTGGTCTTCCCCGGAAATAGTGAACACCTAAGATGAGGGCGTTAATGACCCGGGAGGTGTTCGATGGACAAGCAAAAAAGAAGGAAATATTCAGAGGAATTCAAACGAGAAGAGGTGGAGTCGAACGGTTCTATAATCGAAAACGTCGGCACGGTTCAGCGGCAGGACGAGCCCTCTCGATTATAAGGAATCCGTTCTTAACCAACCCGTTCACTAAATCCGGGGAAAACCCGCTCTCGCTCGATTCGTGGAAGAACAAAAAAAACCCCGCTGAAAGCGGGGTTTTTTAAGTGCTGGTTCCGTCGGGGAGCTGTGTTCAGCCCTTCTGATTACGACGGCGCGAAAAACCAATGCCAGCCAAGCCGAGACCGAGCAGTGCGAGACTCGCAGGTTCCGGGACGGTCTCCGGCAACCCCGTCGTCCGCCCGTCGGCTTCAATGTGGATGTCACAGGGCGACGACGTGCTGCAAGAAAGGTCATTTATGCCATCACCTCCGTAGTTCGGCGTTAAGCCAGCCACCACATCGGACGGGTTAGCCGCCTCGAAGGGTGTCGCCGTATCGATTCGATGCACCAAATCGTCGTCATTCAGCGGGTCTTCGGCCCCACCCATCATCGTTATCGGATCGTAGGTGACGAAGAAGTCCTCATCCTGGAAGAAAACGTCCAGATCGACCGTGATATTGCCACCGAATTGAATCGTCGTAATGCCCCCGTCATCATTAAGGTCAGAACCATCGGAGTCGAAGTTATCGAGGCTGGGCAGGACAGCTCTCTCAGCCGTCACTGACCCAAGGGCGCCTGAAAACACGTCGGCCTCTAAAATCAGGATACCGTCGTTGTAGCCCGTGCCCAAGATATCATCGAACGGGAGCGTTGGGTCGCCAACAAGGTCCGCGGCAGCAGATACTGTTGGGCTGTCGTAGTATATCCTGAAGTAGCTGTCCGCAATTGGCGCCTCGACCGCTGTACCTCCGGTAACGTACTCGACAACGTCGAGATTTGCTCCCGAAAATATTTGCGCAGTCGCTGGGACATACATCTCATACGACCAACCCCAACCATCGCCGGCCGGTTGCCAGTTGTCCGGTCCGTCATTATTACCGTATATGTCGAGTAAATGCCCCTGCGCGTAGAGGCCAAATTCCGTACTCGGGCAAAACGGCGCTCCGCAAATAAGCGGAGCCGTCGGGTTAATGTTAACCATTAGGCCGTTGCTCGGTGCCCAGTCGAAGATGACCGCACTTGCGCCACCCCCTGCCTCGTTACCATTAAAGTCGATATTCAACGCCTGCGCGGAACCGGATACCGCCACACCTAAGCCGATAACGCTGGCGACGAAGGTTTTCTTAAACATTATGTTTTCTCCTGAGCTACTTAGGTTCGTGCTTTAGCGCTCGTTCTAGTTCTAATCTTCCAACCAGTGCGGCCGCCTTTGCCCGATGACTTTGCAATTCATGTGCCAATAATAATTTTGTAATTAATATCAGTCGGTTAGAAAACTTCGAGATCATGGTCGGCGAGCAACAGCACGTTTCTGTTAAGAATCTTGACAACCGCAGCGGGCCGATTTCGTCAGATCCTTTGTGGTTAATCGAACTCAGCTGAGAATATTGCTAATAATTCGTTTTAACACAATAGGTTAAGGGGGTTTCCCGGTGCCTTTGCGGTTGCACGCGTCATGTCAATGGATTTTACACTCCCCGTAAGTCGGCTTTATAACGCCACAACTGACTTGTATTGGACAACAGGGTAATCTATTGAAATTACGACGTAAACGTGCTTCAAGCCGTTAGGGCTATGTAGTTCGTTGGGCAAGCGCCGATAGATCATTCACCCAGTGGCGTTCCAACTTGCCGAAAATTCACGGTGCGAAGGACGCATCGGCCCGAACCCGCGTTAAGGTGGGGCGAAGCACCTCGGTCTACACATGTCTCGAGGTGCAATCTGTCCCGCCGCGGCTAGGTGTTCATGGCACTATAACGAGCGTGGACGGAGCCCCTAGGCGCATTGACGATCAAATATACGAGAAGGCGGAACTTAACAAATGGTACGTAGTATGGAGTTTTATCGGTCACGATTATTGGCTCTCGTAGCTACCTTTGCGACCGTTTTTGTCTTGAGCGGCTGCGGCAAAGCCGATACCAAGGGTACGATTGACCAGGCAAAGCGCTATTTGGCGGATCGCGACGTCCCAGCCGCGATGATCGAAATAAAGAACGCGCTACAGCAAGTTCCCGATTCGAGCGAAGGAAGGTGGGTTCTTGCAAAAATCTACTTATTACTTGGGGAGGGCGTGGCTGCCGAAAGAGAACTCGGCCGGGTGGGGCATGACGAGCGAGATCAGCTGTATTTCAGTGACTTGGCGCGTGCGAAACTGCTTCAAGGTGATTTTCAAGGCGCGCTTGATGTTGTCAAGAATTCAGAGGCTACGATTCCGGCGTCTTCGGGACTTCTTGCGGTTCGCGCCGAGGCCCACGTGGCGTTGGGTAACTTCGATTTGGCGGCGGAGGCGGCCGAGAGCGGGCTGAGGGAATCGCCAGAGGACGCTGGAATTCTCGTTGCAAATAGCATCGTCGCGTACGCGAACGCGGATTTCGAAGAGGCGGACGAATTCATGGATGAGGCGCAAGAGCTGGCGTCCAACGACCCGAGGCTGCATGTCGTACGAGGTCGGATGGAACTGGGCCGCGGTCGCGCAGAGCTAGCGGAAACCGCGTTCCGGGAGGCATTGAAAATTGTGCTGGCACGGGTGGACGCTCAGATCGGATTAACACGGGCGTTGCTGAAGCAATATGAGAGTAAAGAAGCGTTGAAAATCGCTTCCCAGCTTGTGAAGCGCCGAAAAGGCGCGCCAATCCCGCTTTATTTGCGTGCGACGGCCAATAACCAGCTCGGTGAAAGCGGCTTGGCCCGGGACGATTTACGTTTATTATTGAGTTCCTCGCCAGATTTTCTTCCGGGCCGCCTAATGTTGGGGCGAATTCTTGCCCACCAAGGTGAACATGCCCAAGCAGAAGAGCTCATCCTCAGCGTCTGGAAAAAGCGGCCGGGAAATGCCCAGGTAGCCAGCTTGCTCGCCGAGGTTATGTTGCATCTCAACAAGAAGAAAGAAGCGACCGAGCTGCTTGAATCTTATCGCTTGAATGAAGTTGCTGAGGCCGCCACTCTCGCGGATCTCGGTTCGATTTACCTTCGTGCAGGACAGCCGAGGGAGGGCCTGAAATTCTTTGAGGAAGCGCTGGAGCGCGAGACGGATGATCTCCAAATCAGGCGAAAGGTTGCCTGGTCCCGGATTGCTGTCGGCGACATCGAAAGCGCCGAGAAGCAACTCGACGAACTTCTTGCGGCTGGCGACGAATCGCGAGAGCTCGATGTATTAATCCTTATGGTCAAAATGCGCCAGAAGAAATTCGATGAAGTTATCGTGCAGGCCAATGATCACATCGAGAGATATCCGGAGGATCTGGCCGTCCGGAATATGCTTGGCACAGCTCACATGAATAGAGGCGATAACGCAGCCGCCAGGCAAGCCTTTTTGGAAGCCCTGGAGCGGAACCCGAAGTTCGTTCCCGCTTTGATGAAGCTCTCAGTCTTGGACGCCATTGAGGGTAAACGTGAAGACCTCCGCAAAGGATTAGATCGCGTCATCGAAATCGATTCGAGCGAACTGGAGGCCCTTGTACCGCGATCGGCCATAGGGGCCTCCGAAGGCGACATCGATTCTGCGGTTGAGTTATTGAAGACAGCATGCGACGAAAATCCGCGTGCATTCTTGCCGCGCGTGGCGTTGGCCCGCTTCTATCTCAATATGCGTCGGTTCCCGGAAGCATTGAAGGTTGCTATGGAAGCCAACGAATTGGTGCCCGACAGCGTTGACGCGCTGTTGGTCCTGGGCAATGCTCAACTCGGTATCGGGGAATCTCGCAAAGCCCTGGAAACCCTCACGGTTGCCGCAGACTTGGCGCCGGAAGCCCCAAACGTGCACTATGCTTTCGCCGCCGCGCTATTGCGAGGTAATCGGGCAGAAGAATCACGGGCAGAACTAAAAAAAGCGTTGTCGCTGGACAACAATCATCTGCCCGCCTTGATAGCGTTAGCCCGTTTGGAAGTTGATAGAGGTGATTCCGAAGCGGCATTGAGCCTGGTTCGGGACGCCCAGAAAAAATTCCCAACTAAAAGCGGACCCCACATCCTGGAGGGGAATATCCTAGCGAATAACGGCCAGTACACGGAAGCGACGCTATCCTTCGAACGGGCGCTGGATCTCGGCGCTGGCAGCGAAGCTGCGCTTCGCATCTACAAAGCGGGGGTGATGGAAGGGCAACCGGATGCCGCGATTGCGAAGCTAGCTCAATGGGTCGAGCGAACCGAACCCGGTCCAATTGGCCATTATATGCTTGGCGTGGCATACGAAGAGCAAGGGCACAAAGCAAAGGCAATCGAGATCTACGAAGAATTACTCCGCGTTGAGCAGTCTCATAGGGGGGCATTGAATAATCTCGCTAATCTGTATCTGGACAGCGGGGACTCTCGAGCTCTCCAGGTCGCCAGCAAGGCGCGCGAGCTGTACCCATTGGACCCGGCTTCGGCCGATACACTTGGGTGGGTGCTGGTTAATAATGGGAAAAGCGAGCAGGCAGTCAGTATTCTTAACAAAGCGGCTACGTCATTACCTGACTCTCCTACGGTGCTCTATCACCTTGGCATGGCGCTGGCTCGCAGCGGCGATGTTAGCGGCGCCAAGGAAAACCTGACTAAAGCGCTAGAACTCGGCGAGTTCAAAGATCGGGAGCGGGCGCAAAGACTGGTTGATGCGCTCAAATAGGCCTCGTTTCGTGTGAACTGCGCCGATGACCGATATCCGGCTAGGCTGTGAGTTGTTTCTCGGGAATAGCGAACCGAGATGGGTTGCCTGAAACCTTAAGTACTGGGTGGCAATTGAAATTTGTGCCCACTCTCTCTGGTGGCAGAACCGGACGGGGCGAAGCGCTACCTGCTCGACGCACTCGAATTCGAACATTTCGACGAACGGGAAAAAGCGCAGAAATTGGTTAACGCGTTCGAGTAGGCATTCGAGGGATCCGAATTTTTCGCGATGTACTTACTCGTCGACGTGGTGGAACGTACCGGACCTTGGTTCCGGGCAGGGAAAGGCGTGTGGGCGGTTTTATCAGGCGGCGTCACGGGGTGCGAGCCGACCCGGGCCGTCCCTGGTGCGCAAAGTGCCCTGATTCGATGGCTATCGTTAAAAAAACGTAGGCAGTTCCCGCTGGTATGACGGCGCCCACGTTCGAGCATAATTGATAGCCGACAACAGGCAGGCGGAGATGCTGTCTACCGGGGTCGAAAAATTCGCGACAAAGCGAACAACCCGGACGGTAGTTTTACGGTTACGGCCAAAATGGTGGCCGCACGCCTGAATAACGCGACCGGTAAAGTTTTGCGCGTCAATCACAGATAATAAGGATAATAGGGAAAAAATATGGGAGGACACCCGCGGACCCGTATTTTGGCGGTATTGTCGGGCTCGGAAATCTTGTCACGGGTCGTCGGTATCGCTTTTCTGTCGTCCCGGTGGCGTTGGCCGTATGTCCGAATCCAACAGTCGTCGGCAAAGTACTGGAATTTGGCGCCCTGAGGTTAAAACAATTGTGTGTTGGGGGACTGGTTCGACCGCTTTTCGGCCGCGCTTAGGTTAAGGTTCCGCGCTGTCGACAGGACGTGTCAGTTTCGCGTAATAGCCGGCATTTGAACGCGGATTGCTGCAGCGCAAACTATTTATCGATGATGGCCTCTAGGATCGGTTGGCGGCAAGATATACAGATTCTCATTGTCTTTATGAGGTAAACGTGGTAAGTATTCTGAATTATAAAGGTTTTATCTGGAATATATTTTTGTCGAGGCGCTCCGTTCCGGGTAAGGGTTCCGCGTGGGCTGCGTTCATGACTTCTAGCGGAGAGTCGGCTGGCTATACATTCTTTGGGGATCGGGGTTATGGAATTACGAATCAATACTGAACTTTACCGATGGCCGATCAGGATCGCTTGTGCAGCGGTACTCGTTCTGGCGGCAGGGTGTGCGGTGAGCGACTTGAATCCGTTTGATTCGAAGTACCCCTATGCGCCGCGCGAAAGCGATGCAGCAAATGACTGGATTTACCGTGTGGGCGCCGGTGATTCGCTGCAGATATTTGTCTGGCGTCACGAAGATCTGTCAACGAGTGTCGTAGTGCGACCCGACGGCCGCTTTTCCACGGCATTGATCAAGGAACACATCGCGACCGGAAAGACGCCACCCGAATTGGCAGTGGAGATCGAGGAATTACTCAGTGAGTACGTTCGAGATCCGCTTGTAACCGTGTTCGTCGGCGGATTTGTAGGCGAGTACTACGATCAGGTACGTGTCGTGGGCGAAGCGACGTCGCCCACGTCGATCCCGTATCGTCGTGGAATGACCGCGCTCGACATGCTTATTCAGGTCGGCGGCCTGACCGAATTCGCCGCTGGCAATAAAACCGTTCTGGTGCGTTACTCGGAAGGCGGCGAGCAGGAGTATAACCTGCGTTTGGATGATCTCATCCGAGACGGTGATATATCGGCGAACGTCGCGTTGCAGCCAGGCGACATACTTATCGTACCCGAAGCCTGGTTCTAGCAACCGGATTTTCGAGAAAAACACCACGAGCAGACATTTGAATGGTTCCAGAAACTCACAGTCATGTATGAGCAAATCCAACTCGTTCTGAACTATCTGCGCATGGCGTGGTTATATCGGTGGGTCGGTGCCGCGATCGCGATTTCTGGTTGCGTTGGTGGCTGGTTCTATATCTACCTGATGCCCGATCAATATCAGGTTGAGACGAAGATTTACCTGGATTCTTCTTCGATGTTGAGACCTTTGCTCAAAGGTTTGGCCTATGACAGCGCGATGTTGAGTAATACGGCCTTAATGCTGAGACGTACGCTGCTGACAAGACCGAACCTGGAAGATGTCGCGCGTCGAGCCGATCTTGATTTGAATACGCGAACACCCAAACAGTTCGACGCATTGGTGAGCGGGCTAGGTAAAAGGATTCAAATTGGTTCTTCTCGAAAAGAGCACATCTATGACATCAGATTCTCAGATAATGATCCGCGCGTAGCGAAGGCGGTGATCGACGAGTTGCTCAACGTGTTTCTGGAAACGTCTTTAGGTAATTCCCGCAAAGACACCGCCGTCACCCGACGATTCATCGATGAACAAATCGCGGAATACGAGAAGCGACTGATCCAGGCAGAGGAGCGGTTAAAGGAATTCAAGCAGCGCAATATTGGTGTAATGCCCGGCTCTCAGGGCGGTTATTTCAACAAACTGCAGGAAAGCCATAGTCAACTGAAACAGGCCGAACTCGAATTGCAGGAAGCTGTCAGAAGGCGGGACGATATAAAGAACATGGCGACATCCAGCGCGTCATCCAGTGATGAAGAATCGCTATTCTCAATGGATTTCGGAGGCGATGGCACGACGTCCCCTGAAATCGAGAACATCGAAGCGAGGATTCAAAGCCTTCGGGTCTCGATTGACGAGTTGTTAATTCAGTACACAGAAAAACATCCGGACATTGTAGGGGCGAAAAGGACAATCGAGACCTTGGAACAAAAGAAGGAAGAAAAGATACTCGAACTCGCAGAGCAGCAGGTTGACGAACCGGAATCAGGCCGGATGGGCCCGACAACCGATCCCTATGTACAACAACTGAAGCTGCAGGTTGTAGAGGCGGAAGCCGTCGTTGGAGCGCTTCAAACGCGCGTTGCCGAGTACCGCAATCGTGTGGAAGACCTTGAAAGGAAGGTTGACACAGTCCCCGAGGTTGAGGCCGAACTCGCGCGCCTCAACCGGGATTACGATATCAACAAGAAACAGTATGACGAGCTGCTCAAGCGGCGCGAACTCGCACATATGTCGCAAGAGGCAGACGCCACGGTTGATGACGTAAAAATCAAGGTAATCGAACCCCCGAGAGTTCCCGTGGAACCGGTGGGGCCACCACGCCTTCTCTATATCAGCGCGGCGCTGGTTGCTGCTTTGGGTATAGGTGCAGGGATTTCTTTCCTCTTGTCGCAATTAAATCCCAGGATCATCGGTGACGCGGATCTGAACGCCATCACTGAAGTGCCGATACTCGGAGCGGTGGGAATGAGCGAGAATTCGGTCCATACGCGTCAACGGCGAGTCGAACTCGCATTATTTGGTGTGTCGATTGCCAGCTTGGTCACACTATACATAGGACAGGTTGTGTTGCTGCAGTCAGGAATAGACCTGCACGCGAAGCTTGCGTCTGTCGTGGGGACGGTATTGTGAGTACGATCGAGCGCGCAATGCGCAAACTCGGCGGCGAGCCCGAAGAGACGGTGACGCCGCAGCCAGGCGAAGGAAGCGAGATCGAACAGTCTCAGCCAGGCGCAGAAGCCGCCGAATCGTTGAGCGTTAAATCGGAAACCGAGACGTTACCGCCAGCGGAAACACTCGAACGCGCAACCGTAGCAGTGCCAGAACCCGTTGCACGCGACGAAATTGCCACGAGCAGCGAAAATACCCAACCCGAAAACCGGAAGGTAGAGCTGAATTTTGATCACTTGAAAACACTTGGTTTTCTCGTACCGGGTGCGCCTGCAGTCCGCTTGTCGGAGGAATATCAGACGATCAAACGACGGCTGATCGCGAATACGGTTCCTGGCATGTTGGCGACGAAGGCGCCGCCCAATCTGATTATGGTGACGAGCTCGCTTCCCAGTGAGGGTAAGACTTACTCGTCCATGAACCTTGCGATGAGTATCGCTCAGGAAGTCGAAAGACACGTCTTGTTGGTTGATGTAGACATCATGAAGTCGGATCTGAGCCGCTTGTTTGGTGTCGTTAATCGAACCGGACTCTACGATGTGCTGACCTCCCCCGAATTGGGTGTCGAAGATGTGATTTTGAAAACCAACGTGCCTTCGCTCAACTTAATACCCGCCGGAACTATAAGAAAACAAGTCACCGAGAATCTCGCGAGCGAGGCGATGGGTGCGCTAACTCGTGAGATCGCGGCGCGCTACCCGGATCGCATTATCATCCTCGATTGTCCTCCCGTTCTCGCTACCTCGAGCGCCAGTGCCCTGGCGCCCCTGGTCGGACAGATCGTGATCGTCGTTGAATCCTGCAAAACAACCAAACAGAGCCTGCGCCACTCGCTCACGATGATGGCCGACGCCCAGATTACGGGGTTCATCCTGAACAAGGTGAGACACCGTGGTGTTTCAAATTCCGCATTCTACGGTTACGGGTATGGTTACGGGTATGGTTATGGGTATGGCCAGCAACCCGGGCAAGACAAACATTAGTCTGCGCGGGACACGCTGTTCACCATGCCCTCTGACGCCCATTTTCGAGTCGTTATATTGCTCGCCGGATTGCTCTATTTCGCCGGAGCAGGCGACGTCCATGCTGGTGAGTGGTTGGTAGTGCCCAGGTTCTCCCTTGGGGAGAATTATTCCGACAACATTAATCTGACCCGTAGTAATACGGAGAGTGATTTCATTACCCGGGCCGAGCCCGGCCTTTCTGTTAGTGGCAGTGGGCGTCGGGTTGATTTAAATCTCCAGTACAATCTGCAAAGTCTGACCTATCTTGATACAACGGACAATAACGACATTAACCACCAGCTCCAATCCGACCTGAACATTGAAGTCGTCAGGAACATTTTTTTTCTGAACGCGGACGCGTCGATGTTCCAGGCACTGGTGACGAATACAGGTACTATTTCGAATCGCAATTACGAAACCAATAATAACAGGACCGACGTACTTACTTACGGCGTTAGACCGGAATTCAGGCATCACTTCGGTCTGTGGGCCGACATGAGCGCAAGTACACAAGTTTCCGATACGATTGCATTCGGATCAGGCAGTTCTCGCGAGGCAGGGTCGGGTAACAGCCTGGATCTGAATACCCGCCTCACTAGCGGACGAAGATTCACAAACACGTCCTGGAGCTTGTCGAATACGAGCACTGTTTTCAATAACGACAGCGGCGCGCCAAGCAGCAAGCGGCAACGATGGAACGGAACGGTCTCGCGAGCTATCAACAGAATTTTTCGTTTAAACGGATCGTTCGGGTATGAAAACAATGACTCATCTGGCGGCGGCGCCGGCGACGATAATGGCGTAACGTGGGACGTCGGGGCGACTATCACACCGAATCCGCGGGCTTCCCTGACGGGCAGATACGGGAAACGCGCGTTTGGCGACACCAAGTCGTTTGATTTCGACTATCGGCGCCGCCGCATAAGTATCTCCGGCAGCTATACGGAAGACCTCCAAACGACCAGTGATCAGCTTCGGAACCAGCAGCTATTTCCACTCGAAGATCCGTTTGGTAACCCTGTCTTCGATCCGTTCGGTGCGAGCGACGTCGACAATCCCCTCGGAACGCTGAGTCTTAGCGATGACGTTTACGTTTCGCGCGATTTCAACGCTTCTGTCGGTTACGTTCGGCGACGCGATAATTTTGTGGCGAATGTATACCGAACGGAGCGAGATCGCGGGGCCACAACGGGGCCAGAAGAGGCGATTGGCACTGTGTTCAGTTGGACCCGAAATTTTTCGCGTCGGTTATCGGGCGGTGTAACCGTCACTTATAGAAGTGGTACTTCGGGCATCCTGGAAGGGGGTAATCCAGATCTCGAAGCGAACCCAAACAGCGAGGTAGAAGTGATCGTAGTTAGCCCGTCATTCTCTTATTCCATCGGGCCGCACACAAACGGGCAATTTAGTTATTCATATATGAATAGTGACTCTAAAGACCCTACCAATGTTTATACCGAGAATTCACTATCGGCAGCGCTATCTTTCGCGTTTTAGCCCAACCTGAATCTGATTGAATGTACGAAAATTATTATAAATTCACGGGTAAGCCGTTCCAGCTAAACCCGGATCCCAGCTTCTTTTTCCAGAGCAAGGGCCATCAGCGAGCCATGGCCTACCTGCGATATGGAATTCAACAGGGGCAAGGTTTTATCGTCATAACCGGTGACGTCGGTACGGGTAAGACGATGCTCGTCAATAACCTGTTTAAAGAGCTGGAGGCGAAATCGATCGTCGCGGCAAAAATCGTTTCGAGCAACGTCCGTGAGAACGATTTATTACGCCTGGTCGCGGCGTCCTTTGGACTCCCATTCGAGAGATCGTCCAAGGCGGCACTTCTGAAGAATCTCGAAGAATATTTCAGATCCTGTGCGGATGAAGGCAAGCGCGCTTTGTTGCTGGTCGATGAGGTACAGAACCTGCCGCGTGATTCACTCGAGGAGCTTCGAATGCTCTCGAACTTCGATTATGACGGCCAACCACTCGTGCAAAGCTTCTTGCTCGGTCAGCGCGAGTTCCGTACCGTCATGCGGGCACCCGGATTAGAACAGCTACGCCAGCGCGTTCTCGCCGCGTATCATTTGAAGCCACTATCGGATAAGGAAGTCGAAACCTATATCAAGCATCGCCTGGCCAAGGTCGGTTGGAAAGACGACCCGAACATCGAACCCGATGTCTATTTTGCGGTTTACCGATACACCGGCGGCGTTCCGCGACGGATAAACACACTCTTCGATCGGGTTCTGCTTAACAGCAGCCTGGACGACTCCCATGCCATTACAGTTCGTGACGTCGAGCTCGTGGCGCGTGAATTCGAACAGGAACGATCGGAAGGTGTTGAGGAGGATCTGGACGACGAAACTGAATCGGCGAAACCGGATCTTGGTCCAGTGACTTCAAAGTCGGAAAGCAAGCGCCAGGCCCTGGATGATTCGATGCAGGAAATAAGGAAGGTGGCCGCGCGAATGGATTCGATGCAACGAACAATTGACAACCTGTCCTCACAACTGGAAGCGAGTACGGAGCAAAATGCCCGGGCATCGAAACTGTGGCCACAGACAGACGGGTTGGGGCGAGTCGCCATTCTGTCGGTATCTTTAGGTGTCGGAATACTCGGAATCGGGCTCGCGGGAGCATTCGTATACCGATTGTTAACTTGAACCGACGTGAGTATCCGAAAAGCTGCCCGGATCTTCTCTTGAGGGCATGTTGACATTCGTGCGTTTGCGAATGTCCAGGAAATACAGATGCGCAATGCTCTTTCCGTCGATGTTGAAGATTATTTTCAAGTATCGGCGTTCGAGGACGTTATATCGCGAAAGGATTGGGACAGCCGACCGTTACGCGTTATAAACAGTACCTATCGGCTAATCGAACTGTTTGAACAGTTCGATGTAAAAGCAACGTTTTTCACGCTCGGCTGGGTCGCGGAGCGCTCGCCGGAGCTCATCCGGGCAATTGTAGAGTCAGGCCATGAGATTGCCAGTCACGGTTACGATCACACGCGGGTTACCAAATTTGATAGTTCGAAGTTCCGGGAAGATGTGGTTCGAACCAAAAAAACGCTCGAAGATATCTCTGGCGTTCAAGTCAGTGGTTATCGCGCGCCAACATTTTCTATCGATATTTCAACCCCGTGGGCATTGCCGTTATTGCTCGAGACGGGGCATCGATACAGCTCAAGCGTATACCCTGTGAAACACGATCTCTACGGCTCAGTCGGTACGCAGAGATTCCCGTACGAAGATAAGGAATCCGGTCTTCTCGAAATCCCGGTGTCGACCGTGCAACTCCTTGGCCGCAATGTTCCGTGCGGCGGCGGCGGCTACTTTCGTCTCTATCCGTATGCATTCACACGTTGGTGTTTCCGTCGCATTAACGAACGGGAGGCGGGTAATGGCGTGTTCTACATGCACCCGTGGGAAATCGACGTAGAGCAACCGCGCCTGCCTGGTATCAGCTTAAAATCACGGTTTCGGCATTACATCAATTTGGGAAATACCGAGAAACGTTTGCGCCGGCTCCTGGCGGATTTCAGCTGGGGACGCATGGACGAAATATTTCTTGGGGGAGCGATACGCAGTTAGTTATGCCGAACATCAACGAATCAGCAGCCCTGACTGTAACGGAACTTCGCGACGAGGAGACCGATGCCTGGGACGCGTTTGTACAATCAAACGACCGGTCGACGTTCTTTCACCTGGCAGGGTGGCGCGAGGTGATCAGCGCATCCTGCGGATTTCGGCCTTACTACCTCTATGCCCACCGTGACGGCGTTGTCCAGGGGGTGCTACCGCTTTTCCATGTTCGCAGCATCCTGTTCGGTAATACACTTAAATCAACGCCGTTTTGCGTGGTCGGCGGTCCTGTCGGGTCAGCTGTGGCTGTGGATGCACTGGTCGACGCTGCGCTGGCGCTGGCCGACAGACTTTGTGTTGATGGTCTGGAATTACGCAATCACGAGGCGTCCCTCGATGACTGGTCGGCGAATGATCTCTATGTGACGTTTTCTCGGGATATCGACCCGGATCCCGAAAAGAACATGAAAGCAATTCCACGTAAGCAAAGGGCGATGGTTCGAAAAGGCATCAAAGCCGGTTTGGGGAGCGAGGTAGAAACCTCACTCGAGAATTTCCTCTCTATCTACTCGGCAAGTGTTCGGAATTTGGGCACGCCGGTTTTCCCAAAAGCTTATTTCCTCAAGCTTCGGGAGGTTTTTGCGTCATCGTGCGAGGTGACAACCGTTTATAAAGATGGAGAACCCGTGAGCAGCGTATTGAGTTTCCTCTTCGGCGACACAGTATTGCCTTACTACGGGGGCGGGTTACCTAAAGCCCGTACGCTTGCAGCGTACGACTTTCTTTATTGGGAGGTTATGCGGCGCGCGTGCGAGAACGGTCTGAGACGGTTCGATTTCGGCCGTAGCAAGCAAGGTGCAGGTTCTTATAGCTTCAAAAAAAACTGGGGTTTCGAGCCCCAACCGCTGCATTATCGGTACCTGCCGATCAAGTCTGATTCGATTCCGGACAGGAACCCGATGTCGCCTAAATACAGAACGGCCGTGGCCTTATGGAAGAAGCTTCCGATGCCGATAGCTAATACTATGGGTCCTTTGATTTCGCCTTACCTTGCGTAACCGGTCGCCGGAGTTACAGAATAGATCAAGAGGCGCAAAAATATTCGCCAAAGCATCACGAAGGCCTGGTCACACGCTTAACCGGCATACGTTGCGCAGCGGTTGACCGATGACTCTTCGGGGTACGCGTAACTGATCATGGAAAAACTATTATTTCTTGCGCACCGGATCCCGTTCCCTCCTAACAAGGGTGACAAAATCCGATCGTATAACCTGCTCAAGCATCTGGCGACGCGTTTCGAAATATTTCTCGGCACTTTTATCGATGACCCGGATGACCGGGCGGGTATCGAACCACTGAGGGAGTTCTGCCAGGAAATTGGCACGTTTGATTTGCATCCCCAGTGGCGAAAAATCGTCAGCCTAAGCGGATTCATCAACGGCAAGCCTTTGACGCTTCCCTATTATTCAATGCGAGAAATGCAAACATGGGTAGACGCTATTGTCAAATCTCGCCGGATTGGCAATGTACTTGTGTTTTCATCGTCCATGGCTCAATACGTTGATAGTCCGAACTTTTCCACAATGATGCGAGTGGTCGATTTCGTTGACGTCGATTCCGAGAAATGGCGGGCGTACGCCACGCGAAAAAGCTGGCCGGCCAGTGGTGTCTACAAACGTGAGGCGAATCTCCTCGCGAAATACGAAAACTCAGTCGCGCACCGCTTTGATTGCAGCCTGTTTGTCTCCAGCGCCGAGGCCGCTCTATTTCAACGTTTGTCCGGCCTCGGTGGGGAAAAAGTCAGGGCTCTGCGTAACGGAGTCGACACGGACTTTTTCGCCCAGCGTTCGGAATTTGAGAATCCATACAATCGAAATTGCCCGGTACTGGTGTTTACGGGCGCTATGGATTATTGGGCTAACGTGGATGCTGTGTGCTGGTTTGCTCAGGAAGTGTTCGTTCAAATTCGCAAGACCGTGCCGAATGGAGAGTTTTGGATCGTCGGATCGAAGCCGTCCGATCCGGTGCAGCGCCTCGAACAGATCGATGGGGTGCGTGTGACCGGGGCGGTGGACGATATTCGACCGTACCTTCAGTATGCGCGGGCCGCCGTCGCCCCGTTACGGATAGCTCGTGGAATTCAAAACAAGGTGCTCGAGGCCATGGCGATGAATAAACCGGTCATCGCGACACCCGATGCCATCGAAGGGATCGAGATCGGAGAGGAATACGAACCGTTAATTACTGAAAAAGTTGTGGAAATGGTCGATATAGGTTGCACAGCGTTAACTGGCGATCAGTACAATTCGATGGGGTTGATGGGGCGGGCGTACGTCGAAAGCCACCACGGCTGGTCAGCTGAGCTGGATAAGCTCAATATGCTATTCATGAAAGGGTTTTGAAAATAAGCAATGCACGCGGCGCAAGAAACGATCCCGGCCGAACCAAGTCGGAGCCTGAGTCGAAATTATTATTCGATTTTAGCGGTATGCTTAGTCCTGCTGGCGGTCATTTACCGCGACACTTTTGAATCTCTGATTCACCTTTGGTTAACGTCAGACACGTTCGCGCACGGGATATTCATTGGTCCCATTGCGTTATACCTTATTTACGAACGTCGCGGCCTCATCGCGAAGTTGAATCCTCAGGTATCGTGGATTGGACTCGCCGCATTAACGGGCGCTGGCGCGTGTTGGTGGGTGGCATTTGTCGTAGACGTTCAGGTCGTGCAACAGCTAGCCGTCGTTTCAATGATCCCGTCGCTGGTCTTATTGATTCTCGGTCGTCGCGTCGCCTGGCAAATCGCCTTTCCCCTCGGATTCCTCTTTCTTGCAGTCCCGTTCGGCGAGTTTCTCACGCCGCGCCTCATTGATTTTACGGCCGATTTTGTCGTCAGCGCGCTTCGCTGGTCCGGTATCCCGGTGTTTCGAGATGGTACGCATTTTGTGATCCCGAGCGGGCGCTGGTCTGTGGTTTCCGGCTGCAGCGGGATGCGTTACCTGATGGCTACGATAACGGTTGCGGCACTATTCTCATACTGGAATTACGTGACGGTATCACGTCGAGTTCTGTTTCTTGCTTTTGCAATACTCCTTGCCGTTATCGGCAATTGGCTGCGCGCCTACGGCATTGTCATGATCGCGCATTTAAGCGATATGAAGTTGGCCCTGGGGATCGATCATTACATCTACGGATGGGTGTTTTTTGGCATCATAATATTTGTATTGATGGCGATTGGTCGATTGTGGCAAGAAGAGCTGCCAAATACAGATTCCGCGGCGGATTCCGCACAGCCGGATGCTCAAACTTCGGGAGATGCTCCGTTTAAGGCGGGGGTAGCGGCGACGCTGGGTATTCTGGCACTGCTGGTTTGGCCCGCCGCGGGTTCGTACACGCTGGCGAGCGCTAAACCGTCAATGCGAATTCCAACGGTCACGCAGAGGGATTTCCCTTCGAGTTGGGCTGTAACGGACGCGGCATTAACTGACTGGACGCCGACGTTCGAGGGTGAAACGAAGTTACTCGCGAATACATTTGATAACGGTACGGGTCGAATCGGGTTGTTTCTGGCCTGGTATGGCCAACAGCAGCAGGGCGCCGAAGTCGTCAACGCTCAGAACATACTCGTTTGGGAAAAAGATGAACGCTGGCGAAAGAAAAGTCTGGGCAATCGTGCACTTGGTCACGACTCGATTATTAAGAACGTAATCGAGACCGAGTTGTCCTCATCCGGAGAGAAATTACTGGTTTGGCAATGGTATTGGAATGGGGGCCGATCAACGATCGCCCCGCATATGGCGAAACTCCATCAGGTCGCGTCGATGCTCGCGGGCAGAGGCAGCGCGGGAGCGTCGATCATTATCTACACTCCCGTTCCCGAAGATGAAGTTGAGACCGCCAGGCAACGCTTGAGCGCGTTTATCGACTCATGCGGTCCCAACCTACAGAATTCGCTGCATGAAGCGTCTGAAAACTAGCCAGCCCCGCAAACGCCCGTTGATTTGCCACGTGATATACCGATTAGACTACGGCGGTCTCGAAAACGGGTTAATTAACGTAATCAATGGCTTGGCCGAAAAGGATTACGACCATCTGATCATAACCCTCGCCGGTTTCAGTCAATACGGTGATCGATTGCGCGAAGGGGTCGGGGTCGAAAGCGCGAATAAGAAAGAGGGGTTAGATTTCTGGGTCTACTTACGGCTGTGGCGACGCTTTCGAGAGGTTAAACCGGCAATCGTGCATACCCGTAACCTGAGCACGCTTGAAGCGCAATTGCCCGCCCTCCTTGCGGGAGTAAAACACCGGGTCCACGGAGAGCACGGCCGTGACATGCACGATTTGGATAATACGCGATCGCGTTATCGCATCTTGCGAAAGTTTTTTCGTTTCATCGTGCAGCGTTACGTGACAGTTTCCCGGGAACTTGAGCATTACCTGACCGATATCGTTGGCATTCCACCTGGCCGGGTGACCCGGATTTGTAATGGGGTCGACGTGGGGAAGTTTAATACGCGCGACCGGGACCGGTGTGAAACTCTGGTGCAAGCGCCATTCGACCCGCGCGGTAAAATCGTTATTGGCGCCGTCGGCCGTATGCAGGCGGTGAAAGATCCGATGACCCTCGCGCGCGCCTTTATCCAGTTGCTTGGGGAGTGTCCGGGTGGGGCGGAAGAGTTCGCCCTGGTAATGGTCGGGGATGGGCCGTTACGCGTGCAACTCATCGAACTGTTCGAAGAGGCTGGTGTTTCGGCGCTGACCTGGTTACCCGGATCGCGAGACGATACTCCTGCGTTGTTGCAAACCTTTGACGTATTTGCACTACCCTCGTTGGCCGAGGGGATTTCAAATACAATTCTGGAGGCCATGGCTTGCGGGTTGCCGGTTGTTGCCACGGCTGTCGGGGGTAACAGCGAACTGGTTTTGGACGGAAAAACCGGTTGCCTGGTGCCACGCGCGGATCCGGCTGCACTTGCGCGCGGCATCAAAGCCTACGCGAAAGACCCGGAATTGCGTGCCCGCCATGGCGCTGCGGGCAGGGAGCGAGCCTGCAACGAATTCAGCCTCGATCGTATGCTGTCGCAATACGGCAAGCTTTATCACGATCAGATGTTCGGCTGAGACAGTGAGCCCGCGAACATTGTTTTCGGATCTTCCATCATTATTCCGTGAATTGCGTCCTGACCGGAAAACAGTTCACCATCAAGCTCAACCGGTCGCGTTGCATTCGCGCGAACCCGGGGCGGGGCGAATACGTGGAGAGCGTTCTGTATTTGGTTTTGCCGCTTGGCGCAGCCCGTTACGATCTTGTTCGACGGGAAGTCGAATTAGCAGGGAAATGACCGGGCGACGACTCGACGATCTCAGAAGGACGGGGCGCCATGCGTCCGCAGTGCTGGTGTCGCCCGCCGAATCGATCGTACAAACAGGGAACGTGAGCCCGGGGCCAGTCTATGCGGCTGTAGCCGGTGCGCGCAGGTCAGGGCTATTTCGTGTGTCGTTGCAGCGTCGAACGTCATGTGTGGCATAACAGGGATACTCGATCTCCGTCGCCGATCGATCGACCGGTCATTATTGTCGAAAATGAACGTTACCCAACGTCACCGTGGTCCGGACGAGGAGGATATCTACACCGAGGGATCTGTCGGGCTCGGGCACACCCGACTGTCGATAATCGATCTTGCGGACGGACAGCAGCCGATGTCGAGCGCTGATGGCAAAACGACAATCGTATTCAACGGAGAGATTTATAATTTCATCGCGCTGCGTGACGATTTGATCGCCCGTGGTCATCAGTTCCGAACCCATTCAGACACAGAAGTCATTCTCGCGTCATATCGCGAGTATGGCGAAGCGTGTGTCGATAGACTTCGCGGCATGTTCGCTTTTGCGATCTGGGATGCTAATCGGAAGACCCTGTTTCTGGCGCGCGATCGCTTAGGTATTAAGCCGTTGTTTTACGCAGAGACGCGCACGGGGCAATTCATATTCGGGTCCGAATTGAAAAGTATCACGGCGCACCCCGAATTATCCAGGCAGGTCGATCCCCGTTCTATTGAAGACTATTTTACATTGGGCTACGTACCTGAACCGAGGACGATCTACGAACACGCGTTCAAACTATCACCGGGCCACACGCTGACGGTTGAGTCTGAAACAAAGCAATTGCAGTTACGGCAATACTGGGACGTACCGACGCGAGAAATAAGCCCCATGTCTACCGACGATGCCTGTGCTCGACTGCTGGATCTTATGACGGAGGCCGTCGACATCAGACAGATATCCGAAGTGCCTCTCGGCGCGTTCCTCTCGGGAGGCGTGGATTCGAGTAGCGTTGTTGCGATAATGGCAAGTGGTCGGGATACGCCGGTCACTACGTGTTCGATGGCATTTGATGAACCGCAGTATAACGAAGCCGACTTCGCACGCAGCGTAGCCGAACGATACGGCACGAATCATCACGAGGAAGAGGTAAGCGCGAAGGATTTCGACCTGCTTGATGAACTCGGTCGAATCTACGACGAACCTTACGCGGATAGCTCGGCGATACCTACTTACCGGGTATGCGAACTCGCCCGCCGACATGTCACCGTGGCGCTGTCCGGGGATGGGGGAGACGAGGTTCTCGCCGGGTACAGGCGCTACCGTTGGCATATGAACGAAGAAACGGTGCGTCGCCGTCTGCCGTCAAGCATACGGGAACCTCTGTTTGGTGCGCTCGCGGCTGTTTATCCGAAAGCCGACTGGGCACCCCGGTTTCTCCGTGCGAAAACAACTTTACAGGGACTTTCCCGGAATTCGGTCGATGCCTATCTGCACAGCGTGTCACTAATCCGCCCTCCGCAAAGGGCAGCATTGTTCTCCGATGATTTGCGGCGGCAGTTACAGGGTTATCGCAGCAGCGAAGTTTTCGCAACCCACGCGGCCAACTATCAAGGTGATGACCCGCTGAAACTTATTCAGTACCTCGACCTGAAAACCTACCTCGTGGGTGATATTTTGACCAAGGTCGACCGGGCGAGCATGGCTCACTCATTGGAAGTACGAGTGCCGCTGCTTGACCATCGTTTTCTTGAATGGGCAATGACCATACCATCAAACCTGAACCTCCATCGCGGTGAAGGAAAGTACATCCTGAAAAAAGCGATGGAGCCGCTTTTGCCGTCGGACGTGCTGTACCGGACGAAGATGGGCTTTTCCGTGCCGATCTCGGAATGGTTTCGCACCTCACTGAAAGAACGGATCCGCGAGGTTGCCACCAGCGAGGCGATGCTCGAATCGGGCTATTTCAACATGGAACATATCGGCTGGATGGTCGATCAGCATCAGCGTGGATTAGCGGAATTCGGTACGCCGCTTTGGACATTGCTCATGTTCGACGGGTTTCTTCGGCGCGAGACGAACTGATGCGTATATTGCATGTCCTGGACCATTCTGTCCCTTTGCATAGCGGGTATTCCTTTCGAACCTTATCGATCATTCGCGAGCAGCGCAGACTCGGTTGGGAAACATTCCACGTTACGGGACCGAAGCAGGGTTCGGTCGAGGGGCCTATTGAGTCCGCTGAAGGGTTTGAGTTTTTTCGGACAGCTCCGTTGTCGGCTGCCGTAACTGCTACGCCCGTGGTGAACCAGTTCGGAGTGATTCAGCGCCTTGCGGGTCGTCTGGAAGAGGTCATTGAACAATGCAAGCCGGATATTATCCACGCTCACTCGCCGGCCTTGAACGGTGTTGCAGCGATTCGGGGCGCAAAGAGATCAGGCATACCGGTCGTGTACGAAGTCCGGGCATTTTGGGAGGATGCCGCTGTTGATCACGGCACTGCGGTCGAAGCCGGGCTACGTTATCGTTTGTCCAGACGGCTCGAAACATGGGTGTTACGCAGGGCGTCGGCGGTAACGACGATCTGCAACGGGCTGCGCAACGAGATCATTGAACGAGGCATTCCGAATGAGCGGGTCACCGTCATTCCTAATGCGGTTGATATTGATAAGTTCGAGTGGCGTAAATCGAAAGACCCGGAGTTGATTGCCGAGCTAGGGCTGGACGGACGCTTTGTCGTTGGATTTATTGGTTCGTTTTATGCCTATGAAGGTTTGACCTTGTTGTTGAAGGCATTGCCACGTGTTATTGATGAGCATCCGGAAGTTACGTTGCTGCTCGTCGGCGGCGGCCCGGATGAGGCAGCGATGCGCGCTCTGGTTGAACAGTTTAATCTCTCGTCGCACGTGGTCTTTACCGGGCGCGTTCCGCACCGTGACGTAAATCGCTACTACAGTCTCGTAGACTTATTAGCGTATCCTCGTTTTTCGATGCGCTTGACTGAACTCGTCACGCCTTTAAAACCTCTCGAAGCAATGGCACAGGGGATCCCATTCGTGGCATCAGATGTTGGAGGCCATCGAGAGCTGATTACCCACGGTGATAACGGCGTACTTTTCGAGAACGGAAACGCGGCCGCGCTCGCACGAGAAATCAGCATGTTGATCGCTGAACCGAAAGAGCTGAATCGGCTTCCGGCGCGTGCCCGGAAGTATGTCGAAGCGGAACGAACCTGGCCCACCAGCGTCGCACGATATAAGGACGTCTACTCGTCAGCTCTTAGTAATTCAGGAAGAAATGAATGCAAACCGAGCTGAGAATGGTATTTGCGAAATGTTGCCGTCAATTGGTGTACCAACCGTATTTCCGGAATGCGGGTAGCTTTTTCCCGGGAACCGTGAGCGATGACGATTTTCGCTGACTTGCGTATCGCGGTCGTCGGTCCCGTTCCGCCGCCGGCCGGCGGTATGGCTAACCAGACCAAAGCGTTAGTCGATGCGCTTCGAGACGAAGGTGCGAAAGTAACGCTGATCCCGGTAAACCGTCCGATTAAACCCGTGTGGGTCAATCGTGTGCCCATTCTAAGAGCGTTATGGCGGCTACCACCCTATTGTTTCGATTTGCTCCGCGTGGTGAGGAATGCAGATCTCGTGCACGTACTAGCCAACTCAGGGCTTTCCTGGCACCTGTTCGCTGCACCTGCCGTGTGGATCGCAACAATGTTGAAGCGCCCCGTAATTGTGAATTATCGAGGGGGGCTCGCGGATGAGTTTTTTCGACATTCGTGGCGCTGGGTAAGGCCAACTATCGTTAAGGCCGCCGCGGTGGCCGTCCCTTCGCCATACTTGCAAACAGTATTTAGACGGTACGGCGTCCAGGCTATCGAAATACCCAACATTGTCGACCTCAATCGCTTTACGACAAAGAAAAATCAGACCGCTGAGGGACCGTGCATTATTATCACGCGTAACCTGGAGTCGATCTATGGTATCGATACAGCGCTTGAGGCATTTTCGGCGATTAGTAAGGCATTACCTGATGCGCGACTGCTCGTCGCCGGCAGCGGGCCGGATAGAGCAGCATTGGAGGCGCTTTCCCACGATCTGGGGGTGGCGGCGAGTGTCGAATTTCTAGGCAGGCTCGATTCAGACAACATCACACGATTGTACGGGCGTGCCGATCTCTTGCTGAATCCAAGCCGAGTCGATAACTCGCCCAACTCGATCATCGAAGCGATGGCGGCAAGAGTACCTGTGGTCACGACGGACGCGGGCGGCATTCCGTTTATCGTTGAAGACCAGCGACATGTGCTAATGGTGCCGGTGGGCGATAGCGGGGCAATGGCTCGGGCCGCCGTTTATGTACTACAGAACGAAAGTGTCGCCCTTAAGATGAGTTCTGATGCGTTCGAACTTGTTCAGAAATACGCGTGGCGGAATGTTCGGTTGTGCCTGAACGCGTTGTACGCGGATGCCCTATGAGTCCTGACGAGTATGGGGATGGTAATTACCTACAGGAGCGAGCCGAATCGCGTTACTGCGCGGATCTTCAAATTGCGAACCGCAAGAGCGATTCAATTCCTTCTGTGACAGGTTCGCGGCGGGGCCGGGCAACCGCGAAAAACCGTTTGTCAGAGGTCGCGCGAATAATCGATCAGAAAGAACTTTTACCAATAGCACGCGAAGCAGAAAAGTTTAGTCTTGACTATCTGTCAGGATAGATTCGGCAACGGAATAGAAAATCATGAGAGGGAAGCTTTCAACAGTTCTTACGGAAAACGTGTTGAAAACAATCAGGCATTATGCTTCGCGTGCTGCTCGCGTAACACGATCCGCTCGGTGGTCAATGTGGCCGTTTGAAGCTTGTCGCCCCATATTCGTCGTCGGTTGTAGCCGAGGTGGGACCACGTTGGTATACAAGACGCTATCGGCGTCCAGCGAGCTCGGAAGTCTGCAGAAAGAAACGCATGACTTTTGGGAGCGATTACACCCGATCGTCGATAGGGCGTGGGACAGCCATGTTTTGTCGGCCGCGGACATTAAGCCAAACGAACGTGCCGCCGTAACGGGGCATTTCTATCGACATACTGGTAAGCGTCGATTCGTCGACAAAAACAACCAGAACGGATTCTGCGTCCCGTATTTGGCCGAATTGTTTCCCGACGCAATATTCGTCTTCATTACACGCAACCCGGGGGATAACATCAATTCTTTGATGCGAGGCTGGCGAAAATCCGACGAATTTGGCGCTTGGTCGAAATCTCTTCCAGCGAATGTGAGCATTGATGGGGGGAAGATCACTCGCTGGTGCTTTTTTCTACCAGAGAGTTGGCGCGACTACTGTGATTCGTCACTTGCGGAAGTGTGTGCTTATCAATATCGTACAATCAACGAAGCGATAGTCGATGCGGGAAAGAGGTTGCCGGCCAAAAGATTTGTGCAGTTGAAATATGAAGATATTTTGCTCGACCCAGTTGGCGTGTTTCGTAATGTATTTGAACGCGTCGATCTCAATTTTTCCGGGAGCATCGTCCAGCACTGCGAGCATGTATTAGCGAATCCGTATAACACTTTCTCGGAAATTGGCGTCGACAAATGGCGTAAAGATTCCGATGCTGATGCGATCGCAGATGCGTTACCGACGGCGGCGCAGATCGCAAAAATTCTTGGATACTGACGACGTGGCCTGGCCCGCGTATTAGAGACGATTACGTAAGTTGCCGAATGGCTATAGAAATCGGAATTAGGATTATGCCCGTCATTAAAACGCTTCGGTAACTTCTTTGCTGAACTTCGAAAACCTTAACTGGCCGCAGGTTATTGCCCGCGAATCTTTGTTTAAAGTTGTCCAAATATGAAGAAAGCACTCCTGCGAATTCTGCGTCGCCTCGACGATTATACATACGTATTTTCACGTAAGAAACGGGTGCTGTTTGTAGTCGAAGGCCTTTATGGATTTCTATGCCAGTACCCAATAATTTGCGAACTTGAGAAACTGCCGAACATAACGGTAGCCGTAACCTCAGTGGACGCAAATATTATTGAGACCATCGAAACATCACATGACGATGCGCTAAAAGCATGCTTTCAACGGTACTATATTCCGGACACTAAAGCGCAGTACATGAAATGGAATTTCGTGTTGGATAGTCACTTGAACAGATTCTACCCAAAAAGAAATTCAATTCGGATTGGCATGCATCATGGTTCTGGATTTGGCATTCTCGGCAACAAGGTGAATCGAGTAAAGAGCTACGACATATTTTTTGGGTTTTCTCAGGCTGAGAAAAAATTCCTCACAGCAACCGACCCAGAAATATTCACCACCGGGCGTCTATTTTTTCCTGTTGGTTCGCCAAAGACCGATGCCGTGCTAAATCAATCAATTGATCGCGAAGGTCGATTGAAACAATTGTCGTTACCCGACCGGCAGACGATTTTGATCACGTCACACTGGGTTGATATTTCTCTTCTTGCAGTTTTTCAGGAAAAAGCATTCGCAGCGTTAGCAAATGCGTTTCCGGAATTTAATGTCGTACAGACCGGTCATCCGTGGATGTGGAAAATGGGTAAGGATTCAGTCGCAACCAATTCGAAAAATCGCTTCAAATCTATTTCAGACGCCCAAACGTCCGATATATATTCACGAATTGAATTTGTAGCAGGGGAATTCGAAAACGCGTTTTTTCTTCCTAATCTCGTGGCTGAAGAATTGCTGCCAATAGCCGATGTCCTGATTGCCGATCATAGCTCGGTAATTTCGAGTTATTGTCTGCTAGACAGATCGATTGTCTGGTTTAAACATCCACAGCTCGAATTTTCAATGCCGGAAATGGAGTCACTTTACAGCAGCGCCAGTTTCCGATTTTCGGACATCGAAGAACTCGTCGTGATGTGTCACGCGGCGGTAAAGAGTCCAGAGCTACACTCGCAAGGTCGCGAAGAGATGAGGGCGATGCTGTACTGCAATTTAGGTGAATCCGCACGGTATGCGGCGCAACTAATTGCAAATTTCCCGGCATGCTTTTCACTGGACGACCAAAGATGGCGCGAATATCTCGGATAGAGCCATTGAAGAAACGCTATGTACCCAGAGTGCGAGAATACATGAAGTTAGAGAACAGTTCCGTATTAGCGCATTCTTGGGGATTCCGAGCGCCACTTCAAAAGCGCGACAGCTATTGCATTCCAGATTGTCTCGCGGGGCGAGTAATTCTCGGCAACCGGTGAAATCATAAGTATTTCGATGCGGCGAGATATTCAGTTTCTTCGAGGGGTTGCGGTTCTTGTCGTTGTCTTTTACCACGCGGGTATCAGCGGGTTCAAGAATGGATATCTTGGCGTAGATATATTTTTCGTCATATCTGGTTTTCTCATTACATCTATTATTCTCCGGGATCTTGAAGGAAATCGATTTTCATTTAATAGATTTTATATGCGGCGAGGGAAGAGGTTGCTGCCAGCAGTTTACTGCACGCTTATTTTCACGTCTGGTCTTTCGTATTTGTTTCTCACGAATAGCCAGTGGAATGATTATCTTTGGCAGCTAACGGGAAGCGTCACGTTTACGGCCAATATGGTACTGCCTTTTCAAGTCGGATACTTCGACGGTGCGGCAGAAGGGAAGCCCCTACTCCATGTCTGGTCGCTTTCGCTTGAAGAGCAGTATTACTTGACTCTTCCGTTGTTGCTTTTTCTAACCAGTAGTAAATATCGCGGGAAGTTGTTGTTCGCCGGTTTCCTGCTAAGCGCCCTTTTGTGCGTTGTGCTAGTAACGTTTCCATACCAATATTGGAGGCTGCCCGAAACTTATAGTGACGAGTGGGCGTTTTATTTGTTCCCGACTCGTGCTTGGGAATTGCTCTCCGGTTCGATAGCTGCATGGTGGATGTTGCGTCGGCCCGAATTTGCAGTGCCCGGTTTATGGAAACCTGCTGCAATGATGGTGGTATTCGTTCTAATTCCGTTTTCCTTGGACGACGTACACCCACGTGCCGACGCTTTGTTGGTAGTGTTAGCGACGGTGGTGCTTGTTGTAGGACGTGATGACTGGTTACCGAATGCTAGGGTGATTAACGCGATCGAGAAAGTCGGCGATTGGTCATATTCTCTTTACCTGGTTCATTGGCCTTTGTTCGCATTCGCTTATGTCGGGTCCCTTGGGCAGGTGCCAGTGTTAGTGAAGCCACTATTAGTTTTTACAGCATTTTGTCTAGCTTGGGCTCAGTATCGGTACGTTGAACAACCGTTCCGTTACGGTTGGCAGCGAAACGCTAAGGTCACGTGGGCATGGTTAGCCGTTGCAACTCTCTTAGTTTTCGCAATTCCCTTGCCCGCATTCATAACCGCCCATACTCCTGGTGACTCACGATCACAAGACTTCGACAAAATAAGGCGTCCCAACTATGGGTTATCGGAACGATGCGACCAAGATCGTTCTAATTTCCAAGTGGCGACAGTTTGCCGAACGAGCGACCAGCCTAGAATCGCGGTTTGGGGTGACAGTATTGCCATGCATCTAGTGCCGGGGCTCCGCGCGGTCCCGGGTGTAGGGGATTCATTGGTTCAGTTAACGACAAGTAACTGTGCGCCAATCCTCGATCTCGCGCAGATTGGGGCGCGAGAATCGTGGGCGCAATACTGTGTTGCTTTCAATAATAAAGCGATCGAGTATTTGCGACAATCAGAATCGGTCGAACACGTCATTCTAAGCGCAGCGTTTGATGACTATTTCAAAGTGGATGCGGAAATGTTTGTTAACGGTGAGATTACACGTTCGATAAATCCAAGCCTTATCATCGAACGGATTATAGAAACGATCAGCGCGGTTCGGCTTGCTGGGAAAAATCCGATTATTGTTTCGCCGCCACCGACTACTGGTTTCGATGTAGGGGAATGCCTCGAACGTAAGGCTATGAATCTGGTGGTGTTCGATCGTCAAGATTGCACCATCGAATATAATGATTATAGGAACATTAACGCCGCAGTGATCGCGGCGTTAACCGAAATCGAACATTCAACGGGTGTGAAGGTGCTATGGCTTGACGAATTGATGTGTCGAAATAGCCGCTGCGCGACCGAAGTAGGCGGCATTTTATTGTACCGAGATAAAGAACATTTGAGCGTCGATGGTTCAAAGCACGTTATTGGGCTGCTTGATATCAAACAATATGTGGGCAATTGAAAAAAGTTCAGGGGGGCGTTAGTTGGGTCAATCAGAAGTGGACCCCATCGGTTGGACAGAAAGTAGACTGAATTAAGTGTCTTCCTCCAAGATGGGCGCATAGCTCGGGAGAGAAGCGATGAGAAGAAAGCGACGTAACCATTTCCCGTCGTTCAAGGCGAAAGTAGCGCTGGCGGCGCTGAAAGGGGATCTGACGATGGCGGAACTGGTGCAAAATACGACGTCCATGGGAACCAGGTAAGCGATTGGAAGAAGCAGCTGCTGGAGAGTGCACCGGACGTCTTCGGTAAGGGTGCGCAGAAGGCAGAGCAGTCGGCGGAAACGGTCGAGGCGCTACACGCCAAGGTCGGTCAACTGACGATGGAGAACGATTTTTTAGAACGCGGGCTCGAACGGATTCACGGGCCCAGAGGAAAGAAATGGTAGCGCGCACGGACGCCCTGCCAATCTCGCTGCAATGTGAGCTGCTGGAGCTGCCGCGTTCGACGTTCTATCACGTGCCTGATGCGGTCAGCGATGCAGAGCTTGAGCTGATGAAGTTGATTGACCAATGCCACTTGAAGCATCCGTACTTCGGTAGTCGTCGAGTGCGGGATTGGCTGGAAGACCGGGGCCACCGGGTGAATCGTAAGCGCGTTCGGCGTTTGATGCGCACGATCGGCCTGGTGGCGGTGTATCCGAAGCGCAACCTGAGTCTCTCGGATCAGGCGCATAAGGTTCAATCCGTATCTGCTGCGCGGTGTGGCCGTCGACCGACCGAATCAAGTCTGGGAAACGGACATTACGTTCGTTCCGATGGCGCGCGGCTTCGTGTACCTGGTCGCCGTTATGGATTGGTACTCACGGCGTGTGCTGTCGTGGCGCGTGTCGAATACCCTGGACACGAGCTTCTGCATCGACGCCCTGAACGAAGCCATCGAACGATATGGGCCGCCGGAGATATTCAACACAGACCAGGGCAGCCAGTTCACGAGCGATGCGTTCACTGGCGTGCTCAAGCACCATAAGATTCAAATCAGTATGGACGGCAAGGGCCGCTGGCTGGATAACGTATTCGTCGAGCGGCTGTGGCGTAGCGTGAAATACGAAGAGGTGTATCTGAAAGCCTACGACAGCATCACGCACGCCCGGAAATCATTGGGCGTGTACTTCGGATTTTACAATGCCGAGCGGCGCCATCAATCACTCGATCGGTGGTGTAACGTTTCTTCTGTAAATTGTTGATGGTTCGGTAATCCCCCCTGGAAATAATCGCGCTCATAAGTAGAATTTTCTAATGAGAAAGGAGTTCTACGATGAAGACGCCGAAATTTTCGGAGAGCAAGATATTTCAAATCCTTAAGGAAGCCGAATCGGGCGTTGCGGTGCCCGAGCTGTGCCGCAAGCATGGCATGAGCAGCGCGAGCTTCTACAAATGGCGCTCGAAGTACGGCGGGATGGACGGTTCGAGTATGAAGCGATTGAAGGAACTCGAGGACGAGAACCGTCGTTTGAAAAAGATGTATGCGGAATCTCAGATGGATGCGGAAATCCTGAAGGATGCGCTGGCGGGAAAGTACTGAAGCCATCTCGACGCAAAGAGATGGCCCAGAAGGTCGTTGAGACAAA
>Ga0315338_1001393_pt1 | contig 30871 bp, 27 predicted proteins | sample ASW8metaG_FD_204518 | JGI IMG/M metagenome (GOLD analysis project Ga0315338, IMG submission 204518) | Ammonia-oxidizing marine archaeal communities from Monterey Bay, California, United States - ASW #8 | ecosystem: Environmental > Aquatic > Marine > Coastal | place: USA: California | collected... | reverse complement strand
AGACCGAACCCGTGAGCCTGCAGCACCACCTCGGCCAACAGCGCCGTGGACGGGTCGTGCGAGCCACGTATCGACACGCGCAGCGGGTAGCGCTGCTCCGCGATCTGATCGAGCGACGTCAGGCCCGTGCTCTGGTTGACCGCGAATACGAGCTGGTCGTAGGAGGGGATGATGGCGATGGCGCTGATCGCGCGCGGCCGGTCGAACGGACCCGTGCCGCGCACGGCCAGCGTGAGCATGGCTGAGGGGTTGAGCATCGATGCATGCACCTCACCGCGCTCGACCTCGTCGATGACGGCAGGATCCTGGGTCGCCATCATGGAGAATACGTCGGCCTCCGTCGCCCCCTGGTCCCGCATGGAGAGGCGCGCACTGCGGAAGGGCCAGTCCGGGGCGCCGACCATCTCGGATGCGACTTCGAACATCAGTCGGGGGCGGAACGTCGACGCGGCGACGCCCTGGGGCCGGCCGGTCATGGGTTTGCTCCTAGCCGGCGGGTGCACCAGCTCAGAGCGAACTATACACCGCTCCGAAAGCCGCGCAGGGGATGAATCCCGTATGCTAACGGCGTGCAAGGGAAGTGGCGGGTAGCGTATCTCAAACCAGCCGAAGGCTAACGAAGGATCCCATGGAGCTCGCCCGGATCGGCATCATCAACCGCACCATCAACATGCTCGACTTCATGCTCGCCGACGCCTCCGGCGTCTACGAGAAGCACGGGCTGACGGTGCAGTTCGACCTCCTCGGTGGACTGCGCAGCATAGAGGCGCTTCGTGGCGGTGAGCTCGATGTCGTCGTGTCCATCGGCGCGGCGGTCCGCGCTATCATGCAGGATCAGACCCCCGTGCGCGTGGCGCTGCTGGTGCATCGCAACGGCCCTCACTGGGTCATGGGCAAGCCGGGCGTGACCGATGCGCTGGCGCTGAAGGGGGGCTCCGTGCAGGCAGGCGACCGAGGGACCGAGCCCGACCTGATGGTCCGCAAGTGGCTGCGGGCCAGCGGCCTCGAGCCCGACGTCGACGTGGAGCTCACCTACGAGAAGGCGCACGCCGGTTGGACGGACGACGGCCCCGAGCCCGCGGAGACAGCCGCCATCGCCCGCACGCTGGAGCGGGAGGTGCTCGAAGCCAAAGGCTATGCGCCGCTGGTCGAGCTCGCGTCCACCTTCCCGAACACGCTGATCCACGGCCTCGTGGTTATGCGGTCCACCATTGAGGCCAGGCCTGCAATGATTGACAACCTGGTTGCGGCGCATCGGGACGTGTCGGCGATGATCGACGAAGCGAGCCCCGAGGCGCTCTCGTTCATCAAGCAGAACTGGGGCGTGGACGACGGTCGTGCAAGATCGGCCGTCGCATCGCTCAACGGCGTGTTCGTGGCGCGCCGGGACGTCGCCGACTTCGGCCCCGTGATCGCGTCGTCGGCCGAGGCGCTCGGCATGCCGCCCATCGACGTGGCGGACCTCGTCACCTTCGCCTAGGCAACTCCGCGTTCATGCCTATAATCCCCTCACCACACGTGGGAGGGGACTATGAAGGCGACGACGAAGCTGCGGGAGCTGCTCGGGGGTGACGGCATCGTCGCCGCGCCCGGTGCCTACGACTGCCTCACCGCTCGGATCATCGAGCGCGAGGGCTTCCCCGCCGTCTACATGACGGGTGCCGGAACGTCCATCTCGCGAATCGGCTACCCGGACCTCGGCCTGGCCACTGCATCAGAGATGCTTGCGAATGCCGGGGCGATCGCCGCGTCTGTTGGCGTGCCCGTCATCGCGGATGCAGACACGGGCTACGGCGATGTGCTCAACGTCCAGCGCACGGTGCGCCAGTACGAGCAGGCCGGCGTCGCCGCCATGCACCTCGAGGACCAGGCATTCCCGAAGCGCTGCGGTCACCTCGACGACAAGCAGGTGGTGCCCGCCGACGACATGGTGCGCAAAATCCGTGCCGCGGTCGAGGCGCGCACCGATGACGATTTCGTGATCATCGCCCGCACCGACGCCCTCGCCGTCACCGGCTGGGACGACACCATGCGGCGGGCGGAGGCCTATGTCCGAGCGGGGGCCGATATGCTGTTCGTCGAGGCGATTCGCACGCCGGAGCAGGCGGAAGCGCTCCCCGGCATGTTCGGCGTGCCGCTGGTCTACAACTATGTGGAGACCGGCAAGTCGCCGCTGCTGCCCGTCGACGAGCTCTCGCGTATGGGATACAAGCTGGTCATCTACCCTGTCAGCGCCTTGCTCACGGTCACCCGCGTCGTAACCGACGTCGTGCGGGCGCTCCGCATCGAGGGCAGCACGGCGCACCTGGTGGATGACCACATGGTGAGCCTCGTCGAGTGCTTCGAGGTGGCTGGCCTCACCCACATGCTCGCGACCGACGCCCGATTCGCAGGCGCCGAGGCGTAATCTACCGTCAAGCCTCCTTCGCGCGAAGTGCCGCAAGCACCTTCTCCGGTGTGATCGGCAGCGTCGTGATGCGCACGCCCACCGCGTCGTAGATCGCATTGCCGATGGCAGCAGCGGTCGGGTCCGTCCCGAGCTCGCCGAGCCCCTTCGCGCCGAATGGCCCCGTGGGCTCGTAGGACTCCGCGAAGCCGTGCTTCAGCGGCGGTATGTCCATCATTGACAATATCTTGTAGTCGACGAAATTCGTGCCCAGCGGGCGCCCCGCATCGAACGTAGTGCCCTCCGTCAGTGCGTAGCCGATGCCCTGCGCGACCGCGCCGCACACCTGGCCGTCGGCGCCGATCGGGTTCACGACCGTCCCACAGTCGGCTGCTGAGGCGTAGTCGATGACGGTGACCTGCCCTGTCTCGCGGTCAACTTCGACCTCGGCCGCTTGGCACCCAAAGTTATAGGCGCCCGACTCGTTGCCGTACCGGGTCACGTCCTGCATGACGGAGTCGGCATCGAAAGCACCTGTCGCCACCAGCGGCGCACCGCCTCTACGAAACAGCCGCGATCGCGCGACCTCCTTCACCTCGATGGATCGCGTGCCCGCGCGGTCGGCGATCCAGCCGTCGTTGATGACCAGCTCCGCGACCTCCGTCTCGAGCATCTCGGCCGCGGTCTCCAGCAGCATCTGCTTGAGGCTCGTAGCCGCCGCCTTCACCGCATTGCCGCCCACGTAGGTGAGGCGGCTACCGAAGGCACCCAGACAGAAGGTGGTCAGGTCAGTGTCGGCCTGCGAGATCGATACGTCCGCTAGCGGCACGCCGAGCTCCTCGGCGGCGATCTGGCAGAACACGGTCGAAGCGCCCTGGCCGATCTCGCCCTCGCCGCTGAGGATGAATATCTTGCCGTCCTCGTTCGCCTTGATCGTCGCAGAGCCGCCGTCGTAGTCCATGAAGTGACGCTTGCCGCTCACATGGACCGTGCACGCCATGCCGAGGCCGCGCCCTGGCTCGTGCGCCGCCTGCTTCGACTTCCAGTCGATCATCTCCTCAACCATGTCGATGCACTGGCGCAGCTCACAGCCATCGACCCGATTGCCGTGCGGCGAGACGTAGCCGGGCACCGCCGCGTTGATACGCAGCACCTCCGCCGGGTCCATGCCGATGGCCTGCGCGCCCATGTCGATCGCCTGCTCGACGGCCCAATCGGCTGACGGGTTGCCGAAGCCACGAAAGGCGCCCGTGGGTATCTTGTTGGTGTAGACGAGGTAGGCCTGCGTCTTCACGTCGGTGTACTGGTAGCACGTATCGTGCCGCAGAGCTGACACGCCGGTGATGGCAGGCGCCTTGCCAGAGTACGCACCGTTGTCTGCGACCATCCGTAGCTGCTTCGCGCGGATGCGCCCGTCGCGCATGAACCCCATCTTCACCCACACCTTCATCGGCACTCGTGGGCGGCTGCCGGCCAGGAACTCGTCCTCGCGGGTGTTGATGATGCGCACCGGCCGCCCGGCCTTGCGCGCCAGCAACGCCGCCACCACCGCATTGTTGTCGTCGCACGACTTGCCACCGAATCCGCCGCCCACCTCGGACTGGATCACGCGAACGTCTGCCTCGCTCACCCCGAGCGCCCAGGCGAGCCGCCCGCGCGCCATGAACAGCGTCTGCGTGTTCATGTACACCGTGTACTTGCCCGAGTGGGAGTACTCGGCCACGCTGCCGATCGTCTCCATCGGCGCATGCCACTGGTGCATGCTCTCGAACGTTTCCTCGACCACCACGTCGGACTCAGCGAACGCGCTCTCGACATCGCCGCGCTCCACGTCGATGGCGATGGCGATGTTGTGCTCGGTACCTTCGTGGACCAGCGGCGCCCCTGATTGCATCGCCTCCTCGGTGTTGTAGACGGCGGGTATCACCTCCCATTGCACGTCGATCAGGCTGATTGCAGCGTCCGCCGTCACCGTGTCGATCGCCGCGACCGCCGCGACCTCCTCGCCTACGTAGCGGGCCTTGCCCACCGACAGCGGGTACTGGTCCTGAACGAACGCACCCCAGCCGCGCTTGATCGTGTCCTCCGCGGTGACCACGGCACGCACGCCGGGTAATGCCTCCGCCCGCGACGTGTCGATGCTGACGATGCGTGCGTGCGCGTAGGGGCTGCGGAGGATGCGACCGGTCAGCATGCCGGGCAGGGCTACGTCCGCGATGAATCGCGACTGGCCCACCACCTTGTCGAACCCCTCGACGCGCGCAACGCGTCGGCCCACCACCGCAAACGTGTCTGCCTGTGCCATGTACACCCTCCCCGGCTGGATTGCCGCGGAAGGATTCTATATCGCCATCGCTCCGAGCGGTGTGCGAGGCCTGCGGGGCAGGGTAGGGCGGTCCTTCGAACGCCACGTCCGTGACCGTAGCCCTGTAGTCATTGCAGCGGGCGCAGCTGACTGGGCGCGAGTTAGCTGCTTGGGCTCGGCCGCGCTGCAAGCGGCGAGCAGCGCGCAGGCCATGGCTATGGTCGCGAGCTTCAGGGTCAGAGGGTAGCAACACCGGCTTGCGGTGCGGCCATGGGCGGTTGATGATTACCCCATGAAGAGCTACCTGACACATCTCGAGTGCACGGAGACCGGCAAGACCTACAGCGCGGACGAGCCCCATACGATCTCGCCCGATGCCGGCAAGGTGCTCTACCCACGCTACGACCTGGCCGCCGCTACTCGCGAGATCGACCGTGCCGCTGTTGCCAAGCGGCCACCCGGTATCTGGCGCTATTTCGAGCTGATGCCCGTGCTTGACGAGGCCAACGTCGTGAGCATGGGAGAAGGCGGCACGCCCATGCTCAGGGCCGCGCGTCTCGAGCGCCAGCACAACGCACGCACGCTCTACATCAAGGATGAGGGTCTCAATCCCACCGGATCTTTCAAAGCGAGGGGTCTTTCAGCGGCGGTCTCGAAAGCCAAGGAGCTCGGCCTCACCAAGCTCACCATCCCCTCCGCCGGCAACGCCGGAGGGGCGCTCGCGGCGTATTGCGCCCGTGCGGGCATGGAGTGCTACGTGTTCATGCCCATCGACGTGCCGGATGCCAACCGGAAAGAGACGGATCTGGCAGGTGCCGACCTCACGCTCGTGGAGGGCCTGATCTCCGATGCTGGCGCCCTCTCCCGCAAGAAGGCGGCGGAGCTCGGCTTGTTCGACGTTTCCACACTGCGCGAGCCATACCGCGTCGAAGGCAAGAAGACCATGGGCTACGAGATCGCCCAGGACCTCGGCTGGCGCCTGCCCGAAGCCATCGTTTACCCCACCGGCGGCGGCACCGGCATCGTGGGCATGTGGAAAGCGTTCGAAGAGATGGAGGCGATGGGCTGGATCGGAAGCGAGCGTCCTAAGATGATCGCGGTGCAGGCCGAGGGATGCGCCCCGATCGTACGTGCCTTCGAGCGTGGCGATCGCCACGCCGAGCCCTGGCAGAACGCGACCACCGTTGCCGCCGGCATCCGTGTGCCGGCGGCGATCGGCGACTACCTGATACTCGACGCGGTGCGCGACAGTGGCGGCACGGCCCTCACCGTTAGCGACGACGAGATGATGGGATCGATGCGCGAGATGGCTACGCTCGAAGGCATCTTCCCCGCGCCTGAAGGCGCCGCCACGCTGGCGGGTTACGCGAAGCTGAGGGCCAGCGGCTTCCTGGCACCTGAGACCGAGACCGTGCTGATGAACACTGGCACCGGCCTCAAGTATCTTGAGCTCATCTAGGCCGTATGTGTTGATGCCGGGCTCCAGCGCTTGACACAGCCTTCCCATGCACCTACGTTCCCACGGTTGCTTGGGGAGAATCGCCGCATATGAAATCCGTTGCCGTTGACACCGGTGGCACGTTCACCGACATCGTCGTGCTCGACCAGGAGACCGGCGAGGTCGAGGTGCTCAAGACACCGTCAACCCCGGCCGACCCCGGCCAGGCGCTGCTCGACGGTCTGGCGGCGCTGACCGGGGCTTCCCTGTCCATGGCCGACGTAGCCTCGCTGACCCACGGCACGACGGTTGGCACGAACATGCTGATCCAGGGACGCGGCGCCCGGGTCGGCCTGCTGCTTACTGCCGGCTTCACCGGCATCAACGACGTCTGGCAGATCCCCCGCTTCGGTGCGGATCTGTCCGACATCTACGTCGAGCGTAATCCACCCGTCGAGCCCTGGCTGCGCGAAGAGGTGGTCGAACGAGTCGGGCACGAAGGCAACGTGGTGACTGCGCTCGATCGGGACTCGGCACTGAAAGCTATCCGATCACTCGGTGCGAAGGGCGTCGAGTCCGTCGCGGTCGTATTCCTGTTCTCCTTCCTGAACGACGCCCACGAGCGAGAGATCGCTGAGCTCATCAAGGCAGAGCTCCCTGGGACCATGACCTCGCTCTCTGCCGACATCCTCCCGCAGATCCGCGAGTTCCCGCGCCTCAGCACGACCGTCGCAAACGCCCGGCTGGCTCCGGAGTTGACCGACTACCTACACCGGCTCGAGAGCCGGCTGCACGAGCGCGGCGTCGCCACCGAGCAGATCTACGTGATGCAGTCCAACGGCGGCGTCGCGAAGATTGGCAGCGTCGTCCCCATAACTACGCTGCTGTCCGGCCCCTGTGCTGGGTCCGAAGCGGGCATGCAGATCGCCGCCTCGGCCGGGTTCTCCAACATGGTTTCGCTGGACATGGGCGGCACCAGTTCCGACATCGCGCTGGGCGAGGGCGGCAAGGTGCTCGAGCACAACTCGGTGCTCGTCGGCGACTGGGAGATAGCGGTCCCCATGTTGATGATCAACACCATCGGTGCCGGCGGTGGCACCATCGCCTGGCTCGACGGCGCGGGTGCGCTGCAGGTCGGCCCCAACAGCGCCGGTGCGGACCCTGGCCCCGTCTGCTACGGCAAGGGTGGGACCGAGCCCACCGTGACCGATGCGAACGTGGTCTTGGGGTTCCTGCACCCGGAGTACCTGCTCGGGGGCAAGGTCAAGACCGATCGCCAAGCGGCGAGCCACGCCATCACCGAGATGGGCGAGCAGATCGGCCTGGGGCCGCTGCAAACGGCGGAGGGCATGGTCCGCATCGTGAACGCCAAAATGGAGGAGGGCGTGCGCGAGGTGTCGACCGAGCGGGGCTACGACCTTCGCGACTTCGTGCTCGTCGCCTTCGGCGGCGCAGGACCAGTACACGCGGCGCGCCTCGCCGCGGACCTCGGCATGAGCAAAGTCGTCATCCCGCCGCTGCCCGGCGTGAGCTCCGCGCTCGGGCTGGTCATGGCCGACCCGCAGCGGGATTTCGTGCGCTCGCGGCTGCGGTCCCTCGCGGAGCTCGGCGCCGAGGAATTGGCGGGGGTGTTCTCGGAGCTGCACGATCAGGCGTTGAGCGAGTTCCAGGCCGACGGGTTCGATCCCGCGCTGGTGCGGTATGCCTTCTCGTTGGATCTGCGCTATCTCGGTCAGGGCTACGAGCTGAACATCGACGCGGGTGACCACCCTCGTCTAGGCGCCGATCGGCTCCGCGAGCTGCGCGGGCAGTTCGACGTCGCGCACGAGCAGATGTTCGGACACAGCGCCGAAAACGAGACGGTTGAGGTGGTTAACTACCGTCTCCGTGCCAGCGTGGCGGTGCCCAAGTTCGCCATGAAGAGCCACGCCAACGCGGCGGGCAGCACGGAAGCGGCGTGCACCGGCGAGCGAGACGTCTGTTTCGACGCGGCGCTGGGTGCGGCCCCGTGCCCGGTGTACGATCGCAGTCTGCTCGGCCCGTCGCATCGCATCACTGGCCCCGCCATCGTCGAGCAGCCCGACTCCACGACCGTCATCTACCCCGGCCAAACCGCGGTGGTCGACGACTATCTGAATCTCATCATCTCGTCCTCCTAGGAAGACCACCATGGTCGCAGTAGACGTCATCACGCAAGAAGTCATCAGGGCCCGGCTCGACGGCATCGTCCGCGAGATGCAGGCCGCTGTGCTGCGCACCGGTTTCTCCACCATCATCCGAGAGTCCAACGACTTTAGCGCCGCGGTCCTCGACCGCGACGGGCGCACCGTGGGTCAGGACTCACCGCTCCCTCCCCATCTCGGTGCCTACCCCGAGTGCGTCCAGGGCATCTTGCGGCTCTACGACTATGACGAGATGGAAGAGGGAGACTGCTTCGTCATCAACCACCCGTACTACAGCGGCTGCGCGCATCCCAACGACATGGTCGTCGTCATGCCGGTCTTCTACGAAGGCGTCGTTGTTGCGTTCTGCGCCAGCATGGGGCACAAGTCCGACATCGGCGGACAGTCGCCCGGCAGCCGGAACACGGGTGCACGCGACATCTTCGGCGAAGGCCTGATGATCATGCCCGCCAAGCTGTTGAGCCGCCGTGAGCTGGTGAAGGAGACCGAGCACTTCCTGCGCGCCAACAGCCGCACACCGGACCTGGTGCTAGGTGACCTGGGTGCCCAGGCTGGCGCGCTGTGGAGCATCGGCACGCAGCGGCTCAACACGCTGCTTGACCAGTACGGCAAGGACGTCGTGCTCGGCGCCTTCGACCAGGTGGGCTCCCACACGGAGGCCCGGGTCAGGCAGGCCATCGAGACCTGGCCCGACGGCGTGTACGAGGGCGAGGCCGTGGTCGACGACATCGCTGATCCGACGAACCCATTACGCGTCCACGTGGCGGCGATTAAGGAGGGCAACCGGCTCACGCTCGATTTCTCCGGTTCCAGCGATCAGTCCAAGGGACCCATCAACGTGCGCCCGCCCTTCACCCGTGGCATGGCGTATTACGCGGCCGTCGCGATGATCGACCCTGCACTGCCCAACAACTTCGGTCTGGCCAACGCCATCGAGTGCAAGTTTCGCCCCGGCAGCCTGCTCGACCCGATCTTCCCCGCGCCCGTAGGCTTCTACTCCACTACCATGGCCTCCATCGAGGACGCCATCTTCAACGCGATGAGCAAGGCCGCGGGACGGCCTGCTATCGCCCATAACGCCGCCGGTGGCATGGTCGTGATTGGCAACGTCAGTGGCGGTGGGAGGCCGTACGTCCAGTACGAGCTGTTGATCGCGGGCAACGGCGCCCACGATGGCGGCGACGGCTGGACCGGCACAGGTCACTCGTGGGCAGGCGGCGCCAAGTACACCTCCGTCGAGATCCTCGAGTCGGAGTTCGAGGTGGAGCTGAACCAATTCAGCCTCGTTCCCGACTCCGGCGGCGATGGTAAGTTCCGCGGCGGCGCTGCGATCCGCCGCGAGTATGTCGTCCGCGCGGACAGCCGCTACGCCGGAGGTGGCGGGCGCAACCTGGTGCCGCCACAGGGGGTCGAAGGTGGCCTCGCCGGCCGGTCGGGCCGCATCACCATCAACCCGGGCACGCCCGAGGAGGCGGTGCACATTGGACTCCTCTCCAACCTGGCGCTCAAGCCTGGCGATGTAGTGCGCGTTGACACCGGCAGTGCCGGTGGCGCCGGCCCGCCCCGGGAGCGCGACCCCGAGCGCGTGGCTCGCGATCTGCGCAACGGCATCGTCACGCCGCAGGCAGCTCGCGACGTCTACGGACTAAGCGACGATGCGATCGCTGAGGCAATGAAGGTTTAGTACGAACATCTCATACATCATGTAGGTAGAGGCAAGAAGCAATGAAATACCGAACGATTGGCAGCACCGGCATGAAGGTGTCCGAGGTCGGATTCGGCACCGGCGACAACGCAGGGCTGATGGTTAAGGGCACCGCCGAGCAACAAGTCGAGGCCGTGGAGCGAGCGCTGGAGCTGGGGATAAACTATTTCGATACCTCGCCCGACTACGGCAAGGGCGTCGCCGAAACCAACATCGGCAAGGTGATGCGCGAGATCGGGTTCAGGCCCTACATCACCACCAAGGTCGAGATCATGCCCGACGAGCTCGACCACATCGCCGACGCGATAGTGGAGTCGGTCGACGACAGCCTCAAGCGACTCGGCGTCGACTTCGTGGACGTGGTGCAAATCCACAACCCGCCGAGCGCCGAGACCGACACGACGGTCCCCGGCTGGCTCCACTTGGGGCTCAACGACTATCTCGGTCCGGGTGGCGCGCTGGAGGGCCTGGAGCGCGTGAGGCGAGCAGGCAAGACACGCTTTTTCGGCTTCGCCAACGAGGACGCCGGCGCGGACGCCGTGCACACATTGCTCGAGACGCGGGAGTTCCACCTGATCAACGTTTGGTACGACTTGCTGAACCCCACGGCCGGCATGGATCGGCCCGACGGCCTCGACATCCAGCACGACTACGGTAGGCTCGTCGACCGTGCTCACGAGCTGGGCGTTGGCGTGGCCGTGATACGTCCGCTAGCCGGCGGCGTGCTCACCGACCATGCGGTCGCGGGTGGCGGGCGCCATGCGCTGGCGGGCGGTGGGCTCACGCGCAACGCGGATATGTACCAGGCCATGGTGCAGCGCGCGCTGCCGTTCGCTTTCCTCTCCAGGCCTGGACAGAAGCTGTCAGACGCAGCATATCGCTTCATCCTCCAGCACCCTGGTGTCACCACCGTGCTAGGCGGCTACTCCGAGCTGTCGCACTTGGAGGAGGCATCCGGGAACTCTGGTGCCAGCCCTCTCTCCGACGAGGACATGGCCCGCCTGGAGACGGTGTGGCGGTCCAACTGCGGCCGTTGGTCCACTGCGGAGCAATTCATCTCCGGTCTGTAGGTGACGCTCGGCGGCGCTACACGCCTCTAGGTCGCACACAGGGCGCTCGGCGTCCCGGTGCACCACGTCGAAAGATGCGGTTGGCATCCTAACGACAACAAGGCAACCGTAACCACATGCGCCTGGTTAATGGAAAGGCCGGCTTGGCCGAAAATCCCCGAATCCCGCACCTATGGCCATTCAAGCGCCTCTACTACGGTTGGGCGATTGTCCTGGCATCATTCGCCGCGTCGTTCGGCGAGGTGCCTGTCAACGGTCCGGTGATCGGTGTATTCATTAAGCCGATCCAAGAAGAGCTGGGATGGTCGCGCGGGACCATCGCCTTGGGATTTACCATCGGGAGCGTCGTTGGGGCGCTTAGCTCCGCCATCGTCGGAAGGTTGGTGGATCGCTACGGCGCTAGGTTAGTCGTAGCGATTTCAGGCGCCCTGATTGCGGGCGCTCTGTTTGGTCTGTCGACGATTCAGGAGCCTTGGCAATTCTGGATGCTGTTCGGTCTAGGCCGTGGCGCGGCACTCGCTGGAGTAGGGATTGGGACCTCGGTAGCAGTGAGTAAGTGGTTCTATCGACGCCGGGCACGGATGCTCGCGATTAAGGAAATCGGCCACCGGGTTGGGCAAGTTGTGTTTCCTGTTGTCATTGTTGCCGTGATGTCTATCTCGACTTGGAGGATGGCCTTCGTAGCCAGCGCAGGGATGGCGGCGCTGTTAGTCATGTTGCCGGCTTTGTTGTACATCCGCAAACAGCCGGAAGATATGGGGCTCACACCTGATGGGGCTATCGGAAGCGAGGAGTTGTCGGAACTCGACAACGAAGTCTCGTGGACCCTGCAAGAAGCGCGTCAGACCCGTACATTCTGGCTCATTGTCTGTTTCACAGTAGGCACGCCATTCGTAATGGGAGCCACCAACTTCCACCTTGTCGCCAATTTCCAGGACCGTGGATTCTCCGATGCACTGGCCGTCAGTGTGCTCTCAGTCTTCGCGGCGGTGTCGGCACTATCTATGTTCCCCGTTGGATTGCTGCTCGAGCATATGCATGTCAGACATGGTGGCATGCTTATGACGGCTCTCCTGATGGCCGCAATGCTTGTGATCAGCGTTGCCGATAGCTATGTGGAGGCGATGACCTTTGCAGTTTTGTTCGGGATAGCCACCGGGATGCGCGCCATCATCGAAACGTTACTTATCGCGAATTATTTCGGGCGACGCTCGCTGGGGACAATCAGAGGATTTGCCCGCACATGGACAGTGATAAGCACCATCGGCCCCGTTTTTGGGGGATTCACCCAGGACATGACCGGCACATACACCATCACTTTTCTTGTCTTTGGGGTGGCATCAGGGTTGATGTTTCTGACGATGCTGTTTGCTATTCCGCCTGTAAAGAAGATACACGGGGACGGGCTAGCCCGGCAGCAACCAGCTCCAACCTCTTAGCCGACCTGGAATGCAAACGAACTGGAATCAGACCCAGCCGACCAGGTCGTCGGGAGAACTGGGGACCGACCCTTATGACTTACGGCTACGCCGAGAGTAGCTACGATCGGGCACACCTGAACCGATACGGTTGCACCCGTAAGTGCCAGTATCTTTGCTCCGACACAAAGGCGAGGTGTGAAGGATTGGTTGGTCGAATAGCCGCCCAGCTTCTTTAGTTCGAAGAATCGGCTAACCGCGATCTAGTGCGCCTGCTTTGCATGCGGAACAGTACCCCGTAAGGCCGCTATCTGCAGACGGTCTCACGGCAAGGGGTTCGTCGGAATCGAACCGCGGCGTTGGAAAACCCGTTCGACTGTGCTAACTCGAGGCTAGGGAATGCTTCGATACGAAGGATGTCGTGGTACGACTCATCGGTTTTCGATTCGATTTCAAACTTTAAGTACCAGGTTCTACTCGCATCTTGATCGAAGTAAGACTCAATCTTGGCAATTCCCGATGTGGCATTCCCCGACAGCAAGTAATACCAACTCTTGCCGTTTGGACGTCCGGCATACAAAGGTTGGCCAACAAGATCGGCTCTATCTGCTTCGACCCACAGACCGGACAAGCCAGGGTGCTCCTCTAGTGATTTCCAGAAAGTTGCGTGTTCGACATCGTCGACATTGGTGAGGTGAATAATCGACCAGGCCGAAGCCCAGCTTGCTCCATCAAAACCATTAGGCAAGTCACCCTTGAACCATGTCCCCCAAATCTTGCCTTTTTCATTCAGATTAGTCCGGCTGACCTCGATATTTGTGAAAGGGTGTCTTCCTTCCTCTATATAGCGGGCGTATACGGGTTTATACGCGGTGAGGATGGAAGTTCGGACATCCTCCGCAAAGTAATCAAGAGGGTTGGCTCGTATGTTCCACCAGTGGTCGTCAGAGCGTGTTAATCCGGCATCAGATCGTTTGTCATTTACTCCAAAATCAATGACGTCGTACTCCATTCCGTAGGCATCAGCGGATTTCAGATAACCGATATGAGTACCTGCTTCCAGCACAATGGAGCCGTGGTCCGAGTTGTTGAGTCGCGTCTTCAGTTCTCTTAGAAGCGTGAGATGCATGAAAAACAACGTGACATCCGCCGATGCCTCGAAATATACCTGCACATCCGACAAGACCTGTTGCCCGTCGTATAGTGCTGGTATTCCTTCACTCCCCCCTGTCACTTCATCACGAGTTATTCTGATTCCTCGTTCATCTAATCGTGCCTTGACCGGCAAGTAAATCTTTACTGGCGATTCTGAGCAGGTACCCAAGTACCACTTCTTAGGTCCTTCTGTATGGGACGTGACCAAATAATTGAAGAATGGCTGGATGGGAGGGTAATAGGGACAGATCGACTCAGGCGCCATCAATTGCTGGAAATCGACCGGAGAGTGTGTGAAATGAGTGAAGCCCCCGTCCCAAGAAGGTTCGCCATCCTCGTGCACGTACTCGGTATCTGCTGACAATGGCTCCAGGGTTGTTCCAGGTGTATCGGCCGCTCCGGTGTCATTACTACACCCCATGAGAACCACTGCCTGAGCTACGACCATCCCCGTGATGGCTGCTGTTCGCCACGGGAAAGGTCTCAAGCGTTCACGGGAGGTCTGGACACGTTCGATCCAAGCATGGACGTAGGCTCCTGGCAAATTACGGGTTGCCGATGGAAGGGTAGTTCGGGGAACGAATTCACTCAGTTACTCTAGTTGGTGAAGAAATCTACGATGTTACCAATGCCGCCACCACCTAGTCGATATAGCTCCGTATACCCACATCCCTCGCAAGCCACGGTGGTATACCTCTGGCTCTGTATGTTTAGGAATCGGGTTATGCCTGACCCTGTTGCCCTTAACTTCCCAACCCTATATTCGGTCCCGTTGCACTTTATGCAGGAATATGTTTGCTTCGCCACAGGTGATCTCCTTGGTGTCTATGGTTCGCTAGGTTCGCTGCCGCATGAAGCAGACCATACGCTACCAGCCAGCCCCAAGGTCATCGCTCCTTACCGCCTGTCGGTGCGTGATGCCGTCCATCTGTCGATAATGGGCATGGATAGCGAGCGCCTTGCGGTTGATCAGGCAACGAACAAGGAGTATCCGCCTAGATGCTGAACCCGGCCAACAACGATTTCGTGGCGCGGCTCGCCGAGATCAATGTCATCGAAGATCCCGATGCGCCGTCGGCGTATGGGCTAGCAAAGCGGATGCAATTGTGGAGGCCTAGGCCGTGCCGGGCAGGTCTATGTTCTGCCTAGCCCCAAGAACGGGAGTGCCCGAAATGCGTCGTTCGCTCTACGGGCCCTTACTGCGTATTGCAGTCAATGACCCAACAAACTTGCCCATGGCCAGATCTTCAGAGTTCGCGGTGCGGGCGGAACACCTTGGCTTTGCCGGAGTCGGGATGCCAGATCATCCTCACACAGGCCGAGACGTGTTCATAAGGCTAAGTATGGCTGCGAGAGATACGACTCGGGTGATGCTATTCCCGTCAGTTTCCAACCCGGTATCTCGAGATCCGAAATCGCTAGCTGCTCTGGGTTGCACATTAGCGGAACTTGCCCCAGGTCGGGTTAGGCTTATGCTCGCCAGCGGCGACCGGGCGATTGACTATGTCGAAAAGCCGCCACTTCCAGTTGCTGAGATGGCGAACGCGGTTCTAATCACGCGCCGGGCCTTGTCTACCGAGGTTGTACCTCCAATCAAGGTGCCCGTGTATGTCAATGCGAGCAGCCCTCGTATGCTAGAGGTCGCAGGGTCAACAGCGGATGGCGTCTACCCAGTCGTGGGCGTTGACCCAGAAGTCATGAGAGAGGCTCTTGCGAGTGTGCAGGTGGGGCTCCAATCGACTGGAAGAGAGTTCGATGGGTTTGATGTCGAGTACGGGTTGCCGGTCTTCATGGCTGAATCCAGAGAAGAGGCGCTCGAGTCGGCTCTCGATTACGCACTTGCCAACCTGCTGAGCCGCAATCGTGTCTTCTCGAGGGTGCTTAGGGCGCGCTCCCCATATCTCTCAGAAATCTCCAAGGCTTCAGACCTCACGACTGACCAAGCCCGGCAACTTGTTGCCGCGATGGTTGTTTATGGCACCCCGCTGCAGGTGGCCGAGTCTGTCTTTGCACTCGCCGAAACCCAATCACTGTGGCACTTCATAGCCCGCGTCGAGATGGCAAACAAAGACGGCGTAGAGGCGATCGAGAATTTCGCCTCGGCCCTCGATGCAGCGTGGAACTGCTAGGCGGCCGCCGTAAGCTAACCGTTCCAATGCAGTGCTCTTCTAAGGGGGTCCCGAGCCGGCCTCCGAAGAGGTGACAACGGCTAAGCAAAGCCCGTGGATCCGGACTCTTTCGAAGCATAGATGACCATTCGACGAACAATTGACGCGAGGCGTTGTTCAACGAGGCGATTCAAGTTGCCAAACAGCTGAGCGTAGATTCGCTCAGCACGATTGGGGTACACACGGAATATGGACGGCCCAAGCTAGAGGCCGTGGAAGGCCAAGCCCGAGAGGGTGTCAGCCTCCCTTGCGCTCTGCTTTCTTCTTTGCCCACTTGTCCTTCTTGGTCTCGATATGCGCGATCTTGGCGTCTGCTTCGGCTTGACTCAGCTTTCCGTGTTCGACCAGTTTCGCCAAACTCACCCTATACGAAACCATCGGACGGGCCTTCTTCAGATGCTTCTTGAGCTTGGCATCTGCTTGGTCTTGGCTCAATGTGCCAGCCTCAACCAATCTCCCAAGTTTCGCCTTGTATCGCTCCGCTTTTCGGGGCTTAGTCAGGCGCTTCCATGCTTTGGCATCTGCTTCGTCTTGACTCAGCGAACCTGCCTCAACTAGCTTCGCAAGTCTTGCCTTGTATCTGCCTGGTTTCCAGGGCTTAGCCAGGATTGCAGAGAGCTTGGCATCTGCTTCGTCTTGACTCAGCGTGCCAGATTCGACGAGCTTCGCGAGTTTCGCCTCCACTCTGGCGGCTCGTTTCGCGTGCACAGCTGCGCGACCGGCGATTCGGGCATCGGCTTGTTCTTGGGTCAGTTGTCCGGCCTCAACTTGGGCAGCAAGCCTTGCCTGCAACTTGGTTGTTGTCGCACTCCCATCACCAGCAGCCACAACACCAACCGACAGCAGAAGGGTGATTCCTAACGCGAGCAGCACTAGTCCCGTTGCGGATGCGTTCTTCTTTAATCTAATGCTCATGATGCCCTCGCTCTGCCCTCTTAGATTAGGAATTGGGGTGACGTGTCTGGAGCGCCAAACCCATGGAATGCCAGGTGCAGCCTCTGCACCAATGGGTTCTACCAGTTCCCTCGCATCGGAGGGGCCTCTAGAGAGGCCCCTCCTGATTGCTTAGTGTCACGTATCAAACCGCGGGTCCGCGCACATGCCCCGTGGGAACCCCAAGGTACCTATTTGATTTGGTACATCTTACGGATCATGGAAATCACCTCTGGCGGGGAATCGGCAAAGCTCCCCACGCGCTTCTGTAGTTCTGAGCCAGTCAGCAGTCCAGTGGTGTACCCGCGTTTCTTCATATCTCCTTTGAAACCATCAGACTCCACCGCGTCCGCAAACGCGGTCCGAATGACGTTGGCGATATGTGGCGGGGTTCCTGGGGGTAGCGCATAGACCCGGCTCCCGGCGAGGCTCGTCTCGAGCTCTAGCGCTTTCATCATTGTAGGCGTTGCGTCCACCACTTCCTTTAGCGGCTTGAACCATGGATACAGACCCTTGGCTTGGCCCTGCACAACCCATTCAGACGGTAGTTGAGTGTGGTGGAACAACGGCGTCACGACAGAAGGATCCGCCCAATTGGGGTAGGTCTTGAGCGCAGAGTCATCGCAACGAGTTGTCACCTCAATTTCGCCCCGTTCAAACGCAACACGAACATCGGCGGTGCCTTGATAGCCGTAGATCATCTTTATCGGGAGTCCTGCCAAGCCCAACCATTCCTCGTGCGGTGCCGGGGACGAGCCAGGTTGCGATTCTCCCAGACGGAATGGTCGTGAGCTCTTCAGGAATGCATCGAGACTGTTGGCCGAGTCTGTACGAATGCAGATAACGCCCCTTGGCGGGGTGTTGTCAGGTAAACCAACAAAAACGAATTCGGTCGGCTTGAATCCCTCGAACTCCACTCCTAGTAGCGACTGGATGAGGAGGCCTTGTGTAAAAACACCAATGTCGAGGCCATTCCCGGGAGCTCTCCCAGCGGTAGCGCGGGCTGTCAGGAGAGATGCCGCCCCAGGCAGGTTTGTGACCACCGCCCTGGGATTGCCAGGGACGAACTTGGGCACGTGGATAGCAAGAATCCTGCTGAATGCGTCAAACCCGCCCCCGGGTGAGAATCCCACGGTGAATCTGATCGTCTTACCGCCGAAGTACCCCGCTGCGTCGAATGAAGGGGTCGGTGTTGCCGCTGGTTTCGCAGGCGCTGCTGGCTTCGCCGGCGCCGCTGCCTTCTTGGGGGTAGGCGTCGGCTTGGCGGCGGGGACCGGCGTTGCAGTCGGTTCGGCGGCCGGCACGGGCGTCGCGGTCGGTGGGGCGGCAGGGGGCGCTGGCTCATCACCACCACAGGCTGCCAGCAACATGCCCAGCGTCATCACCAAGACGACCATCCCTACAAGAGACTGAATTGGCCTTTTGTGTATTCCCATCTCACGCTCCCCTTAACTGACTCATGACTAACGACCCAACGATAGCATTTCCCACATCAATCTACGAACCAAGGAACGGGAACAGGATCGGTGTGTGCCATGTTGTGTGCAACAGCCTATCGTAGAACCCCATCAACAATGCCTCAAAAAGTACCGCAGGAATCGCCGCAACCCACCATCGGACTCGCCCGATGAACCGCAAGTAAAGAAACACATAGGTTGGTATCGAAACATGAAATCCGAATAACCAAATGCATCCGACCAAACCTACCAGAGAACCAGCTTTAAGCCCGAGGCGACGACGGATAACGCTTGGGGCAAGGTCTGATCTGATCCTCCCGATATCCATCAACTGGGCCCTATCTTCTCTATCGGCCCGCCTGAATGTTCGATTTAGGAAGTACGAGCTCAACAGGACCAAACCGGCGATGCTTGCTGTCATTGGGAACAAAGCCGATTCCAGTACCCATGAAGCTGAGGCGGCAAGAAAATAGATGCATACGGCAAACAGGAAGATAGCGAATAATCCATCCGCGCCTGGCCGCAGCCTCCGCGCAAACAACTTCGGCGACAACCGCGGATGAGATGAGGTCCCTCCCACCCCTTGACGGATTTGGGTATCCGCAAGCCCGGGATCCTGCATTTGAGCCGGGGTAGTTTGAGCCAGGTTCTCGACGTTAATGCCCGACCGCGTCGCTTTGGCCGCAACCGAACGTTGGATCCAAACTGTGTAGCCTGCTGTGGCTGCAGCGACGATTACGATACCAAGGAAACCTGGCCGCCAGAGCATTGAAACGCCGTAGGTTTGCGTCGCGAGGAAATAGAAGCGCTCAATCGTAGATCCCAGTACCACCGCGATGATGATTGGCGGCCGTGGCCAACCATGGGTCTTCATGAAGAAACCCATCGCTGCAAAAGTGAGTACAGCCAACAGATCACCAATCGACACGCTCGCCTGGAAAGCGGTGATCATGAGGACTGCGAGCACTAGCGGAACCAGGATCCCTGGTCTCAAGAATGCGATGCGAGCAAGGGTGGGTGAGAAAACCAGGGCAATTCCCGTACCGAGGACATTCGCGAGCGCGAGGCTGAACACGATCGTCAACGTCAAATCTAGGTCTGCCCCAAGCATACGAGGCCCCGGTTGGAGCCCCATGATGATCATGAAACCCAAGAAGATGGCCATGCCTACGCTTCCCGGAACGCCGAACCACAGCGTTGGCACGAGCGTCGCTCCATCCACCGAGTTGTTGGCCGACTCCGGTGCGATCACGCCTCGAACATCGCCGGTCCCGAACGTTTGTGCCCCGCCCGGAACAGTCTGGCGGGCGTTGGCATAAGTCAACCAATTCGCAAGCGAGCCACCGATACCAGGAAGGATGCCCACGAGGATTCCCAGCCCAGAAGATCTCAACATCAGGGGAATGTTGTGCAACACCGCTTGGATCCCGGCCCTGCGTCCTTGATTCACCTTCCGGAGAAGCTCGTCGAGCTCCCCTCGCGCTATAGGCCTATCACTTATAGACAGATCAATCAGCTCGGGGACGGCGAACAACCCAATCACGATTGGGACAAGCGGGATTCCATCCCACAGATAGTCGATCCCGAACACCGCCCTCGACGTTCCGTTAATCACGTCGAAACCAATCGATGTGATGAGCAACCCGACTGCACCGGATGCCAACCCCTTGAGGAACGCGCCACTGCTGATTACGCCAACCACGGAAATAGCGACCATGCCCAAAATGAAAAACTCGGGAGAGCCGAACGTCAGCACCAACGGACGAGCAATGGGGATCGTTACCAACAAAAACAGCGCTCCGAAGACACCCCCTAGCATCGACGTGAAATATGCGGCCGAGAGCGCTTCGCCGGCCCGGCCCTGCTGGGACATCGGATACCCATCGAGGATGGTGGCTTGCCCCGTTGCGGAACCAGGAATCCCTAATAGAACCGCAGGGAGCGTGTCACCTGTGTTGATTGTCGCGATCATGCCCGTGGCAAGTGGAAGCGCTACGGCAGGATCCATCGTGTAAGCGAATCCGAGCAGCACAACGAGCGTGGGGAGAGTACCCCCCGGCATCGCTCCGCTGAGCATTCCAATCATCGTGCCGCTGATGAGAGCGACCATCCCCCAAGGGGACGCGATGTGCTGCAACGCCTCGTAACTTGCTTCTAACATCGAGGAATCACCCGATAGTGTGTCTGGCTGTCACAAACTTCGATCAGATCCTTCATGGCACGCATCTCACAAGGAAGGATGCATCCCCTTCCATGCCGTCGCATCAGCATAAGCATTTGCTACGCGCAAGACAGTCGCCTCGTCAAACCGGCGCCCGGCGACTTGTAGACCCACCGGTAATCCAGCAGCGGTGAACCCGCACGGCACGGACACCGCTGGCGAGCCAGTAAGATTGAACGGCGCCAGGAAATTTAACCCCATCAGGGTGCCAAACGGAGAAGAGGCGCCTCCGCTTGGGGCGGGGCGCGGCATGGTGGGGGTAACGATCACATCCACATGTTCCAGAATCTCGTCCACCTCCCTAACCATTCGTTGTCGAAACAGGCTCGCTTGCAGGTAGTCCTCAGCGGTGTACAGAGCACCGAGCCAGAAGCGTAGACGGACTGGGCCATAATCCTCGGCGTGGTCCCTCAGGAACTCCCGGTGGTACGCAAATGCCTCCGCGTGCATGATCACCATGTGTGAGGACCGGGCATCTTGGACGCTGGGAATGGAGACCTCTTCCAGGGAGGCGCCGAGTTCCTGAAGGACGGCAATTGCACGCTCAGCTCGTTCAATGACCTCAGTGTCGGCACCCAATTCCGTGTTAAAGAAGTAATCTCGTGGTATCCCGATCCTCATCCCAGCGATGCCATCACCTAGTGTTGCTGCATAATCCGGGACCGGTACATGAGCACTGGTAGGATCGTTCGGGTCATGTCCGGCGACAATCTGGAGGAGCGAAGCCACATCACCTACGGTCCGGGCCATAGGGCCGACGGTATCAAGCGACCAGCTGCACGGAATTACACCGAATCGACTCACCCTGCCCATGGTGGGCTTGAGTCCCACGATCCCGCTGCAATGCCCAGGATTGCGTAACGAGCCTCCGGTATCGGTACCAAATGATCCCATGCAGAGCCCGGCGGCTAACGCCGCGCCAGACCCGCTACTCGAACCTCCTGGGGAATAATTCAAGTTCCATGGGTTGCTTGGTGTCTCGAACAAACTTGTCGGCGAGCCACCGAGGCCGAATTCTGCAAGCGCCACCTTGCCTAGCGACACAGCCCCAGCTTCTTTCATCCTGGCTACGGTGGCGGAGTCTTGGGTGGGGACTCTTTCCGCGAAAACTTTCGACTGGCCCGTCGTCCGCGTTCCTGCTGTGTCGTATAGGTCTTTGAAAGACACTGGTATCCCATGGAGGGGGCCTCGATACCGCCCTCCTCGAATTTCCGACTCCGCAGCGCGCGCATCAGCCATAGCACCCTCGTCTAATCGCGTGACGTAGGCGTTGACTTTCGGGTCCAAGCGGTCGATCCGTTCAATATGCGCTTCGGTGAGTTCGACAGGCGACAACTTACCATCGCGGATGAGAGATGCGGCTTCGTTAATGGTCAGATAACAAAGATCGTCGGTGCTCATTGCAGTTCCTCGGGGAAGATGCCGCGGAATGGGTACGTCTCCCTACTGAGATCATAGGAATAGAGGCGCTCTAGCTGCGCCGAGACAGCAGGAAACGACGACGCGATGGCTTCGAGATCGGCCCGGGATAAGTTCATCCCCGCGCGCTCAAGCATACGCGCCAGGTCCTGCTCATTCGGAATCAACCGTTGGGAGTATGTCAACTCACTCTCCTGCTCAGGTGTGATAATGAGCCGCGGGCCATCACCCCGGCCCGCTGACGACTCATGGTGCTGCCTCCCCCGTATAACCGAGCGCGACAACACTAGCTGCGTGTGACACCCGGGATGTCTTCCTCAAGCCCGATGAGGTAATTCCGCACCACCCGATGAAACGTCTCAGGCTTCTCCACCATCGGCAGATGCCCTGCTTCTTCGATGACGGTCAACTGACAGTTGGGCATAGCCTTCCTGAGCACTTCTCCTTGCTGGGGAGGTACGACCCCGTCGAGTGCGCCCCAAACGAGAAGCGCATCAGATTCCAGCGCGTTAACGGCTCGGGTGAGAGTGTCGTCGGCATAGGAGCCTCCCGCTAGGGTGGCCGCCATCCCACGACCCTTTGACTGCCGCGCAAACTCTGGCCCCTGCCTCACGTTCTGCCATGCCGCTCCAAAGCCATTGGGCTCAGCAGTTGCAATTAGCCCAAGACGGCCGAAGATGCTCGTCGCGAATTCCTCATCGTCCAGGCCGCCCAAATCTGCTGTCGGTGCGCTTGGCACATCCAGCCCCAGTGGATCAATCAAGATCAATCGCGGGAATCGTTCAGGCTGCTGCGTTGCCAAAAGCAGAGCCATCCAACCCCCAAGGGAGTGCCCCACCAGAGTCGCTTCGCCTACGCCGACCTCGTCCAGGAAATTTGCCATGAGTCGAGCGTAGTCTTCCACGGTATCGAGGCCTTCCGGTATGGCTCCTTCCAACCAACCCGGGTATTGGGGCGCGTATACCCGCGTAACGGTACCCATCGCCATGTGGTAGGCGTCCCACCGACCGGTAGCCCCTAAGCCATGGAGGTACAGCACTGGAGCAATGTTTTCCAGGCGGCCACCTAGGAAGTACGCTACTTCGAAGCCCTGAACTTGTACCGTGTGCCGCGCGTACACCGCGCCGTCTGCCGCACCCATTTGCTACTACCTCTTTCCGTGTCCTATGACCGGTATGGTGAGCCGCGATGCCTGAGTTTAGGCTGTCTCGTTCCACCAAATCTTGACGCACTCTAGAGCAAAGCTGGAATCTGCCGCAGTGGGGTCTGGTGGCGAACTATCCTCGGGCACCGTGACTTCCACACGCACCAGATAGTCCTCTCCCGCCTCCACTCGCTTCTGTACCGCGAGAGCTGAGTCGGGAGCATTCTGGTCCGGAATAGCCAGGAACTGGCGATACTCACCCGTAAAGATGGTCTGCCGCTCGGAGCCGGATTTGTAGTAGCTCTCCACCAGGACCGTTGCGTCTCCAGGGAGCTCCCCTCCGTCAGCCGCCATCATGTGCAAGCGGAACGCGCTACCACGATGCTCCGCTGTAGGGCCGACAAAGATGAGCATGAACGGAGCCCCGTCGGGACCAGGAGGGGGCACGGCAAGTTCCCAGCCGGCCACAGCCGTGCCGCCTCGGGTCTCTTGAACGACTCGTGAGACTTCCAGGGCGTTCTGGTCCAAAACATGGTTGCATCCGTCAAAGAGTGGAAGTGGCATCGCTCACCTGCTCCAACGGCGGGCCCGCAGTACAGCATGCGAACTGCCTGGCCACCTTGCGCCGATTAATCTGGGGTTTAGCTGGTACCGACAGACGCCAGTTTGGGCATCACATGGTCTGCAAAGAGTTTCTTGGATTTCATGACGTGCTCGTGTTTCAGTTTGCCTACCCGGAACATGCCCAGGAAATGACCATACCCGGCAGTCTCCATGTCGTTCCGCAACCATTCCGTCACATAATCAGGATCACCACAAACGATGAACCCAGTTTCCCGCAGTTTCTCAAACGGTGTTCCTGGCCCCGGCATCTCCGCCCCTTTGGATCGCTTCCTGTAGTCGAACGAGCGATCTGTTTGGACACCAGGAAGCGGAGCAGGGAGAGTAACCGGCCGGCTGAAGCTGGCCAACCGCCTGACATACATAACGGCCTCTCGGCACTCCTCAATGGCTTGTTCGTTGGTCTCCGCTACGTGCACGTAGCGGGCTCCAACGAAATGCTCCGGGCCCGCCTCCCAGCCGAATTGGTCGTGGGCAACCTCGCGATAGTACTCAAAAGCGTCCTGAAACACAGCAGTAGGATTCCAAACGCGCGCGATGGGAATATGGTGTTCCGCGCCGAACTCGATGGTTTCCGCCGATCCGGCTGGCATCCAGATTGGCAGCGGGTCTTGGATCGGCTTAGGCCAAACGGACACGGAGCGCAGGTTGTAGAACTTGCCCTCGTAATCGAACAATTCCTCGGTCAGGCAGCGCTTGATGATGTCATAGGACTCCACGAAACGCTCACGGCTCGTGAAAGGATCGACATTGTAAGAAATCAACTCAGGAGGGACCCCCCGTACGATGCCTCCAATGAAGCGCCCTCCAGAAAGGCAGTCCAATTGGGCAAACTCCTCTGCAGTGTGGACCGGGTGCCGCAACGGCAGAACGTGCCCCATGACACCCACCTTCATGCGCTTGGTTCGAGCGATGAGCGCGGCGGCTAAAGGTGTGCTGGACGGGTTGAGACTAAAGTAGGTGAAATGGTGCTCATTAATGAAGGCGCCATCAAAACCAAGTTCCTCGCAATAGACGAACTCCTCCATGTGCTCCTGGTATGTTTCCGCGACTAACATGGGGTCGCAGAACCGGTTGGTTTGCCGAGTCTCGGGACCAACGTCATCCGGAATTCCAGGGTAAGTAGTCTCGTCGAAATTGTAGAACTTCATTCGCTCCGATCCCCCTTCACAACAAGAATGCCACTCCTCCTATCCTGAGGTGCAGAATCCTTACTCGCGGCAGTTCAAAGAAGAGCAAGCGGGCCCTACACTACACCGGTTGTTAAATCATCGGTAGGTTTTGCCGCCTAGACGGCAATCGGCCACTACCTCAGCACGGGCCAGGCACCTGAACCACGGCCTTGCGAGACTTCCAGCGGACGGCAACGCGGGCCAGCTAAGTGGCGCTAGCCGAAATCGCTGCGTGGCGAAGCTGGGTCCAAGTTGTCCCATGCGAGGTATAGCGCGCGCACTCATATGTGGGTCGTGGAGGTAGAAGGAACCTGCGCCTTCACCGTAGACGACCAAACCCGCAAGGTGGGGCCTTAGTGAGCGATTGCCTCGGTGATTGCGAGCAACGAATCCTTCGCGCGCCTAAGACACACATGCAGAAGGTGGCCTGTCAGCAACGGGCACGCACCTGACGAGAGCAAAGGCTTAATGACCATCTTTCAGCCACTCCATAGGTGGCTCTACCTGTGCCATACGGGTAGCCGCTGGCGTGTTCCGGGATCGGAGCGTACGGACGACGCCATCGAGGATCATGGCGGAGATCCCTGGGATATCGCCGCGGGCGATGGCCTCGAGAGCATTTACCCCAACCGAACCCCACGGCGCATCCAGCACGATGAGATCAGCCATGGCTCCCTCCTCGATCACGCCTTGGTTGATCTTGAAAGCACGCGCATTGTTACCCTGCGCGAGCGCGAGCGTCTTCTCAGGGGAGAGCCCTGTCATAGAGGCAATCTCGCAAACGGTCTTGATGACGCCTAGCGGCATGACTCCAGTCCCTGTGGGCGTGTCGCTGCCAATGATGACGCGAGGCAGGGCCCCAGATTCAGCGGCCATGTTCACGATTTCAAAGGTCTTCTTGAGATTCCCAGCTTGGACGACCTGGAGGTACATGCTCGACTCCATAACGAGCCTGCGCACGCCCTCGTCAGTCAGCGCTGTTGGACCGCCGTTGATGTGGCCTGCCACGTCCGGCGCGAGCATCATCAAGTGGTCGGCCGTGATTGGCTTCGAGCCAGGTATTGATGCTCCTCCTGAGTGGCACATCACGTTAAGTCCAGCTTCTTGTGCCCATCGGATCTGCGGCTCGCCATCAGAGGGATCCGCGAAGGCCCCGAACCCATACTTAGCAAGCCACACCCCGTTTCCGGCGACCTCAAGGAAATCTTCGCGCGAAAGGGTCGGCTCGATGACTACCGAGCCGGCGTGGCATTTCATCCCCAAAGGATGAAAGTTCGTGAAACACTCGTGCGCAGCGACAGCAAGCGCCTTAACTCCAGAGGCGGAACTAGGCCGACCAGGTGCGTGGATCTCTCCAGGACTGATAACGCTTGTGATGCCTCCGTGGACGTATGATTCGAGGAAATCAACTGTTTTTTGCCGCGGGGTGAAATCGCCGATCACGACATGGCAGTGGGAGTCGATAAGCCCGGGCATGACGGTGGTGCCCTTGGCGTCCACTACTACGTCCGCGGGCCCTAGGTCCAGACTGTTACCGACGCGCGTGATGAGCCCGTCCTCGCATAGGATGGAGTCGGCCTCGATGATCCCCTTTTCCAGATCACCCGACACGAGGATGCCGATGTTCTTGATGCCTAGGGTCGCCATAAGTTGCCCTCCTGCTGCTTTGAATGTCCTGATCTTTACTAGCGTCGTCGCCTTGATCTGGACCAAGTTACGATGGGACTCGGTATGTGCTTCACCAATGACCCAGGATCGACACACGCTGCCATAGAAACTGCCCAATCAGATGAGTAGGGGACTTTGTGGGAATAGCAACGAGCTGCCGTCAAGCAGGCCATTACGTAGTAAAAGTGGTGCCAAGGGCGAGACTCGAACTCGCGCGCCTATTCCTGGGCAGCGGATCATAAGAACGCTGCATTTCGTTCAGCGACGTTCCGCATCATTCGCCCGCATCCGCGCTCCACTAGGTAACTACGCGCCGGGGTGTATCAGCGGACGTTGGCATCCCGGCCGGCTGTGCACTTCTGGTTTTGAAAAGCCAACTATCGTTCGTTGAGTCGGAAGAAAGCCACCGCGTTTCCCGCGATGACCTTGTGCCGGTCTTCCGCGGAAAGCTCCGCCATGGACTCGCGGATGACTCGCTGTGAGTTTGGCCAATCGCTCTCCGCATGCGGAAAATCGGTCGACCACATGATGCGATCCACGCCCACCTCTCGCGCCATCGTCCTGACACCCACCGGGTTGTATACGAACCCCCAGTGCATATGCTGTTTCACATAATCGCTGGGAAGCTGCTGCAAGGTTCTGAGACCTAACATATGCTCCGCCCAGTCCTGGTGACGCAGGTAGTGTTGGTCCATCAGCTCGTAGAAGTTCGGGATCCATCCGATCTGGGTCTCGGCGAAGTAGATCTGCAACTCCGGGAATCGGTCGAATACGCCGTCCCACACCAGTTGCACCGCGTGCAGTGAGCCGCGAAAGCCATATTTGGCGTACCGCAGAATAATGTCGATGAAGCCCTGCTCGGGATGCTTCGGATAGATGAACGCAGGTCCCGTTGCCCCACCGCCGTAGCTGCGTGGTGATACCCCCGTGGGCACGTCTCCCGCGATCGGATAGCTAAACTCCACGTGGACCGTCACGGGGCAGCATAGGTCGACGGCAGCAGCCCAGAATCGGTCATCGTCGGGCGATGGGTGGGAAAGGCCTGTTGGGAACGAGTTGAGCGCGACACCGACCGCTCCCGCGCGGACTGCATATTCCATCTCGGCAATCGCGTCGTCGACACCGGTAACGGGTATGACGCCGATACCCAACAGGCGATCAGGCGCTACGGGGCAATACTCCTCGATTAGGTGTTCGTTATACGCGTGAACGATAGCCCGGTACGCTGCATCGTCCTTCGCGCTCGACCGCCAATATGCTGGCCCTAGCGCACCAGGAAAGAGGATCTCGGCGTCAACGCCATCGATCTCTAGCTCGCGTACCCGCTGTTCCGGTGAACCGGTGCCGGGGAGATCGGCAAATCCAGGCCCAAGGTCGATGGGGTCGGCGTACACGGGGCGGCCGAGTCCCTGGAAGGGAGCCACGAATCTTCCCCCCTCTGTGGTGTAACCCACGGGGTCTTGGGGAGCAACATCGCGGTACTTCGCCGGTACACGTGAAGTCCAACGGCTAGGCATGATCTCGAGATGCGAGTCGCCGGAAACGCAGGTGTATTCGCGAACCATGTTCGGACCTCCTGTAAAAGCTTAGATTACACCGGAGCGGAAGCTGGTAACATCCGCCCACTTACGTGGCAGGAGATACCGAATGAACCTTTGTGTTGTATCCAGCTTTGATTGCACCGCTGAAGACTTCAGAGCCATGGTCAAAGAATTTGAAGAAGAGATGCGTGCGTGTGTCGCAGAGTGGGAAATCGCTGTGGTGAACGACCATAAGGTGGTCACCATGTTGAACGTTACCGACATGGATGCTTTCACTACCGTTATGTCTTCACCAAAGATGACCGAGTGGGACGCAGCAAACAATAACGTAGACGCCATCTACTCGCTCGAAAAGATCAATTAGAACAGGCGAATCTCATGCCCAGAGCCGATTAGGGCATAGCAGCCTGACAATGACTCGCATCTATGCGGAACAGGTGAATAGCAAGGATGCTATTAAGGCTTATAAGGCTGCCGTGAGGTAAGAGCTAGACCCTAAGGGGTTTCACGGTGAGATTCGATTCTATGCGGTCTAGGCTTGGTGGCCAGGGGCAAGGCACCGCTATACCGAGACTTTATATCCTGAACAGGCAAACATGGGAAGAACGGGATATTTACGATACCTCGGATTTTCGAAATGTTTCTGGCATTGGAGAAAGGATGAACCTTTTCCTGAAATAATATGATTCCCGTAATGGCAGGAAAAACACAAACTACTCTTATCAGTTACCGCAACCCCCATATTCTCTTTTCTCCCCTGAAGGTAATAAATATCCTGCCTAAGCTCTTGCAATACACCATTGTGGGGTAGGGGGCATATATCTCGTTCTCTCCCTTTCTACATGATCTCCTATGAGACGCTTAGCCACTAGGTTCCATTGGCCATCATGCTAGTCCTTTTGCTAGGGACTCACTCGTTCCTATGTGTCTACCGTACCCGCCTATTAGTTCACACTATATTTGCCATCAGGTATGTTGGTTGGCAGGTTAAATCCATGGTTATTCAAAAGGTTAAACGCAAGGGCATCGATTCGTTCCAGTTCAGACTGGTTACAAACATTCCACTCATGGGCACTATCGGTACATTTGCTAGTTAATACAGGGTCTAGAGCGCTTATGTTTGCCATCACAATCCAATAGAAATACTCACTGTGGTGGCGTCAGATAGCTGATTGAGCGTCTGGCTCAGAGTGATGACATCGAGGTGGCGGCTGTCCTTGACACCTATCTTTTTATACAAGTCCAAGGCAAGAATCAGTTCTTCTTCCGACCACGGTCTGTTCTTAGGCATGATTTACTCCTGCGCTAGGTTTCTCCACCCCCCCGGTTCTACCTAATTCCCCGTGGCGAAGGTATTAACCGGCTCGAAGCCATCACAGGAATTAGATCCAATGCCCATTCGTTCCGTCGGACATTCGCTACGGAGTCGGTCCGTAACGGGATGAACCTATTCCATGTACAGAGCCTGTTGGGGCATAGCAGCCTGGCGATGACTCGTATCTATGCGGAGCAGTTTGGGGCAGAGGATGCTATTAGGGCTTACAAGGCTGTTCTGCGGTAGGGCAGTGATAGATCCCCTTGCCCCGGGTTCTATCTAATCCCCCATGGGACCCCTAGCCATTAGGTTCCATCCCCATCCTAGGACAGCAATAGGCCTAAGCTAATGAGCTGACAGGCTTCGGTTAGTACCACACCATCGCGATTACCATCAACACCATCATCGCGATGGCGAATCCCAATGGCGGGCGTTCGAGCCAATCAGACAACGCCTTAGCGCGGTCCAGTCCACGGTGCGACCAAAGCCCAAGTACCTTTTGCAACGTTGATTGGGGTTCCATAGCGACCTGCGTCGCCAACCTAACCACTTGATTCATTGCTCGTCCTGAAACCGTGAATATGGCCTCGAGAGGTTGCAGGACTAACACGCGGGCAGGAGTGCCTGCCTTTCGGTAGAACCAGTCGGTGTCGACCGATACCGCACGCTCGCCGCTCAAGCGGTCGACATACAACCAAAACCCGATGAGAGTAAAGGCTAGCAACTGTAGCATCCCCAGCACATGGTACGTCGTGTACGGCGCGTAATGGTTCTCGAACGGAAGCCGGTCGTACAGAAGTTCCGGGAAGACGCCGATGGCCACACAAACAAATGCGGCGAGACCCATCCCGGCGTACATACCCCAAGGCACGCTTACCATCTTGAGGTCGGTGCGCGTGGGCCGGTCAAACCACACGAAGAAAGGCAATTTCAAGCCGGTGTGCAGGAACGTGCCCACAGAGGCCACATACAGACCGAACACAACCCACCTGAGTCCTTCCTCCTCCGCCGCGAAGATGACCATGGATTTGGACACGAATCCCGAGAATAGCGGAAACGCTGAGATAGACAACGCCCCCACCATGTAGAGCGCGACGACCGCAGGCATCCGACCTCCGATCCCCCCGAGGTCGGTCAGGGTTCGACGGCCTGTGGCGTAGATGACCGCGCCGACCCCCATGAACAAAAGTCCTTTGTAAGTGACATGCGCGAAGGCGTGAGCAACCGCGCCATTGATCGCTGTGTCGGTCCCTATGCCGATCGCGGCAACCATGAAGCCAACCTGACTCACGATGTGATACGCCAGCAGCCGCCGAATATCGTTTTCGAGTACGGCGTAAACAACGCCGTATATCGCCATGGCAACGCCCACGTAGACCAAGATGTCAAGGCCCGGAAAGCCACGCGCCAACGCGTATACCGCCGCTTTTGTGGTGAACGCGCTGAGGAAGACGGCGCCGGTGATGCTCGCTTCTGGATACGAGTCAGTCAGCCATGCGTGCAACGGCGGGATCGCGGCGTTGATCGCGAAACTTGTCACGATGAGCCAGGC
>Ga0315338_1001392_pt1 | contig 30875 bp, 43 predicted proteins | sample ASW8metaG_FD_204518 | JGI IMG/M metagenome (GOLD analysis project Ga0315338, IMG submission 204518) | Ammonia-oxidizing marine archaeal communities from Monterey Bay, California, United States - ASW #8 | ecosystem: Environmental > Aquatic > Marine > Coastal | place: USA: California | collected... | reverse complement strand
GTTTAAAACTATCAAAATAGGACATAAGCAGATATAATAACTACTATTCATAATTAAATGGTGATGAAACTTAACAAAACAGACAATTTAGACGTGAAGATTTTGAGTTATCTGCTGAATAACTGTAGAGAATCAGATAGACAGATTGGGCAGAAAATCGGACTTTCTGGAGTTGCAGTAAAGTCAAGGATTGGTAAAATGATAGAGTCCAATCTTATTGAAAATTTTACTTTGAAGATAGAACCACATCTTTTGGGATACAATGTCATCTATCTTGTTACAACTGGCCAAGACGTCAACGAAATAGTAAACCAAGTAAAACTAGTTGGTGAACCATTTTTTGTTGTTCCATGTATTGGAGGAATATCAGCGTGTGGAATTGTTGTAAAAGGTGAAGTTGATCAAAAGATTGCTATCATAAATAATCTGTTAAAGAATGTCAGAATTTTAAATATATTTGAAGCCGAGGATGCTGGAATAGAATCTAATCTTACCAAGACAGATCTTGATGTAATTGAACAATTATTGAAAAATCCACGAGAACAAATTGATACACTTGCAAACAAGGCAAAACTATCATCTAAAACAGTAACTAGATCCATAGAAAAACTTCAAAGAAATCCTGCTTTCCAGTTTACACTAACCTATAACCCAGAAAAAATCAAACCATTCATATCACATGCAATTCTGTGTGTGGTAAATGGAAATATAGAAGATCTACTTAAAATTCTAAAAAAACAATTTGAGAATCATTTTATGCAGATCCCATTTATTGCAAAAAATCAAATTGTATTATTTTTGTACAGTGAAGACATATTTCAGATGGATGAGTTGGTCCAGAAAGCAACTTCTGTTGAAAATGTAATCGCAGTTGAAAATTTTATGCCAAAAAAGATTAGCCTCCCACATGATTGGATTACAAAAGCAATAAAGGAAAATCGTAAATCTGAAAAACTTCACTTGTTAAGGATATCAGCGTAAATGGAAAAAAAGACAGTATACAAAGGGAAACCAGTCAGCATTGATGTCTACAATCTGACAATAGAGGGACGAAAAGTTCGTCGTGAAATTATCCAGCATCCAGGTGCAGCTGCAATTCTAGCATTTGATGAGAAAGGGAGAATCATTCTTGTTAATCAACATCGATTCCCACATGGATATGTTTTAGAAATCCCAGCTGGGACACTGGAGAAAGGTGAAACACCAAGAAAGTGTGCCCTTCGAGAGATTGAGGAGGAAACTGGATACAAGGCTAAAAAAATGACTCATTTTCTAACGTACTACCCATCTGTTGGCTATAATCAGGAAGCAATTCACTGCTTTGTAGCCTCAGGACTCACAAAATCTAAAACACATCTCGACACTGACGAATTCATTACTGTGAAAAAGATGGAATTAAAAAAATTGATCAACATGATCAAAAAAGACAAAATTATCGATTCGAAGACGATCTGTGCTGTAATGGTATATGCTGCTCAGAAAAAACTTCTCTGATTACTGATAACTTGGTTTAACTAAATCTGTTATATCTGACCAAGATTTTAAAATCTTCTCAAACATGTAAACAAGATCAAAAAATGCAAGGGGAATCTGCTTCTTACTTTCCAAAGAAGAACGGATCTTAGAAATTTTTTCAGAGTTACTTGTTTGTAGTGCAATTGCATTAATTGCGAGAGATCTGTCATTAGAAATAAAAGAGTCAATTGATTTGGTTTGTATCTCTTCCATATCTTGTGCAAAATTATGTATCTTTTTTTGCTCAGTTTTGGTTAGGTTTGATTTTATTAATGATTTCGATAATTCTACAACAGTGTCGCCAGCAATTTCAAGTGTGTTTGCTGCAATTCTATAATCAAGAATATCTATATTTTCTAGATTGAAAATACCAGCTAATCTAGTATCCATAATAGTGCTACGAATTAACCTAACTAGAAGGAAGTATTGTCGGTTAATCTCGGCATCACGATTTGATATGGTCTCAAGATTTGTCTTATCACCACTCTCTAAAGATAATACAACATCACTAAACATTCCAAGTGCAATTGAGCTCATTCTTTTCAGAATGTTTTGTGGATTAACTGATGTTTCATCAAGTAAAAATTGGACTGAGATGTTTGTTGCATCCTCATCAACAATTTCCATGCCAACAAGTCTTCTCATAGAAGCTCGTACACTTTCTCTATCAGCAACAGAGATCGGAGATTTACCTTTGATCTTGATTATATCATATCCTAAAAGATATGCACCGGTGATGTTTGCAACAATATTTTCTCCTTTTGGTAATGGATAAGATATTTCAATTTCCTTAGATGGTCTCTTACTTTGTTGTGTTCTGATTGAGAGATTATTTTGTGTAATTTCAATCTCAACCTGGGCACTCTTCTCTAGTTTATTTGCATCAACCCATTCTTTTGGAAGCGAAACAAGAATACTACTTCCAATCCTCTGCAGGCGTCGAGTAAATCTAGTCAATTTATACTAATTTATATTATTTAAGCCAAGTATTAATATTTTAAGAGATTTAGCTTCCGACATGTACGCAAAAGCATTTTCGCCTGCCCATATCACTGGATTTTTCAAGGCTGAGCTAGAAGGAAAGGAATCAAATCAGCTTGGTTCTCTTGGTGCTGGCTTCTCAATACAGAAAGGAGTAAGCACAACTGTCAATGTTAGAGCAAAGACCAAACATGATATCAACAATTATGGAATAAGAGTGAGAGGTTTCAACACAGGAGATATACGTGTATCAGAATATGTTTTGAAGAAATTTTTGGTTGAAGGAAAATATTTTGACATAGCTCATGAGATTGATGTTCCTGTTGGGTATGGATTAGGTTGTAGTGCCGCGGTTGCATTATCTTTGGCAATTGCATTAAATGATTCACTGAAATGCGGATACACAAAAACAAAGGTAGCACAAATTGCACATGAAGCAGAAATTAAATGTCAAACTGGACTTGGTGATGTCCTTGCATCATATTATGGAGGGTTTGAGATTAGAACAAAATCAGGTGCGCCTGGTACTGGTGAAGTTCAAAAAATCAGACCCAAAGAAAAACTCGATGTTATGATTATTTGTTTTAATCCAATTTCTACTAAAAAATTCCTAAAAGAAAAGATTTCTTCTGTGAATGGTCTTGGAGGTAAAATGGTTGAAAAACTTGTTCAATCTCAAGATATGGGTGAATTTCAAGACATGTCCATAAAATTTGCTGAGTACATCCATGTAATTACTCCAAAAATGAATAAGGTCATCAAAGAGCTTCATGAAAATGGAATAAAATGTGGAATTGCCTTATTTGGTGAAACAATCTTTTCTCTTGTAACAAAAGAAAAAAAGCAAACGGTATTAGAAATTTTGAAAAAATATGATGATGGTATAATCATCACTTCTAGAATTGATACCTCTGGCGCTAGATTAGAATAAAATATTTTCCGGTGATAGAATGAATATACCAAAATCTCATCCACGTTTTGTTTCATTACAAATAAGGGAGAAGTTGGTTAAAGGATTTGATAATAATTTGGTTGCAAAGGAAGGTTTGCTGGCTCATGGTCGTGGTGAAGCATTTGATTATCTTATTGGTGAGAAGACTTTGAAAAGTGCCAAAAAAGCAATCTCTGCAGCTGCTTATACTCTCCAGAATGCCAAGAGCCCAGTAATCTCTGTAAATGGTAATTTTGCCGCCCTTTGCACGCCTGAAATCATCAAAATAAGCCGAATTTTAGGCGCAAAAATAGAGGTAAACCTCTTCTATGGACCAGAAAGTAGAAAGAAAGCCATTGCCAGAGCTTTGAAGAAATCTGGAGCAAAGGAAGTTCTCGGTACGAATCCGAAATCTGCAAGAAAGCTGAAAGGGCTTGACGGTGGAAGAAGAATTGTAGATAAAGATGGAATTTATTCCGCTGACGTTGTTCTTGTTCCTTTAGAGGATGGAGATAGAACACTTACTCTAAAGAAAGCCAAAAAGAAAGTAATTACATTTGATCTAAACCCACTATCACGTACTGCACAAACTGCAGATATTACAATTGTTGATAATACAACTAGAGCAATGAAGCTGTTGGTTACAGCTTGTAAAAAGAAAAAAGCAAAACCATCTTATAACAACAAGAAAGTTTTGTCAGAATCAATCTCTGAAATCAGGAAAAATCTGCAAAGGAGAGCTAAACTTGCCTAAAACAATAAATGAGATTGTTCAGAAGAAGCAAAAGCAGAAGATCTCCGTAGTCACTAGTTATGATTATACAATGGCTACACTTTGTGATCAGGTTGACATACTTCTGGTTGGAGATAGTGCTGGAATGGTCATGCTTGGATATGAAAATACAGCTCCTGTCACCATGGATCAAATGTGTATGTTTACTGAGGGAGTTAGTAATGGAAGAAAAAATGCACTGATTGTTGCAGATCTTCCAAATAAGTCATATGAAAATGAATCTGATGCAGTTACAAATTCTCAGAGACTAATCAATGCCGGTGCGGATGCTGTAAAACTGGAAGGAAGGCTTCCTGATATAATCAAGGCAATTATCAAAGCTGGAATACCTGTGATGGGACATCTTGGTCTTTTACCACAGACAGCAAAAAAGTATAGTGTGCAAGGAAAGACAGAAGATGACGCACACATATTATTAGAAGATTCAAAAGCACTGGAAGATGCTGGTTGTTTTACAATTGTTTATGAAATGGTTGCGTCTGAAACCATGAAGACGATTACCGAATCTCTCAGTGTTCCAACAATCGGAATTGGTTGTGGAAAACACTGTGATGGACAGGTTCTAGTCATACATGATATGCTTGGTCTATATGACAAAATTAATCCAAAATTTGTCAAAAGATACCTTTCACTCTCAGATACAATAAGAAAAGCCGTATCTGAGTACGTGAATGACGTTGAAAATGAGTCCTTTCCAACAGAAGAGAACTCATATCATATGGAGGCCCAAACATGACAGGACACCCATCTTTGGACATTGTTGAGAGTTATGGTACAGAACTCACTGGAAAAAAGATAGTTCTTTGTATTGCAGGCTCTGTTGCGGCCTACAAATCAATTGAGCTTGCAAGATTGTTGATGCGACATGGTGCAAATGTAAAATGTGTAATGTCTAATGCTAGTACAAAACTGATCAAACCTGATTATATGAAATGGGCTACTGGAAATAATGTAATTACAAAACTAACTGGAGATATGGAACACATTGATCTTGCTGACTACAGGCGATCTGATTTACTTATTGTTTATCCATCAACTGCAAATACTTTGGGAAAGCTTGCAACAGGAATTGATGACACACCAATATCCACAGTTCTTACTGTAGCATTTGGCTCCAAGATTCCAATAGTTATGGGTCTTGCAATGCACCAATCCATGTATGAGAATGCAGCAGTGCGTAAAAATATGGAGTTTCTGAAAAATAAAATAGACTTTGTCTCTCCACAGATGATCGAGAAAAAGGCAAAAGCACCAGAACCAGAAGATGTTCTTGGATTTGTATTAAAAAAATTTGGATTGTCATCAAAATTATATGGAAAAAAAGTTTTGATGACGGCAGGACCAACAATAGAAAAAATAGATTCAGTTCGAGTTATCACAAATCGTAGTTCTGGAAAGATGGGTGCATCATTAGCTTCAGAATTAATTTCTGCTGGTGCAAAAGTTACATTAGTATATGGTCCAGGTATTGAAGAACCACCAAAAGGTGCAAAAACAATTAGAGTAAATACTGTGAATGAAATGTATAACCAAGTCAAAAAGAGTTTAAAGAAAAAATTTGATATTGTAATAATGGCTGCAGCGGCATCAGATTATGTGCCCAAAAATACAAGTTTTAGAAAAATAAAAAGTGATAAAAAAGAATTAATTTTACGACTAGTAAAAGCCCCAAAAATTATTGATTATGTAAAAAAAACACAAAAAGATACGTTCCTTATTGGCTTCAAAGCAGAGACTAATGTCTCTACAAATGAACTTGTAAAACTTTCAAAAAAGAGGTTAGTAGAATCAAATGCGGATGTAATAATTGCTAATGATATTGGACGAAAATATAATGAAAATACTAATTATAATAAAGTAATAATTGTAGATTCTAAATCAGTTACAAGTTTTCCAAGAGCTAAAAAAGAAAAAATTGCAAAAATAATATGTAAGAACATTGAAAAAAGAATCTAAAGCGATAAAGTACAAGCAACGAACAATTTTGGTTTGGAATGAAGTTGCACCATTTTATCATAAGAGATGGGCAAGAGATGAGATTGGTCCATTCTATGTCACCAAAAAACTCTTAGAATTATCTAAAATAAAAAAGGGTAGCAGTGTTCTAGATTTAGCATGTGGAACTGGACTTGTAACAAAAAAAATCCTAAAAAAAATTGGAGGCGATGGAGATGTTTTTGGTATTGATATCTCTGATTCTGCATTAAAAATAGCAAAAAAATGGGTTGGAGCTAAAAAAAACGTTCATTTTGTCAGAGGTGACGCAGAAACAATTCAACTTAATACAAAATTTGATGTTATCACATGCCAGTTTGCATTATTTTTCTTCCCTAATGAGCAAAAAGTTCTAAGAAATATGAAAAAACTACTCAAAAAAAATGGTACTATTGCAATGACTGTTCATGGAAAAAATAATGTTCCATATTTCGATAGTATTTTAAATCCAATAAAGAAATTCATTCCAGATTATTTGCCAGTATACCCAGAAATGGATAGATTTGGTACAAAAGAAACCTTCAAGCGAGCAATATCTAAAACTGGATTTCAAAGAATTGTTATAAGAAAAATTACTTTCCAGTATAGTCCAGGAAAGTTTTCTGATTATTGGTCTAACTATAAGAGATACCTCTCTAAACCACTAAAAGAGAAATTTAATTCTCTTTCTAATTTTCAAAAAACAAACCTTAGAGAAATGGTGCTGGATAATACAAAACCATATACAAAGAAAAATGGAATGATCTTCTTTCCTTGGGAAGTTTTGGTTCTTACTGCAAAAAATTCATAGCCACTATGCATAAATTCACTGTTTAGGCTTCAATAAAATATTGAAATCCAGAAGAAAAAGACTTTTGCAGAACTGCCAAAAAATTACTGGCTGTAATACAATAGTAACATTTGAGCCTGAAAATCTGTTTTATCTAACAGATTTCTGGGGTGAGGCTATTGGAATATTGGATAAAAATGGGAATACAACCATAATTGCACCAGAATTAGAAGTTGGTAGAGCAAAAGACGAATCAACAGACTGCAATGTGATTCAATCAGACAGAGGAATAGGCTCATTAAATTCACTAAAAAAATTTCTTAAAGGAAAGGTGTGTACAGACTGTCAAAATTATTCTGTAATGCAATCATTGAAAAAATCTTTTCCTAAGATCAAAAATTCTATGGAGCCGTTTTATAGATCGCGTGAAATTAAAGATGCAAAAGAAATCACATTGTTAAAAAAAGGTTCAAAAATAATTGATGAAATGTTTACAATTTGTACAAAAAGAATTAAGTCTGGACAAAAAGAATCAGAGCTTCAAGCAATTTTGATGTCATATGCGATTGAAAATGAAATGTTTGATACTGGTTATCGTTCTACAATGAATCCATTGATTATTGCTGGTGGACCAAATGGTGCACTTCCACATGCACAAGTAACTAATAGAAAATTTAGAAAAGGTGAATTAATAGTTGTAGATTTGACATTAAGGTATAAGGGATATGTTTCTGATGCAACAAGGACATTTGCATTAGGAAAAATTTCAAATAATGAAAAACTAGTCTATGATATTGTAAAAGAATCACAGGAGTTGGGTATTCGTTCAGTAAAACCAAGAATAAATTGTAAATCAATAGATGATGTGTGTAGACAGGTTATTGTTAATTCAAATTATGGAAAATATTTTATCCATTCAACTGGTCATGGAATTGGTTTAGATGTACATGAATTTCCAACAATAGGACCAAGCAGTAAGACAAAACTACAAAATAATATGGCAATCACAGTAGAACCTGGAATCTACATTCCAAAAAAATTTGGGGTAAGAATTGAGGATTCGTTAATTGTAAAAGACAAGAGACCTTTACTGCTACACAAATTTACAAAAGAACTTCTAACACTTTAAACACTATGATTTAGGGTAATTACGCACAAAAAAATCTTGTAAACTTTTTTTAGATCAAAAGACTTTATGAGGAGTTTGATCGCAGTACAACCGTGCAAAAACAAGAAAATACAACATACTTGAAAGCAATCACGATACGTGATCCAAGTGACCTTCATTCAATAAAGGAGGATATTAAAAAAGGAATGGTTCTAATTTTGAGAGTTACTCCTTTAGCACAAAAAGATGTTGAAAAACTAAGAAAGGTTATTGAAGAACTCTATGTAATTGCAAGAAATTCTGGAGCTGATATTGCACGCCTTGGTGAGGAAAGAATCATTGTAACTCCTACAAATGTAAAAATCTGGAAGCCAGATTATGATCTAAAATAATTTGATCGCTTCTTGAACTTGTGGATAATGAGTTGTTACACGATACATTCTTCTAATTGATGATGAAAGATTCTCTGATTTACGTCTCTCACCGTGGTTAACTAATACTCTTCTAAGTTTTGGTCGTAATCTATGGACATATGACATTAGTTGGTTATAGTCACTATGACCACTAAATCCTTCAAGTCTTTCGGTTGCACAATTAATACTTACAACCTCAACTTTTCCTTCTCTTCCCAAGATTGAAACCTGCCTTGCTCCATCCATCACTCTTCTTCCAAGAGTACCATTTACTTGATATGACACAAAAAGTATTTTGTTTCTTTTTTCAGGGGCAAGATTTCTGAAGTATTCCAATACTGGACCTCCTTCAAGCATACCAGATGTTGCAATAATAATACATGGAGAATCCTCTCGTAATGGTTCATCTCTACCATCTGCATGCTCAATGTTTGTGAAGTATTCAGAATCAAATGGATTATCGTCCGTTTCTAAAATTTTTTGACGTAAAGTTCGTTCCAAATATTCGGGATGTGCCTCATGAATGGCAGTTGCCTCTTGAATCATGCCTTCCATAAATACAGGTGATTCTGTCATCTGACCTGATTTCATATATTTGTCAATTACCATCATTAATTCTTGAGCACGACCTACTGCTGGAATTGGAATTAGAACTTTACCGCCTGTAGAAAGTGTCTCATTTACAGATTTGATAAATGCTGTCTCTACTTCTTCCCTAGTAGGTTGTATGTCCTCTTTTGCACCATATGTGCTTTCAATCATAAGTGTTTCAACTCTAGGGAAATTTGTTCTTGCACTTTCAAGTAACATGCTTTTACCATATTTAATATCACCAGAGTAAACAAAATTATGATCACCGTTTCCAATGTGGAAATGACATGATGCAGAACCTAAAATGTGACCTGCATTTGCCAAGACTAATTTTATGTCAGGTGAGATATCTGTGACAGTACCATAGTGTAATGGAATTGTTTGTCGCATGATTTGGTGAACGTCTCTTTCAGAATACATTGGTGTTCTACCTTGTGCACCAGCAACCTTGATGGCGTCTAATTGAATCAGATTCATCATTGGTAAAGTAGGCTCTGTACAATAGATTGGTCCCTTATAGCCATATTTTGTTAGAACTGGTAAAAAACCGGTGTGATCTAAATGGGCATGCCCAATTACAACTGCGTCAAGCTCATCTAGTGTTATATTAGCCCAATCTAGTCTAGGAAAAGCTTCTGATGGAGTTCTTGCTCCTGGATTAATACCACAATCAATCAGAACTTTACTGTCTGGAGTAATCAAAAGCATACAGGAGCGTCCTACTTGTCCACAACCACCTAATGTGAGCAGTGAGACTTCTGATTTTTGTACTAAACGTGGTCGAAATATCTCGTCGCCTATTGACTTTAATTGCTTTGCACGATCTGCTGATGATACTTTGAGTTGGTAATTAATGGCCTTGATTGTGTTAGATGGTTTTGTAGTTGCCTTTCTGATTCTAAGCTTCCAACCAGTATTTTCTGTGACTTCAGCATGACTGAATTCTGTTGCGTCTCTCTGACATAGCCATGGTCTTTTTAGTTCAATTGATACTTCACCTGTCGCAGTGTCAAAAAATGTAGATACTAATCCTGCATCTGTTGGTACTGCATTATCTAAAATTTTTCTTGCTTCTTCTTCTGACTTCCTAATCTTTTCATCTGTTCTTACCACTATTCTTTTTTTAATTACATTTACAAGAGTTGAAATAATATCGTTATTTTCCATCAAAAATCTAGGTTTGTTAGTATAGAGTGCTATACGTGGACCCTCATATGCAATCTTGGTTACATTTGCATCTTTAGGTAGACTTGACAGTATGGTTGCCATTATATTCTGGCTAGGTTGAATATCTTGCTGCTGTTTATTTTGCAATTTATCTAAAGTTTGATTACAGATTTCTTTTGCTCGTCTGTTAAAAGACGGAATCCATCTTTGTCAATCAACGCTATGTTGATTCCATCACCGGTTCCAATATTTCTTGTAATTGCTGCTTTTACTGCACGTAATGCAATAGTTTTTGCATCTTCTAGTGAAAGATCTTCACGGTATTCATCTTCCAGAAGTCCGTATGCAACTGGAGAACCACTTCCAGTTGTTACATAATTTTTCTTTTCAACTGAACCAAACATATCTATGTTAAATAATTCTGGTCCAGTTTCATCATAGCCACCAACTAAAATATCTGCAATGAATGGGTACCCTCTATTCTGATGAAACATTAAAGATGTCAATCTTGCTAGTGAGCTAATTGGAATTGGCTCATTTTTTTGAATTCTATGAAGGTTAGCATGATATCTCAATACATCAACAATATTTTGAGCATCTGCAACGCCACCAGCAAGTGTCAAACCAACATGTCTTTCAATTTTTTGTATCTTCATTGTGTTGTTGTTTGCGATAAAATATCCAGCGCTTGCTCTCATATCAGCACAAAGAACGACACCATCTTTCACTTTGATTGCTACAGTAGTTGTACCATGTAATATTTTTTCTTCTACGTTAGTTGACATAAAATACCTCTTTTGAGTTAGTATTAATACTATAGCACCCTTTTAAATAACTTTGTGATTGTGGTCAAATAATGAGTATAACAAAAAAAAATATGCCTGCATCTCACACAATGGAACTCCCAAGACAAATTGTTGTGGGTGAGAAAAATATAGATCGTGTTGGTAAATTTTTAGAAAACCTTAGTAAACCAAAGAAGGTTTCAATAATTTCTGGAAAAAATGTAAAAAAAATCATCGGTAAAAAAATTGATGACTCACTAAAAAGATCAAAGATAAGAACAGTATGGCATTTGTCTACGTCAAATCATGTAAACATGCTAAAAGAGATTGAAAAAAAAGTGCGTAAAGATAAGAGTGATCTGATAATTGGTTTAGGTGGAGGACGTTCAGTTGATGCTGCAAAGCTTTGTTCTTTTAATCTAAAAATCCCATTTGTAAGTATACCAACATCTGCATCACATGATGGAATAGCTAGTCCCTTTGTATCAATAAGAGGAGAAAAACCACATTCATTAATCGCTACTGCCCCTCTAGGTGTATTTGTTGATGTAGATATCATAAAACGAGCTCCAAGAAAATTGATAGCAAGTGGTTGTGGTGATTTAATGGCAAAAATTACAGCAGTAAAAGATTGGAAATTGGGAAGAGATAAGACTGGAGAATATTATGGTAGATACTCAGCTGATTTAGCATCAATGAGTGCTAAAATCCTAATTGAAAGTGCATCCACTTTTTCCAAGAAGGGTTTGGATGTTAGAGTTATTGTAGAGGCATTGATCAGTGCTGGTGTTGCATCTTGTATAGCAGGTAGTAGTAGACCATGTTCAGGTGCTGAACATCTTTTTTCACATGCTGTAGATCATTTAGAATATGGAATTGGTTTACATGGAGAAAAGTGTGGAATTGGTTCTATTATGATCGCTAAATTACAAGGACAAAACTGGAGAAAAATTGTAACAACCTTAAAGAATGTAGGTGCACCAACTACTGCGAAAGAAATTGGTCTAAAACCAAAAGTGTTAGCTAAAGCACTTACTATAGCACAATCTTTGAGGCCAGAAAGATATACAATTTTGAAGCAAGAAAAAATGACAGAACGTAAGGCGCTAAAACTTGCAAAAAGTACTAGAGTGTTATAATTATTCAGACTTTGGTTTTTCTGTAGATTTTGGCTTTGATGGTTGTTTCTTATTCTCATAAGTCTCTATAAAATTCACTTTTGTCAATGATGAAACAAATTTGAAAAGATCAGTTTGAGTAAAGTGCTTAATTATTGCAAGTCCATCTGCTCTAAAAATTTCTTCTGGTATTGTAATATCAACTACTGTGCCAGTTTTTTTGTAGATAATTTTTTCATTTTCAACTGGAATTCGTGATTTTAATATTTCAGATATTCTATCATCTTCTGAGTCAAGTGATTTCTTTACATTAATGTCATATAGGATTGTCTTGCCTGCATATCTATGATTATAATCTATTTGGACCCTACCAGAACCAATGTAACGTATTATTCCTTTTTTGTTATCAATTTCAACCGTATCACCAACTGAAACTTTTTCTGCGTCTTCACCAAGTTTTCTTAACGGAATCATTCTAACTTTTCCTTTATCCCTTTCACCAAATCCTTTGTCTGGAGAAACTTCAATCGTTTTTTTATCACCAGTTGTAGTCTCAGAAAGTGCATCGTCTAATCCTTTTAGTACCCATGCTTCACCGATTGAAACTAATTTTGGCATATACTTCACATTAGGATCATGTAGAGAGTGTTTTTTTGCTTCATCTTCTATTGTGGTCTCAAAGATTTCACCACTATCTTTTATCTTTGCAGTGTAATCAAGTAAAATTAATTGCCCTTTTTTGAATGTCAACGTAGTCGATTTCGAATTTCCTTATATTAAGTTAAAGGGTATCAAGTGGGGTAAGTTTTTCTTCTGCAACTTTCAAACCTGCTTGAGCATCAGTATCATAGCCCATCATTGCTAGGGTTGATGCAATTCCTGATATAGTTCTCATGACATGATAGCGGTGTACTTCACCCATACAACCAACTCTGAAAACTTTGCCCTTTAGGTTTCCAAACCCACCAGCAACTAGAATTCTGAATTTTTTTGCAAGTGTATCTCTAAATATCTTATCCTCTAGTCCATCAAGATAGTTTAATGCAATCACAACAGTAGATCTCGAGTCTTCGTTTGCAAATGGTGTTAGACCAATAGCTGATAAACCAGAATAAAGTGCGTCAGAACAAATTCTATGGCGTTGAATTCTTTTTTCCATTCCTTCTTCTAACATTATTCTCATTGCTTCTCTGTATGCATAAAGAACAGGTAATGCTGGAGTAAATGGAGTATGTTTAGCTTCATCATAATATTTGAAGTATCTTGGTAAATTGAAATACATTGTATTTGGAGGATTAGCCTCCATGTATTTTCTAGTTCGTTGATTAACACATATTGGTGAAATTCCTGGTGGACATGCAAATGCTTTTTGACCACCTGTCATTGCAATATCAATTCCCCATTTATCCATATGAAGCTCTTCACCGCCAACAATCGATACACCATCTAATACGTAATAGGAATCATTTCGTGATGTAAGATCTTTTATTCTGTCAAGATAGTTAATCATAGTTCCAGTTGATGTTTCATTCCAAACACAATAGAATGCTTTAACATCCTTGTTGTTATCAAATGCTTCTTTGACTTGATCAAATGTAGCATTTACACCAGGTTCAGTTTCAATTCTAATTGTCTGACCTCCTGCCCATTCAATTTGTTGTGCTAATCTAGTACTAAATTCACCGTTAACAGGAATTATTACTTTATCGTCTTTTTTAATTAAATTTACAACTGCGCATTCAGTAGTACCAGTACCAGATGCTGAGAGACATACAGCGTCTCCTTCTGTTTCAAAGATTTTCTTTGTGTTGTTTACACATTCTTCATAAAGTTCTACAAAATCATCACTTCTATGATTTATTGATGGTGTAACCATTGCTCTGGTTACTCGCTCAGGTACATTTGTTGGTCCTGGTAACATAACAAGATATTCCAAATTAATTCTCCTATTGTAAAGATTTTTGAAGGTTATTTATAATTAAAGATCTTCGAGTCTATTTTTTGCATCGATCTTTAACAAAATATTTTTTGTTCCATTTGGGACTAGAGTTTCCCAGTTTCCATCAGTTTGGATAAGCCTTCGAATATTCGTTCCTGAAAGATCTTCACGTGATTTTAAAATGACTGAAATAATCTTTTTGTCATTCTTTTCATAAAGACTCTGTGTAAAATCATCATTTGAGAATACAATATCATATTTTGGAATAATTCTATCAATAGATTGTGTCCATTTTGAATGATCACCTACGTCTGGAATATCATAAATGCTAACTCTTTGAAGAGTTTTTTCATCAAGTGAAGATACTATCATCTCTTTTCGTTCTTCTGAAGTGAATGGATTTCTCGGCTGATTGCTCTTGTTTGAACTTCCAATGCCTATGTAGAGTTGTTCCACATTTGATAAAGCAAAATTTACTGCTTCTAGATGACCAAGATGAAAAGGTTGAAACCTTCCAATTAGAAAACCGTTCATGATAAGTTGTAATAGAATTTGTTTAAAAAATTATCAGATTTCTCCACCAGAATTGAGTAGTGCTGCGAGAAACAAGATAATTACAGATAATACTACTGTTATTTCTCCTAATATGATTATTTTTTTTCGTAATTTCTGTAACTGGGCTTCAGAGATTTGATTAGCAATTATTTGATCTTCAATATCTTTTCTAATTACTCGTACATGTATAGCATATGTTGCAATCAGTGCAACTACTAAAATCATCTTGATTATCAGGACGTTACCATAGCCAGTATCATACAATATATCAGATTTTTGCAAGACTAGATGTGCTTGATACATTCCTGTAACTATTAGAGTTATCAATGCTGGGATTGCAATCTTGTTAAATCGTCTACCAACTTTGATCATTAAGTGTAGCCTTTCTTCAACTGACAATGGCATTTTTTTTAAGATTGGTGCAAAAACTGCGCCGATAAATAATGAACCGCCAACCCAAATTGCAGCACTAGTAATGTGAACCCAAGAAAGCAGTGCCTGTTCTAATGCCATGAAATTACCATAACCTATTCTATATTTGACTCTTGACAACGTTTTTTAGTGCTAAACATAAAAAAAAATAATTGAAACCACCTGGTCGAATCATCTTATTCATAGCAATACTTGCATTATTAGCTATGATGGCTGGTGGTGTTTATTACGCAAGTTTGGATAATCCTGAGCTTGAAAGGGCAACGATAGAGCTATCATCTGTTGAACTAAGAGATGTAAATACAATAGAGAATAGAGCAACTATGACGGTGACATTTTTAGTTACAAATCCAAGTGATATTACATTTACAATTCCTTTAATTGCATACGAATTGTTTGGTGATGGTGTGTCTTTAGGCTCTGCAAGTTATTCAACTCAAGATATTGCTATGCCTGGTAGAGCTGCGTTTTATCCAGATACTGAAATTCCTTTGGACAGTAAATTTTCATTTGTTCTAACTGATGTCAATGAAGCAGTGTATGAGAAAACTGTCACTGGTCAATCTGTGGAGTATAGTGCAAAAGGAATGATCACTGTTGAATCTGCATGGAGTATAGTTGAAATGAATTTTGATACAAGTTCCTAAAATTTCAAAAATTTAGAGTGGGCCGGGCGAGATTCGAACTCGCGATCACCGCCGTGTCGAGGCGGTATCATAACCAAACTAGACCACCAGCCCGTGAACTACAAATTTTCCAATGTCATTATTAACGTTTAACAGATAACAGATGTATAGATGTAAAATCATGAATTTGTATGAATGATTTTACTAGTGAAGAAAAAGAGGGATTCTATAAAGCAGTCTATTCTAGGCGTGATGTTAGATCACATTTTACTGCTGAACCAATTTCTAATAATACAATAACAAAAATTCTTCATGCCGCACACCATGCACCATCTGTTGGTTTTTCTCAACCATGGAATTTTGTTTTGATAAAAGATAATAAAACAAAAAAAAGTATCAAAGAATCGTTTGAAACTGAACATAAACGTGCAGCAGAGCTAATTGATGGATCAAAAAGATCTGAATACCTTTCCTTTAAGCTTGAAGGAATAATGGAATCACCAATCAATATCTGTGTTACATATGACCCTACAAAATTTGGTCCTTTTGTAATTGGAAGAACGAGTATTCCTGAGGCCGGAATATACAGTGTATGTTGTGCAATTCAAAATTTATGGTTAGCTGCAAGAACAGAAGGATTAGGATTAGGTTGGGTCAGTATTCTTTCAAATTCTATTCTAAAAGAACAATTAGATTTGCCTGAACATGTGGTTCCAATTGCATATCTATGCCTTGGACACGTTACTAATTTTGAGAGTAAACCTGATCTTGAAAGAGCAGGTTGGTTACCAAGACTTGATCTAAAGGATGTTGTATATTATGAGAAGTGGAACAAGAAAGATGATTCAAAATGGAAAGAGATCGAACAGTTGATAAAAACTAGTTTTGATACGCTTAAATAATTTCAAATAATTTTTCTGATGGGCTTGTGGCGCAGAGTCATTATGACGCGCAATATGGATAGCGCAGTAGCCTCCTAAGTTACAGGTCGAGGGATCGAAGCCCTCCAAGCCCGTGTTTTTTTATTCTAGTTTAAATTATCTTGAAATCCTAACAAATTATGAAGGTTGTAGTGATCTCTGGTAGTCCACGAAAGAATGCAAACACACAGATAATGATGAAGTATGTTTTTGAATACACAAAACAAAAAGATGTGAATGTAAAGTTCATTAATCTATCAGAAGGTGGATTTGAATACTATAGAGGTTTTCTAAATGAGATCAACTATAATGAAAAAACGCTACAGGCTGCAAAAGATATTACAGAAGCAGATGTATGGTTGATAGGTACACCAATTTACAATTCAATGTTTAGTGCAGCATTAAAAAATCTATTTGAATTTATAAATTATAAAGAAACTGGTGGTAAGACTGCAGGGTTAGCAGTCTTGGCTTCAGGAATGATTGGCTTTACAGATGTTCAGACCTTGTTAACACAATTAATGTCATATTTTAGAGTTACAACAAACCCAATTCCTGTATTCATAACTGCAGATAAAATTGAGGATGGAAAAATAGCATCGTCAGATGTAAAGACTAGACTAAATGAACTTGTGGATAAAACACTTGGGATGGCAACAAAACTTTAGTTTAATCTAGATTGAAGAATTATAATTTGCATTAATAGTTTTAAAGATTTTAACATCATAGTTTCCCTCAAAAACTTTGACAATATTATCGCCGTCAACGCTTCTTATTCGAAATTGATATTCGTAATAACCTTCTTCATTGACGTCAGTTTGTGCAAAATGTACTTCTTGTCCATCCTGATAAATTTGAATAATTACTGGATATCCATCTGCGTGATTATCAACTATGCCGCTTATAGACGCCCAAGGCAGGGTGTTGTCGGATGATATGTACATTGGGATTGATGTCTTGATTAGGTTTGTATTTACATTAGTAGAAACAATTTCGGAACTTTGTTCTGCAAATGTTGGTGAAAACATGATCGTTGACATTAACATAAACAGTCCTAAAACCACTACCAATCTTGCTTTCATAAAAAAAATCTTCCAAACTTACATATTAATTTGACGAGTAAATTCTACGTAGTTGAAAATACAATGAAAGAGAGGTTAAAGTGTAATTGCGAATGCCATTTTGGTGGTGCAGAAAGTTGTCCTGGTTGTAAGGAAAATCATCAGGTAAAGCATGACTGCAAACACTGCAAATAGTTAGTTCCTTTTTACAGCGAGCATCTTCAGATTATAAATTTCAGCACGTATAGACTCAATTTCAACTCTGGTTTTTAGATGCTCAATTTCCTTTTTTAGTCGTTTAATCTCAGCATCACTGCTAATATCTTTTAGATTGTCTTTGTATGTGCTTAATTCATCAGAGCTTTTTTTTCTAGTGATTATGAACGTGATTGTAATCTGCTGCTCTTTGTGCAATCCAAACTATAAATGTCAAAAACCACATTATTGGTACAGCCATAAGAAATACTATGTTAAGAATTGGTGCAAAATTAACCATTAATGGCCATAAACCTGTCAAAACAGCAGCAAATACTCCACAAACTAGTGTTGCTAACTGGTTATTTACGTGTCCCATCGAGATCCTGAGTAAATTTCATAAATATAATGTTAGTGCTTTTTTTATGAATCTATAGTGTAAAAGAAAATTATTCTTCTGCTTATGTATTTACAGAAGAAGTAACTGAGCGTGTTTCAGATTGTAGTATTTGAATTTTTTCTAAAAGTTCATTTCTCAAGTCACGTGCAACTCTTCTAACTGTTGGTCTAGGAACACCCAATTCATCAACCACTTTTGTATAGATGTCTTGTTTATCCGTTACACCATTATCAAGAAGAGTGTTAATTGCTGCTTTGATAACTGTACTTTGATTAGTGCGATTCACAGAAATTCTTTCAAGTTGATCTATATAAGACTATCAAAGGTTTAAAAGAAAAAGTTTTGTGTTTTTCATAACAGTATAAAAAAATTTTTTAAAGTTTAAAATACTTTTAAAAACTTTTTTAGTTTCAGCTCTAGTCGTTAAACAAAAGACTCTTATGATTAAAAAAAGTTTTTGGATTATTGCCTAGTGGAGTGATAGAAACTAATTTTGGAAATATTGAATTCAAATTACTTCCAGAATTAGCACCAGAACATGTAAGAAATTTTACAAAACTGGCTCAATCAGGATTTTATGATGGAACGCTTTTTCATAGAGTAATTCCCAGTTTCATGATTCAGGGAGGTGATCCTAACACAAAAGATCCTAACTTAAAGAGTAGTTGGGGAATGGGTGGTCCTGGTTATACTATTAATGCAGAATTTAATTCTAGATCACATCTTAGAGGAATTATTTCTATGGCAAGGTCGCAAGATCCAAACAGTGCAGGATCTCAATTTTTTATTGTTACATCCGACAGTGCTTTTCTAGATAGAGAGTATACTGTTTTTGGTGAAGTAACAGCTGGTATGGATGTTGCAGATAAAATAGTAAGTCTTCCACGTGATGGTAATGATTGTCCACAGGAAGAGGCAAAGATGAATAAAGTGGGAATCTCTGATTAGTAGAATCAGTAAATATTAATCGCCGCCAGAACCACAAGAACAGAAACCATATTCATCAATACGAACATTACATACAGGGCATTTTTCTCCATATTCAACCTCCCATGCTTCTTTTCCAAAAAGTCTTAGGTGTTCATCTATTTCTTTTGGTATCTCTTCTTTCTTTTTCAATAATTTAATTTAATCGTGAACTATGTATAGATTTTCAAAAAATCAGAATAGAGTGTTTTAAAAAATGTAATATGTATTATTTTGTTAATTGGTTAATAATGCTTCTTTGGAGAAATAATAATTTCTTTCATCATTAGTATTTTTTAAAAACTCTTTGTTAAAAGCCATTTTTGTTAATGCAACAGAGACATCAAACGGACTAGCATTCCATCCATATTCTGCTAATTGGTTTACTGTTTCACTAACTGTACGTGGCTGATCAAAAAATGAATTTTTTGCTATGATTCTTAATTTATGTTTTAAATCGTCTAGAGTAATATTCTCTGTTGATGAAAATTCTGGTTCATGAAATTCGGCATTATCTAAAGAATTCAGAATATCATTATGAGGGGTTTTATGTAACTGCTGTTTTAATGATTCAATAATTTCAGTTGCAGAATCGTTATCAATGTAAAAATCTCTAGAATCAATTTCAATTTCGTTTTCTCCCTGTTTAACTCTAATCTTAGCCATACGACATCATTTAGATGATTTAATTTATTTTATTAGCTCTAAGTAGCTTTAAGGATTCATCAAAACTTTTACACAAATTTAATAACGGATTTATACGTAAATTGAATCAAAATGTTATGCTTACAGTATTTGGTTCTACAGCACTAGATACAATTCGTACTCCAAAAAAAACATTAAAAAATGTTTTAGGTGGGGCTGCTACTTTTGCTGCAATCTCTGCTAGTTTTTTTACCAAACCAGGCTTGATCGCTGTAGTAGGAACAGATTTTCCGAAAAAATATCATAACATTCTAAAAAAATATCTTGATCTAGATGGGCTTTCAGTTTTGAAGGGAAAAACCTTCAGATATGATGGAAAATATGATGAAACCCTGAGTGTGAGGGAAACGCTAAAAACTGAACTAAATGTACTTGAATATTTTAAACCAAGTGTACCTAAAGAATATCAAAAATCTGATTTTGTTTATTTGGCAAATAACGATCCAGTACAAAATACAAAAATTATCAAAGAATTTGATAATGTGAAATTTTCAATGTGTGACACAATAGAATTTTGGATTAAAACAAAACGAAATGATGTGGTTAAAATGATGAAATCTGTTGATGCCGTAGTCATAAATGATGAAGAGGCAAAACTTCTAACAAAAGAAAGTAATTTGATTAAATGTGCAAAAAAAATAATGAGCTGGGGAACTAGATACGTAATAATCAAAAAAGGTGAACATGGATCACTGCTTTTCTATGAAGACCAGATTTTTCCATCGGTAGGGTTTTCTCTAGAATCAGTGTTGGATCCAACTGGTGCAGGAGATTCATTTGCCGGTGCAATGATTGGTTATTTAGCATCAAAAAAGAAAACAAGTGCTTCAGAAATAAAAAAATCAATTGTGTATGGAAATGTTATGGGCTCATTTGCTGTAGAAAAATATGGACTGGAAGGTCTCCTACGATTAAAAAAATCTAATATTATTAAACGAGTTAGGCAGTATGAAAAGATGGTATCTTTTTGAAGAGTTATAGATAACAATACTATTGCAAAATATGGAAGACAAATTAGATTCAATTTTTTCTCTCCAAAAAGGTCTTACAAGTATGATGAATCTTGATAGATATCCAAAAGAAATGGAATCTAGAGTTTCAGCACTATGTACAGCAATAATACATGAAGCCGTTGAGCTGCAAAGAACCACAAATTGGAAATGGTGGAAGACTCCAACAGAGTTTAGTGAGACTGAAGCTAAAGAAGAGCTAATTGATATCTGGCATTTTGTAATTCAAGCATCAATAGAACTGAACTTAACGCCTGAAGAAATTCTTGATGAGTATAAACGGAAAAATGAGATTAATCGACAAAGGCAAAAAAATGGTTACTAAATAGATCAGATATTGTACTCTGAAATCATTTTATATAACATAATTAGAAAGCACATGAATTGAAAATTCGACATTTACATGAGCATGACAGGCAGTACAGGGTTTTCCTGTTTGTATTTTATTCATGTGCAGTCATGATGACTTCTATCATGATCTATGGCGTAGTTATGATGACTCAAGAATGGCAAGAGAATGGCACGTATGTAATGGGTGAAGTACTAGTTAATACTCATGTTCCATTTGAGAATTTTGCAAATCTTACTACATGGTTATCATTTTCTTGTATAATTGCATGGTATTGTGTTTCTAGAATTGGATGGAAGCGGACTGTAAGATTACAATCATACAGAATGGCATTATTACAATTAATGTTGTTAGGGTTTGCAATTATTTGTCTCTACGAAGTTTTGTGGAGTTTTACCGTTTTGAATGCAGAAATAACTGCACAGATGGTCCTAGATGGTACAACCCCAGATATTGATAGACTTGCAGTTGATTATCCAGATCCTGATAGACCATGGAATTTGATTTTTGCAACCAAGATTTGGCTTGTGGGTTTTATAATTAGTGCACACGCATTTTATCTTAGTAAAAAACCAAGAAAAGCATTAGAAGAATTAGATCCTAACTAATCATTTCTCTTTGAACTTTTTTGTAACAAGAAATACAGTGATTCCAGCTACCACTATAGCCATAATGTACAGATCATATGTCACATATTTTATAATAAATTATCATAGAAAAATGTAGTTTTATTGAATATTGGTGATAACTTTATAGCATTACATGAGAATTTTCTTGTAAATTGGATGTAACTGAAAAAGTTGATTTAATTGCCAAACCTCCAACTGAGGAAATTGTAACTAAGGAGGATCTTTTAGAGTTACTCAAAACAAATTCAAGGCCAAAGCACTACATTGGTTTGGAGATTTCTGGATTTTTACATTTAGGAAGTTTAATCAGCACCGGTTACAAAATTAATGATTTCATTAAGGCTGGCGTTGATTGTACAGTATTCCTAGCTGATTGGCATACTTTGATTAATGATAAACTGGGGGGAGATCTTGAAACAATTTCAAAAGTTTCAAAATACTATGCAGACGCATTTAAACTAATTTGTCCCAGTGCAAATATTGTCTTGGGAACAGAACTCTATGATTCTAAAAAAGAATACTGGTCAGAATTAGTCAAAGTTACAAAGCATATGTCATTGGCTCGTACAATGAGAACGCTTACAATTATGGGAAGATCAGAAAATGAGGAAAAAATTGACCTGGCCAAGTTACTTTATCCACCTATGCAGGCAGCAGATATCCATTCACTGGATTTGGATATAGTTCATGCAGGAATGGATCAAAGAAAAATACACATGCTAGTACGTGAAATATTTCCAAAGATGAAATGGAAGGTGCCGGTTGCAGTACACCATAAATTATTGCCAGGTCTTAGTCAACCAAAAGACGAATCTAGTACGGAGCCAGGAAAAATGAGCAAATCTGATCCTAATTCTGGAGTGTTTGTTCACGATACTGATGATGAGATTAAAAGTAAGATAAAGAAGGGGTGGTGTGAAGAAGGAAGTGTTGAGGGCAATCCAATATTAGAAATTGCCAAGAACATAATTTTTCATGAATTCAATTCTATTAACATTGAGAGACCAGAAAAGTTTGGTGGTAATATAACGTATGATAGTTATGCAAGTTTAGAATCTGATTTTGGGGAGAAAAAACTTCATCCTGGAGATCTTAAGCAAACAATTGGTGATTACTTAGTAAAAGTAATAGCTCCTGTTAGAGATAAGCTTTCATTAAATGAAGACCTGGCTAAACTTATAAAAAATAGTAACTAGTTTTTTACCTTCTGCTCTTCTAGATTATATTTTGATTTGTAACCTCGTGGATTGATCATCAAGTCTTTGAAATTATAAGTTGATGAGTTTCCAATTATAACCGTACTAATCATTCCTAGTTTATCTGCATAATTTTCCATATGCTCTAGATCAGTCATTACAACAGTTTGGGAATCTCTAAACGCTCCTTTGATAATTGCAACAGGTGTTGAGGACTTTCTATATTTGAGTAAAAGTTTCCTAGTATCTTGAAGTTGATGTATCCGTTTTTTACTTGATGGATTATAGATTACTATAACAAAGTCTCCTTGTGCAGCAGCTTCTACTCTTTTTACAATGATTTCCCATGGAACTAACAAATCACTCATGGATAGTACTGCAAAATCTGTCATTAGGGGAGAGCCAATGATGCTTGCACATGAATTCAATGCAGAAACTCCTGGTACTAATTCTACTTGTAAATCATTTTTTGGATCCCAGCCAGATTCGGCTAAAATTTCAAAAATTAAACCAGCCATACCATAAATTCCAGGATCACCACTAGAAACTAGAGATACAATTTTACCTTGTTTGGCTAAATCAATGCATTGATGTGCTCTTTCAACTTCCTGAGTCATTGCATAACTGTGTATTTCTTTTCCTAGAATCAAATCTTCTACTAAATTTACATAAGTTGCATAACCAACAATTGTATCACTTTCCTCGATTACCTGTTTGGCGCGAAAAGTCATATGATCGTGGTGACCCGGTCCTACACCCACTATGTATAATTTGCCTGACAACAATGAATTACAATGTATGAATAATTTATCCCTTGTCTTGAGCTAATTGATTTCTGCGAGTTTAAATTCTTGATGAAGTGATTGTAATACCGTTTTACAGTCGTTATCCTTCACAACAAATGCAAGATTCAGTTCGGAGGAACCTTGAGCAATCATCATGACATTAACATTTCTTTTTTGAGCAGCAAAGAATACTTTTGATGCTATTCCTACCGTTCCTTTCATGCCTGAACCAATCACTGCAATAATTGAAACATTTGGCGTTGTGTCAATTCTTTTAACTACTTTTCCTAAAAGAGTCATTTCAAGTTCATTTACAGCCTTGTCTAATTCTGATTTTTTGACAATGATAGAGATGCTTGATTCTGACGGATTGGATGAGACCATCATGACATTAATGTTTTTTTTAGCCAGAACTGAAAAAATTTTTGCTGCAGTTCCAGGCGTAGCAAATGTAATCCCACCAGTTAGATCAATCAGTCCAACATTTCTTATTGCAGAAATGCATTTAACAGTCTTTTTAGTTGATGCTGAAGGTGAAGCTGTTACAAGCGTTCCATTATTCTTCAAATCAAAAGTACTTCTTATTCGCATGGGGATTTTTTTTGAAAGTAGTGGCTCAAAGGTTCTAGGATGTATCTGTTTTGCGCCAAACAATGCCATTTCAATTGCTTCTGCATATGAAATCTCTTTCAGTAGTTTTGCTTCTTTTACAAATTTAGGATCTGCAGTCATCATACCATCAACATCACTCATCAACCATATTTCATCTGAATTTATGCAAGATGCAATTATTGTTGCAGTGTAATCAGAGCCTCCTCGTCCAAATGTTGTAATATTCCCATGTTGATCAGCTCCCGAGAATCCTCCAATTACTGGAATAACCTTCTTTGAGGTGTAATCTTGGATTATTTTTGACAAACGAATTCTAGTAGTATCCATTAATGGTCTTGATTCACCGAAATTTGAGTCTGTGATAATTCCTGCGTCCTTTCCAGTAAGAGGTAATGATTTATTCTTCATTTCTTCTAATGCAAATGCAACTAGATTAATTGCCAATCTTTCGCCAAACGAAATTAGATAATCATATGAACGTGGTGTTATTTCGCCTAAGAGTATTAACCCATGTACTAATTCTTCTAATTCTGTTAAGTCAGAACCTAACTTTGTTAGCAATGATTTCTGGATTTTTGAATTTGCTACCAAGTGAGTTGCAAACTGTTTATGTTTTTGGGAAATTCTTGCTAATGCCCTGTTTGCGTCTTTCTTATTTTCTTTTTTAATTTCATCTGAAATTTGTATTAATTCATCTGTAATCCCGTCTATTGCCGAGCAAACTATGACCAACTGATTTTTTTTAGATAATTCACCAACTATCTTTACAACATTTTTAATATCTTTTACCGTTGCAAGTGATGTTCCTCCAAATTTTACTACGATTTTCAAAGCAGTTTCACCTTTTTCTTATGGTCTTAAAATTCTTTAACTTTCAACTCTTGGAGCCAAGTAAAAGTGAATTCTTCCTAGATTGGCAACTTTAAATTCAATTCTTAATGGTTTTGCGGTGGAAAATTCACATGTTACAGTCTCTACTGTGGAGCCTACTGCCTTGATTATAGGGTTAAGGTATTCTAAGCTGTATGTGCCAGTGCATTTTGCTTTAACATCTAAATCAGTTATCTCACCTTTACCATTTTCTAACACAATGTTAACTTCGCCAGAATCACCTTTACCAAAAAATTCAGCCTGGTTTTCTGTTGTATTTATTGTCAAATAATCAGATACAACCTGAACATCACCCAGGATCTTATCAAATGCAGATGAAGTCAAAGATATTGCTGAATCATATGGTATCTTTGGAAGTGGTGTGTCAGAAGCAGAACTTTCAATTAATCTCATTTTATATTTTTTCTTTGTTCCAATTGTTACAAGTAACATATTATCATCTGAAATATTAATTTCAATTGCATTACTTTTATCAGCGCGTTTGATGAGTTTTGAAAACTCGTCAATTCTAACTCCAAATTTAATATCACTATCACAATTATATTTTTCAAAAGCAGAGTTTGGCCAATTGATATCAATCAATGCAACGTGAGATGGATCCATTCCACGGAATGAAATTCCTTCTACTGTAGCTTCAAAAGTAGCCTCTTCAACTAATGTTGATACAGCAGAAATTACTGCTTTCCATTCTTCTGAACCAGATGTTTTTGCTAAAAAAACCAAATCAATCAATCCCCACCAGAGCAAAATTTAACTTTATGCGTAATTTCGCCAAGTGTATTCACATTTTGTACAACGGAAAAACTGCGTAGTCGGTTCATCTGCACTTCTAGTTTGTAGCATCCACCAAACTGCTTTATTATTCCCACATTTTTCACATTCAATTTCTATTGTAGGCATTGTATCTTTTCCTTCATTTTCATCTAAAACTAGAAAATCTGATTTAGATTCTTCTTCAGAAGTGCCGTTTTGTATATCAGATTCTTGACCCTCTGTATAATCACAGTTGGGACATGAAAGGACAGAGTTTGTTGTAGATTTTTTTAATCTAACATCACATTTTGGGCAGAATTTCATTTAATATGTTCACTTAATTTTAGAAGTAACAAGTTTTTTAAGATCATTTACTACATTTATTGCCGAATCAGTGGCGGAAGAAACCTGTGAAATTGGATTCGTTTTGGAATTTACTCTCATCCATATTTCATTAGTTAGAGGGTGTTTCACTATAACGCCTGCAAAATCAGTCTCTTTGTTCTTAAGAAGCTCATGTTGTATGATATACATGGTGCCAATATCACCTTCCTTGATTGCGATATTAGCTTCGGTTGAATTTGACTCGAGTAGATCAATATTCATGTAATCAAAAAAGAACTTATTGTAGATATAAATCAATGTCAATAATGTCAGAAACTACGATAACAAACTTCCAAGTTATACCAGATACAAAAAATGAGTTTTCGTTAGATGAAGATATCACAGTTAATGTAGGATTCTCAATAACTGGAGGTTTAAGAGACTCATTTACTGAAAAAAATTGGACTGATGCCTACGACCAAAATGATAACACTATCAAGCTCAAGTATGGGGTTAAATTATCAAAGGGCGGTTTGAGAAAGCATGATTTGGGTGTGTCAATAGACACTTACAGGAAAGCTTCAATTTTCTGGACAAGAAATCCGAAACTTGTCAATCCAATGAAAGAAAGAAGAATTTGGGTTCAGGTTGCAAAGAATTTTGAGCCATTTATTAGATTAACAGAGGAAGACGTCAGACAAGAATTCTTTGATTTCAATGAATCGTTTAATTTTAAAGCTTCAGATCTTGGAACCGGTCATCATAAGATTATTGCAGAGGCATTTGCCTCATGGCAAACACACTCATACATAGAGAAAGGGGACACAAAAAATCAATCAGAAGGGATTGAAATAATTATTAATTAGTCAATTAAGGAGAATTACATTATGGCAAAATACGATGGATTGTTGGGACAGCCAGTTTTAGAGGTTGAAGAACCAGATAAGGAGGGTGGAATGACAATAATTTTCAAAGATAATAGATTCATGTTTATCAAAGTTGTAGACGGAAAACTAGATACTGTTTCTATTCCGGAGTGATCTAAATGGCAAAATTTGATGGAATTAGAATGCAAGATTTAGTGGAAGTAAAAGATCCTGATGAAGAAGGTGGAATGACGTTAGTTTTCAAAGATGAAAAATTCTTAAAAATAAAAGTTGTTGACGGCAAATTAGTGTCCGAGTCAATTCCAGAGTAGTTATCCTCTTACAAATTTTTCAAATCTAAAAATTATCTCTTCTTGTGAAAATGATTGTATAGAACCATGTCGTTCATTCCGTACTTTTTGTATTGCATCATCTGCTGTCATATTTTCATATTTGATTAGATAGCAGGCAAGTATAGTCCCAGTTCTTCCAAGTCCAGCAAGACAATGAACCATTACTGGTTCGTTATTCATAATTCTTTTATGAATAAAATCGACTGAACTGACTAGATCATCAAACTCTGGGACTCCCATGTCATTTGAGTTAACATGCAGATATTTGACGTCGTTAACCCAATTTTCATCTAATGGTTCTTCTCTAATAGTAACAATTGATTTTACACCTTGCTCCTTTATCCAATTAATCTCATCTTTTGAAGTTGGAATTGCGCTACCAGCAAGTTTGTCATTAATTAGCCATGAGAAATTATCTGGTTTGCCTGTAACAGCTCCATGTACCTTTCTCCAAGCATCGCCGTAAATTGTCATTATTTATCAGAATAAATTTTACAATATAAGATATAACTAATAAAAAATATAATAAAAAGAAGTTTTTGGATGAACTTAATCGATTAGTTCAGTCCAACCTTTGACGAAGACAGAGTTCTTGTATAGTGGGACTGGTTGTCCTACTGTAAAGTCCATTGGTCTCATCCAAAAGATTGCCTTTGTTGGGCAAACTCCGATACATGCACCGTCTGAGATACATCTTTCAGGATAAAATACAAATGCTTTACCTCTTTTCCAGCCTTCGACTGGTTTTACTCTTAAAACATCAGGTCCCAATGTTGTACAAATTTCAACACATAGTGCGCATCCAATGCACATTTGTTCACTGATGTCTGGAAGTATTGCTACTGGCATTATGAAAATACTGAAATTTTGATCTTAATATAACTTACCTAAAAAATGCCGATTATAACGGTGTTAGTAATTTCTATAACAGCGTTTGAAATTTTAGATCGCAAAAATTCTCAGATGCTTTCGATCACTGTTTTTTTATCATTTTCAGTAATGAAAAATTTGTTCATGTTCTCAAATTCAAGAATATGTCTCCCTGTTGGTAAAACCCAATTCCCTTCTTTTTTTTGTGCACTGCAGGTAATAATCAAAGTTGACTGTGAAAATTTTTGATTTGCAGATAAAAGCATTATCAAACTATTAGCGAATCTAGCTGGGTTGTCATCATCTAGAAAACTATGAAAGCCATTTAAAGAATCTAAGATTAGGATGATTTTTTGGGAAGATATTTTTGCTATAATGTTTGGTAGTATATCCTTGAGGTTTTTTGAATTTGGTCTGATAAATTCTATATTAGTTAGTTCTTTGAAATAACCACTTTCACAATAACCAGAAAATAACAAGTCAAAATCAAAGTATACAACTGGAATGTTGGCTGATTCGATGATTTTGGTGATAAAATCTATTTTCAAAAAAGCGTTTTTATAAAAAATTAAATTTCTAGTATTTGGGAGAATCTCTGCTGTAATCATGATTATTCTTGTTCGTCAATAACCACCATTGTCAAAGTAGATTGAATATTCTCTATTTTTCGAATCTGATTTGTGACTATACTGCGTACATGAGCACTATCATCAGATGATATTTTGACTATGATATCGTATACTCCATAAACACCTTGGATTTCAAAACTAATGTCTTTTTCAGATTCTAAGATTTCTTTAATTTTTGCTATAATATCAACATCTTTTCCCAAGTCAGAATTTATCAGAACATAAGCCGTAGACACATGACAAATCTTCTCAGATTGTATTTAACCTTTAATGACAGAAAATTGATTAGTTAGGAAACTAAATTTTTAGTGTGAAAGTAGTAGATCTAACACTTGTAATCTCTGAAAAGATTCCAGTGTTTCCTGGTTCTCCAAAACCACATTTCATTAACTGGAATATGCTTGATAAAGATGGATATAATCTGGAATTATTATTCTTAAGTTCCCATACAGGTACTCACATTGATGCGCCTTTTCACTTTTTACATAACGGTCAAAAGATCCATCAGATACACCCAAGACGTCTAGTAACGGAGGCCATTTTGATCAAAATTAGGAAAAATGTAGATCAAGGAATATCTAAAAAAGACATACAAAAGTTTGAAGAAAAAAATGGAAAAATTAAGATTGGCTCCACGATAATCTTCCAAACGGGATGGCAAAAGAATCTCAAAAAGGAATTCTATTTTACAAAAAATCCAGGTCTAATGATTTCGGCTGCCAAATATTTAGCCTCAAAAAAATTAAATCTGATCGGAATAGATTCTCCTAGCATAGATATGGGCAAAAATGCTAAATTTTCAGTGCATCATATTCTTGCTAAAAATGATATTCTAATTGTTGAGAATCTAACAAATTTAGAAAAAATTCAATCAGTTATTTTTCATTTAATTACAGCACCACTAAAACTGAAAAATGCTACAGGTTCTCCTATTAGAGCCATAGCGTTAATCGATTAATCATCTTTTATAATATTCGACTGGATAATCAAACTGCTTGTTATGGTCAACTGCATTCCAAAACTTTTCATCGTCAATATCTTGTCCCTCAGATAACCAGACATTCAGAACTTTCTGCATGAAGAGTTTAGTTGTATCGTCAATATCCGGTCTTTTGCCTGTGCGTTTTTCAATCTCATCACGATTTTCTTTAAATGTTTTTAGTAGTTTTTTGAGTTCTTTACCATTATTCATTGATTGTTTTTCTCTTAACTCTGCCATTTTTTCTTCTTTAGATTTGCCAAATAGTCGCATAGTGGCATTACATATTTTTGCCCTTTAAGTATAATTAAGGGTGTTTTTCTGATAAATTAGATAAACATGGGATATGGAAGAGACGATAGGCCACGGGAAATGCACAAAGCAACCTGCGGAGATTGTGGCAATGAATGTGAAGTCCCATTTGAGCCAAGACAAGATAAACCAGTTTACTGCAACGAATGTTTCCCAAATCATAAACCAGAAAGAAGCGACCGCGGTGGAGGTCGATTTGGTGGAAATAGAGGCGGCGGTAGATTCGGTGGAAATAGAGGCGGCGGTGGCTATGGTGGAAATAGAGGCGGCGGTGGCTATGGTGGAAATAGAGGCGGCGGTGGCTATGGAAGAGATAGACCACGAGAAATGCACAAAGTAACCTGTGGAGATT
>Ga0315338_1001391_pt1 | contig 30876 bp, 25 predicted proteins | sample ASW8metaG_FD_204518 | JGI IMG/M metagenome (GOLD analysis project Ga0315338, IMG submission 204518) | Ammonia-oxidizing marine archaeal communities from Monterey Bay, California, United States - ASW #8 | ecosystem: Environmental > Aquatic > Marine > Coastal | place: USA: California | collected... | reverse complement strand
AAGACGCGGGGGATGCCTACCGGAGCTACTTTCGGGAAGAGCTCGGGTATCGAGGACAGACAGCAACGGATAGCCGCCTGGAAACGAAGGCGTCCATCTATGCGTTCCACTACGCGGGAAAAGCCTATGCGGTTCCACAATCTCGGATCGAGACCGGCCGGAGCTATCGGCTCCCCGACGGGAGTGCCGTCTTCCTCTACCGCGAGGCCGGTGCGTCGATGCATCGTTCCACGAGCGCCTTTATCTCCAGTGCGGGGTTCGTCCTCGAGGACGGCGTCTGGCGCGAGAGCGGTAGCGGCGCCCGGTTCGACGCGGAAACGAGACGGTTCCCGGGCGTCACACCTCTAGGGGGATTCGACACCTTCTGGTACAACTTCAGCTTGAATAATCCGGAGACCACACTTCTGGAGTAGGATGTTGCCGTTTGGTTAAAGGAGCCATTGCCCGATGACAAACGGCCTGCGTCCATGGCTCGCGCTAGCGAGCTTCGTCACGATGAGCCTCGCGAGTCCTGCGCTCGCGACGGAGTGGTCTCGCTTCCGGGGGCCAAACGGCTCCGGAGTCAGCGATGCCACCGAGCTACCGCTTCACTTCGGTCCAAGCGAGAACGTCGTGTGGAAAACGGAGCTTCCCGAGGGGCACTCGTCGCCTATCCTTACGGACACTCGTATTTTTCTGACCGCGCTCGATGGCGATGCACTCTTCACTTATTCTCTCGACCGCGCGAGCGGTGAGATTCTCTGGCGGCGCGAGGCACCCGAGGTTCCGATCGTCAAGATTGACGACCGCAACAATGCGGCCTCGCCTTCACCCGTGGTCGACGCCGACGGCGTGTACATCTTCTTTCCGGACTATGGTTTGCTGGCCTACGATCTGGACGGAAATCAAAAGTGGAGCTATCGACTCGAAGAGTTCAACAATATTTACGGGATGGGGGCGTCGCCCATCGTCGCCGGCGAGCACATCGTCCTCGTGTGCGATCAGAGCACGGGCTCGTTCATCATGGCGCTCGACAAGAACGACGGTACGCTCGCGTGGAAAGTCGACCGGCCTGAGGCGCGAAGCGGTCATTCGACGCCGATCTTGTACGAAGGGGACGACGGCACGCTCGAGGTCATCGTACCGGGTTCGTTCCTGCTGACGTCCTATGCCGCGGCTACCGGGGAGAAGCGCTGGTGGGTCAGCGGACTCTCGTTCGAGATGAAGTCGACGCCCGTTCTCGCCGGTGACGTGCTGTACATCAACGGCTACGGAGCGCCCGAGAACCAGCCGGGACGAAACATCTCCTCGATCACCTTTGATGAGGCGCTCGAAGCATCGGACGCGGATGGGGATCGCGTCGTGGATCAATCCGAAGCTTCGGGACACGTCCGTTCATGGTTCGGCTTCGTCGATCTCGACAAGGACGGCGCACTCGACGAGACGGAGTGGGACTTCTACGTCGCGGCGCTCCAGTCGCGCAATGGGATCCTCGCCATCCGGGTCGGCGGGGAAGGCGACATGACAGCGAGCAATGTCGTCTGGACTTATCACAAACGCGTTCCGCAGCTGCCGTCACCGCTCCTTTATGAGGACGTCCTTTACATGGTGAACGATGGTGGGATCGTGACCTCCCTCGACCCGGCAACCGGGGCGGTAAAGTCTCAGGGCCGGCTCAAGGGCGCCGTCGACAACTACTATGCGTCGCCGGTCGCAGGTGACGGCAAGATCTTCATGGCGAGCGAGCTCGGGAAAGTCGCGGTCTTACGTCCCGGGGGGGAGCTCAACGTTCTCACGGTCAACGACCTCGATGATCTGATTTACGCCACGCCCGCAATCGCGGACGGCTACCTCTACATCCGAACCCGCGGCGCGTTGTACTGCTTTCGGGACGCCGACTAGGGGGAACCGTGCCTCAAGCGATGTTACTGGTCGTTGCGCTCGTCCTCGCCGGGGCGATGTCGCAGACGGACGATTTGCGTGACGCGGCGAGACGCGGCGACCGGGACGCGGTTACGGCTCTGCTCGAAGGCGGGGCGGACGTCAATGGCGGCAATCGGTACGGCGCGACAGCGCTCTTCTTCGCGGCGGAGAAGGGCGACCTTCCAATGGTCGAGCTGCTCGTGGAACATGGCGCCCGCGTGGATGGTGAAGATAGCTTCTACGAGATGACCGCGCTGTCTCGCGCGCTCTTCGGTGGGCACTTCGACGTGGTTACCTATCTCCTCGAGCGGGGCGCTCCGGGAGCGGACACCGCATTGCGGGTCGCTGCGGAGTCGGGTGAGCTCTCACTCGCGAAAGCGGCGTTCGCGACGGGGTCGGTTACCGGAGCCGGGTACGATGAGGCGAGAGCGGCCGCTCTCTCGGCCGACCATAAAGGCATCGACGAGTGGCTCACCGCCTTGGCGCGGCCGACGCAGCCGATCGCCGATTCCGGCGCAGCAGCCCTCTCCGGCGACGCGCTTCAGGCGCTTACCGGACGGTACCAGAATGACGCGCTCGGGCAGATTCTCGTCGTCGAGCTGGACGACGATGGACTCATGTTGCGAGGAAGCCCGAGCGGGCGGCTGACAGCGGCATCCGGCCGTGTGTTCGCCCTCGAAGGCGAGGACATAGAGGTGTCGTTTGCGGGACGGGGTGGGATGGTCGAACGCCTGGTCGTGGAGCGAGGTAGCGAGGCGACGAGTTATCGCCCCATCGATGAAGCCGAGAGTCGCGAAGCGGCACCCATGAGCCCCGGCGACGTGGTGTCACCGAGCGCAACTGCCTCGAGCGTGCGAGGCGAGCCAATGCCTTGGCCTGGCTTCCGCGGTCCGAACGGCTCAGGGGTCGCGGACGGCCAAGCGCTTCCCGTAGCGTGGAGCGAGGATACCGGAAGCAATATTCGTTTCAAGACCGCCATTCCCGGTTTCAGCGTGGCGAGCCCAATCGTATGGGGCTCGCGGATCTTCGTTGCCACCGCTATCAGCGGCGCAGGGGACGAGACCTTCCGGACGGGACTCTACGGCGATGTCGCACCCATCGAAGATCTGTCGGAACATCGCTGGCTCCTGTTCGGCATCGACGCAGTGAGCGGGGACATCGTCTGGGAGCAAGAGCTTCATCGTGGTGTGCCCGGTACGAAACGCCACTCGAAATCGAGTCAGGTCAACGCCACCCCCGTGACCGACGGCGAGCGCGTCATTACAGTTCTGGGCGCGGTCGGGGTCATCTATTGCCACGACTTTTCCGGGAAGCTCCTGTGGAAGAAAGACATCGGCGTCCGCAACGTCGGCTGGTTCTACGACCCCGACTACCAGTGGGGTCACTCCAGCTCTCCGATTCTCTACGACGGAACCGTCATCCTGCAGTCGGATGCTCACAACGGTTCTTTCCTTGCGGCGTTCCGGACCTCCGACGGCGAAGAGCTGTGGCGTACGTCCCGGGAAGAGGAGATCCCGACTTTCAGCACGCCGGCGATCTACCGTGGGGCCGACGGCGACGAGCTCATCACGAACGGCACGATCATTCGTGGCTACGATCCGAAAACCGGAGCGTTGCTTTGGCACCTCGGTCCGAACTCGGAGATTCCGATTGGTGTCCCGGTCGTGTCCGACGATCTGATCTACGTGACGGCGGGGTACCCGCCCATCCGGCCGATCTACGCCATCCGTCCGGGGAGTCGGGGCGACCTCGCGATGCCGGAGGGCGTACAGAACAGTGAGGCCCTTGCCTGGAGCAAGAATCGTGGTGGCACCTATATTCCGAGTCCGCTCGTATATCAGGGAATGTTCTACACGAACGCGAACAACGGACGGCTCACGGCCTACGACGCGGCCAGCGGCGAGCGGGTCTACCGGGCACGTATCGGGGGCGTGGGTGGCTCCTACGCCGCTTCCCCGATTGCCTCGGACGGACGGCTCTACTTCACCAACGAGGAGGGCGAGACCTTCGTCGTTCGTGCGGGGGCTTCGTACGAGCTGTTATCCAAGAATACCGTCAACGGAACCGTCCTCTCGACGCCTGCCGCGTCCAACGGTCTGCTCGTGATCCGGACGCTTACCCACGTCTACGGCATTTCAGAATAAGCTTCTTCTCTACGCGTTTCGATTCAGGAGAATTGCATGAGCATCAAGAGTCTTCTCGGGGTGGTCGTGCTTCTTACGGCCACGGTCGCGATCGCGGAGGATTGGCCACACTGGCGCGGGCCCACTCGCGACGGGATCAGCGGGGAGACCGGCCTGCCGAGCAAGTGGAGCCCGACGGACAACGTGTCCTGGCACATCGCGATGCCAGATCGCAGCGGAGCGACACCGATCATCTGGGGTGAGACCATTTTCCTGAACGTCGCGGATTCCGGCGAGCTCTTCTTGTGGGCGCTCGACCGGAACGACGGCAGTCTCAAGTGGAAGAAGTTCCTGAGCGGACACGACCGACGCCAGCGCAAGCAAAACATGTCGTCGCCCTCTCCCGTCACGGACGGCGAGCACGTTTGGGTGATGACCGGTACCGGGATGCTGCGCGCTTTCGATTTCGACGGCAACGAGCTCTGGTCGCGAGACATTCAGGCGGATTACGGCCAATTCGGTTTGAACTGGGGATATGCCTCGTCTCCGTTGCTGCACGACGGTGCCCTGTACGTGCAAGTTCTCCACGGGATGAAGACGGACGATCCTTCCTATCTCCTCAGAATCAACGCCGCGGACGGAAAGACGAAGTGGCGCGTCGAGCGGCCGACCCGTGCCATCCGCGAATCCCCGGACTCGTACTCGACGCCCGCTCTACTCGAATATGACGACCAGCAGGAGATCGTCCTCACCGGCGGAGACGTCGTCACCGGGCACGATCTCGAATCCGGCGCGGAGCTCTGGCGGGCAGACGGCCTCAACCCCGATAACGACCCGAACTATCGGATCGTGGCCTCTCCCGTCGTGATGGAGGGCATCATCTACGCTCCGACGCGCGTGAAGCCCATGCTGGCTCTGAAATCCGGCGGCCGCGGGGACATCACGACCTCGCATCGGCTCTGGGCGTTCAACAACGGGCCGGACGTGCCGACACCGGTCACGGACGGCACGTATCTCTATATCGTGAACGACAGAGGGATCAGCTTCTGCCTGGACGCGAAATCAGGTGAGGTGATTTGGGGGCCGGAGCGGATCGCGTCCGGAACCTATAGCTCCTCACCGGTGCTGGCAGACGGCAAGGTTTACGTCACGAGCGAGGATGGAATCACGACCGTCATGAAGGCGGGCCCGGAATTCGGAATCATCGCCGAGAACGATCTGGAGAGCTACACGTTGAGCTCGGTCGCCGTTTCACAGGGGCAGCTCTTCATGCGTACCGAGGGTTTCTTTTACTGCATCGGCGAGCGCGCTCGCTAGTCGTCACCGCGTCACCCGGGTCGGCTCGCTCAGCTCGTCGCGGTAGATCGCGCCGCCTTTCATCACCCACGCCATGCGTTCGAGCTCGGAGATGTCCTCGAGCGGGTCACCCGCGACGGCGATGAGGTCCGCGAACTTTCCGGGCTCGATACTACCGATGCGATCGTCCCAACCCATGATCATCGCGGATACGCTCGTCGCGGAGACGATCGCCGCCATCTCGTCTTGACCTTGGCGCACGCGGAGTGCGAACTCCCGCGCATTCTGGCCATGGGCGAAGACGCCTGCGTCCGTTCCGAAGCCTATCGGAAGCCCGGCCTCCAGAACGCTACGAAACGCCCCATTGATGAAGTCCAACATGCGGCGCGAACGCTCAATCTCCGAGAGCGGGACCCCTAGCTCGTCCCCCTCCGCCGCCACGGCGCCTATCACATAGAGAGTGGGCACGAAGTACGTTTCCGGGTGTTCCGCAAGCAATGCCACGCCCTCGCTGTCGATCATCGACCCGTGATCGATCGTCCGAACTCCCGCTCGAATCGAGGCTTTGATCCCTTCGGGCCCGTGGGCATGAGAAGCCACGAAACGGCCCCAACGATTCGCTTCTTCGACCGCGACTGCGAGCTCTTCGTCCGTATATTGTTGGGCGCCCGGAGAGATTCCTTTCGAAAGGACCGCACCGGTCGCAAGGATCTTGATGAAGTCCGCGCCGTGCTTGAAATTGGTGCGCACCGCGCCGCGCACGGCGTCCACACCGTCAGCGAGATTCTGAACGATCGGCACGTCGAGATAGATGGAGAATTGCCGCGCGTCTCCTGCACCACCCGTCGCAGAGACGTAGCTTCCCGCGACTTGCATTCGCGGCCCAGGAACGACCTCCTCGTCGATCGCGTCTCGTAGGTCCACGTCCGTGAATGGCCACGTCGGCCCCATATCCCGGACCGTCGTGAACCCCGCCCGGAGCGTGTCGAGGGCGTTTCGGGCGCCGTGGAGGACGGCCTGAGGCGGTGTCGTCGCGACGAGCACCTCCTCCCAGTGAATGCCCACCTTGTCCGTCATGTGCGTGTGGAGATCGATGAGCCCGGGTAGCAGAGTCGCATCGCCGAGGTCGAGCGCCTCCGCGCCCTCCGGCCGTGCGCCCACGGGCCCCACGGCGAGGATTCGCTCGCCACGTACGAGCACCGCGCCGGGTCGGTGGGCCCCTCCGTTTCCGTCGAGCACCTGGCCCGCGCGGATCCACAGGAGTTGCTCGTCCTGGGCGGACGCGGAGACGCAGTACAGGAGCGCCAGAGCCATGAGCGACGTACGGATCGTGAGCATTCGCACCTTCATGCGGTCTCCGGACGCCGACGGTAGCGCGCTATGACGACGCCGGCGAACAAGACGAAACCGGCGACGTTCACGACATTCGTGGACGTCCCGGGATAGAAGAGCAAGGCCGCGGAGAGGAGTAGTACCGCGCGCGTTACCCGCCCGAGCTCGCCGTTCAAGTAGCCGGCGATACCCGAGGCGAGCGGGATGATCCCCATGACGACGACGGCGGTGGCCGAGAGCGCTGACGTGAGCGCGACGTCGCTTCCGTCGGCGCTCAGAAACAAGAGCTCGGGCCGAAAGACGAACATGAAGGGAAGCGTGAAGCCGACGAGCGCGAAGCGAAACGCGGCCATCGACGCTTTCATGATGTGACAATCCGCGATCGACGCCGCGGCATAGGCCGCGAGCGCGACCGGGGGGGTGACCATGGACATCATCCCGAAGTAGAAGATGAAGAAGTGGGCCGCGAGAGGCACGATACCCAGCCCGCCGATCACGGGCCCGATCAGAGTCGCCATGAGCAGGTAGCACACGGCGGATGGGAGGCCCATTCCCAGCACGATCGACCCCACCATGATGAGAGCGAGGGCGAGCAGCAAGTTTTCACCCGCGAGGAGCAGGATCGTGGACGGGAACTTCGTTCCGATCCCGGTGAGTGTCACGATCCCCAAGATCACCCCGACCGTCGAGGCCGCGACGACGAGCGGAACGCCGCCCCGAGCCGTTTTCGCGAGGGACGTCTCCAGCTTCGACCAAGTGAGCCGCGTCCGCGGATGGAAGAAGCTCAGTATCACCACGACGGCGATCGCCAGGCTCACGGAGCGAAACACGGTGTAGCCTGTGAGAAGAAAGCCGATCAACGACCCCAACGTCAAGAAGAACACTAGCCCTTCGTAGGGGAATCCGGACGGGGCGTCGGGCACGGGAGCGGAGACGGCCGTGTCGCTGGCGCCAATCCGCTGCGAGTAGAAATGCACGATGAGAAAGAGCGCGAGATAGTAGATGAGGGCAGGGATGATCGCCGCTCGGATGATCTGCAGATACGTGACCGCCGGCGTGACCAGCTCGAGCATCATGTACGCGCCGGCCCCCATGACGGGCGGCACGAGAGCCCCACCCGAGCTGGCGGCGGCGGTGACTCCGGCGGCGATGTGAGGCTTGAACCCGATGCTGCGCATCATCGGGATGGTGAACGTTCCCGTTGTCGCCGTATTGGCTACCGCGCTTCCAGAGAGCGATCCCATCAAGCCGCTACTGAGAACGGCCACCTTCGCGGCCCCTCCGGGGCTATTGCGGAAGAGTCGATGCGCGAACGAGACGATGAACCCCGTGCCTCCGCAAGCTTCGAGTAGCGCGCCGACGAGAACGAACAAGAACACGTAGGTGAACATCACCTTGAGCGCGATTCCGAACACGCCTTGGCTATGGAGAAACGTCTGCGCGACGATGCGGTCGATTGGGTAGCCGCGGTGCGGGAACAACCAGGACGGCATGAACGCCCCGGCATAGCCGTACAGGAGGAACGTTGCCGCCAGGGCAGGGAGCGCCCACCCGAGACAACGCCTCGTCGCCTCGATGACGACGAGGACCCCTAGGGCTCCGACGACGAAGTCGAGGCGCGTCTCGGCTCCCGCGCGATCGCCGAGCGATAGGCCTGCGGACCAAAGTGAGGAGAAGACCGGCTCGGTCTGGACGACGACGTAGCTACATACGAACGCAGAAACCGAGAGGAATGCGCCGTCGAGGATCGTCGCCGCCATACGCGGCAACCCGCGCGTCGGGTAGAACAAGAAACACAGCAGGAGGCCGAACAACGCGAAAATCGCGAGCTGCGATTGCGGCGAGAGACGCGGGTAGTTGACCTCGCACAGGACGAAGAGCGTGAGGCCGATGGATAGCGCGCGGGTGAGGTGTCCCCGCAGCGGATGCGGCATCGGCCGGTTAGCCTACGGGCCAGATGCCGATTTCGCGGTAGAACCGGATGGCGCCCGGATGGAACTCGATACCGGTGTCGCGTACGACGTTCTCATCGTTGATGAACCGACCGGCGGGATGTTTCTCGACGACGCTCTCACGCTGCTCGTAAATCGTCTTCGTAATCTCGTAAATCAGTTCCGCGTCGGCATCCTCGGCCGCTACCAGGTGCATGGAGCCGACATCCAGGCCCTCATAAGGCTCCGTTTGGCCGCGATAGGTGTCGATGGGGATGGTCTGCTCATAGAAGAAGGGAAAATCCGTCAAAAGGGTTACGACCGCGTCGGGGTCGAACGGAACGAGCAAGACTTCCTGCGATGTCGATGCTTGCACGATCGAGGCCGTCGGCACGGCCCCGCCGAGAAACGCTGCTGCGGCAGCGCCGTCCGCCAGCATATCCACCGCACCGGACTGCGTGTTGTGCAACGGTGTGAAGTCTTCGTAAGTCAGGCCGTGGGCTTCGACGATCGGCCCCACGAAAGACTCGAACCCGGCGCCTGCCGGCCCGACGACGACTCTCTGGCCACGGAGGTCCGAGAGCGAGCTCACACCCGAGTCTCGTGGAGAGACGAACATCGCCACATTGGGCGCAAGCGTCATGAGCGCCTTCAGGCGGTAGGGTTTTTCCCAGTTCCCCTCACCCCGCGCAGCGAAATAGGTCACCGCGGCATTCAGAAGTGCTATGTCCAGCTCTCCGGAATCGAGACGACGGATGTTCTCCTGCGAGCCCTTGGTCGCCTCGGACGTGACCTCCCAGCCCGAGCCGTGCTCGTTCAACACCTCGCCGAGCGCGCCTCCCACGACGAAGAACGCTCCACCCGGGGGCGCGGTACCGATACTGACGAAACGGCTGCGTCCCGAGGGCCCATCTCCGCCCCCGCAGCCCGCCATTAGCAAGCTGGTGCCCATACCCAGCGCGACGAGCGCGCGGAAAGATCGTGACCTCATAGCTGTCATTGGGAAGGATGATAGTGGCTCAGCGCGAAACGAAGCAACTACATTTGAATGTCGACGCTGAAGAACGCGGAGAACGGAGCGGCGGGAATGACGGAGGTCCCGCCAAAGCCTCGTTGGAAGTACTCACGATCCGTGAGGTTCTTGAAGTTCGCACGAAGGGTCACGTCCTGGAATCGATAGAACGCGGTTGCGTCGAAGGTGAGAACGCCATCGATCGCGAAAAGATTGTCCTCGGCAATGAATTGCGAGCCGACATAACGCCCTCCGAAAGCGACGCCGAAGCTCCGCGAGAGGTCGTGGCTCAGCCAGAAGTTCAAGAGGTGGCCGGGCGCGAATGCGGGTTTGTTTCCGGAACGGTCGACGACGATAGAGGCCGGTGGGGCGATCGAGACGACGATAGATTCCGCGAAGCTCGTGAGCTCTGCGTCGTTGTAAGCGTAAGACAGCAATGCGCGGGTATCCGGCGTCGGTTGGGCCGCTAGATCGACCTCGAACCCCGTGGAGCGCTGGTTACCGATCTGTTGAGTGAAGCCCGAATCGTCGGGGATCGGGATGTTCTCGCGCTCCAAGTAGTAGACCGCAAACGTGGCCTCGGTATTCCATGGGGCAAAGCGCTTCTTGACGCCGCCCTCGTACTGAGTGCTGCTCTCCGAGGCGAGCTCTTCGATCACGCGCGGAGAGGGCGGCGCGAAGGCTCGGGAAAAATTGCCGTAGATGGACAGGTCCGTGCGAGGGGCAACCAGCACGCCGACACGAGGAGAGAATTGCGAGTCGACCGTAGAGCGCTCGGTCACCGTATCGTTGAAATCGATCCGATCCCAACGGCCGCCCAAAAGGACGTGTAGCTTGTCGTTGAACGTGATCTGATCGATCACATAGGGGGAGAGGATGATGCTGCGGGAGTCGCCCGCGAAAGAGAAGGGAGGCAGCGGCGTCGGCGTCGTGCCCGGCGCGTCGACCGGGTCGAACAAGTCGACGAGCGGAAGCACTCCGACGTCCAAGCTGAAAACATCCGCTTGCCGGGCGAGCTCCAGCCCTGAAAGCAAGTTATGACGAAGAGCGCCGGTCTCGAAGTCGATAACGGCTTCGAACTGGTTCCCGGTGAAGTCTTGAGCGTCGTCGAGAGAGAGCACACTCCGGCTCAGGGCGAACGTCGTTGCGCTGGTGGGAAAGGCGCCATTGAAGATGGTCCCCGCTGAGATCCAATCCAGGTCGCGGCGGTAGAACTTGTTGCGAATGCTCACCACGTCGTTCAGCTTCGTTTCCATGTCCACCTGAAAGCGCAACGCCTCCTGGTCCGATTGATCGCCCGACCACTGGTAGTTCGTGCCTCGGTCGACGTCGACCACCGTGTCGCGCAGCACCGGCAAGCCGCTATCGGGGACGAACGAGAGATCGAGATATTCGAAGTTGGCGTTGATTCGTGTCGTGTCCGACGGCTGCCACGTCACCGACGGGTTCACGGCGACGGTACGGCCGCCTTTTCCCGGACGGTAACTACCTTGGTCGCGGACGAGTCCGTTCAGACGAAACGACGTCGAGCGGGAAGCGTCGCCGAGGTTCAGGTCGAACGCGCCTTCGTAGGTCTCGAACGAGCCGCCGCCGCCGCGAAAGTTGAAGAAGTTCGCCGGCAACGGTTGCTTGCGGACGAGGTTGACCGTTCCCGCCAGCGGATTGCTGCCGTAGAGGAACCCTCCAGGGCCCTTGAGCACCTCGACGCGGTCGACGTTGTACAGCTGATACAGCGTGGCCTCGGGCTCGGGCGCACCATCGGTCAGGACGAGGCTGCTCGAAAGAGAGTCGAAGCCACGGATGTAGAAGAAATCCGTCACCCCGTTTTGTGTCTGAACGTTGACGTTACTGACATTGACGAGGGTATCGCCGACAACTCGGTCGAAACGTTCACGGATGAGCGGAGAGGTCACGATCCCGACATTGTTCGGAGTCAAGCGCAACTCGAGTGGAAGCTTGGTTGCGACCGTATTCGAGTTGGGAACGTAGGGAAGAGAGCCCTCGACGAAAACGTATTCGGAGAGCGCGCCCGCTTCCGTCTTCTCGTTGTCGTCCTCACTCGTGTCTTCGTCCTGAGCAGGCGGCTGTGCCTCCTGCAGAGCTTCGCTCACACTCCCGTGCAAGAGCACGAAGGCGATCCCCGCGGCGACGGCCGTCGGACGTGACGATTGAAAAAGGTTCATCTGCTCTCCGTGTCGGTAAACGTAGACCCGTTTGCGACGTGACGATCGCCTCGAGGCGAATTGGCCATCTTAGATTTTGGCGCCATCACCCGCAAACGAAACCCGTGAGCGGGTGCGCGTTCGAAGTAACCCCGCTCAGTGGATACGCGGCTCGAGAGGAAGCGACTCGACAATCTCCGCTTCGCGGTTGGCTAGCTCTCGAAGCCTCGCGTCCACGGCGTCGTTTGCGTCGTACTGACGAGCCAGGTCCGAGAAAAGGCTCGCGTGACGTTTCTCGGCGGTCGCGAGCTCCGCGTACAGGCGCGCGAGCGCGGGTGCTTCGACCCGCGCGGCGAGCAGGCCGAGGCGTTCGTGCGAGCGCGCCTCGATGAGGCCCAAGAGAAGCAGTCGATCCGTGAGACGACCTCGATTCGGTCGTGCGAGAGCGAGGAGCGCACGGGCATAGGGGTCGCCCCTGTCGCGGCCGAGCCGAGCCCCTCGTTTTACGATGTGCTCGTAGACCGCGCGAAAGTGCTGGAGCTCTTCAACGGCGAGGGCGCTCAGGCGCCTCACGAGCTCGGTGTGCTCGGGATAGGCCGCAACGAGGGACATCGCCGAGGCCGCGGCCTTCTTCTCGCAATGAGCGTGGTCGACGAGGACGGCGTCCATATCCGCGACCGCGATCTCGACCCAATCGGGCGACGTATCGGAAACGAGCACGTAGCATTGTAATCGGCCGTCCGGTTTGGCTATTATTTTTTTGGAAGGTGAAACGTGACGAAGACTCTTTGGATCTTGCTGTTCTCGAGCGCCGGCGTTGTGCTCGCCCAATCTCCGCGCGGGACGGCGGAGCTCGAGCTGAACGGTAGCTCACTCGCGATCGAGTACGGTCGGCCCTCCTTGGGCGGGCGGGACATGCTCGGCCAAGCGCCGGTCGGTCACGTGTGGCGGCTGGGAGCGGACCAGGCGACGACGATGACGGTCGAAGGCGCGGCCGTGTTCGGCAACATGGTCGCGCGAGAAGGGGCCTATAGCCTGTTCCTCGAGAGGTCGAGCTCTGACAAATGGTCCCTCGTCATCAATACCCAGACGGGTCAGTGGGGAACGGAGCATGACCCGGAACGAAACGTTCTAGGCATTCCTCTAAAATGGGAGAAGCAGGAGGAGCTCGTCGAGACTCTCACGATCGACTTGATCAAGGAGACCGACGAGACCGGCATCCTGTCGATCGCGTGGGGAAACGACCTGTTGCGGCAACGCTTTCGCCTCGTGCCGCAGTAGTGCACGCTCAAGGGACGGGGCGTCCATGGCTCGGTCGGACGATCCGCCGATGACGCTCCTCACGACGTCCGACGCCACTGCGCTCCGTGAGAAGTTCGACACTGAGCTCTCGTCGCCGACTCGGATTACTTATGCAATCCACGACGACGCGTGTGTGACCTGCGAGCGGACCGGATCGATCCTCCGTGAGGTGGCGGATTTGTCGCCGCGACTGACGCTCGCTCGCGCAGACGGATCCACGCATCTGCCCAGCATTCGGATTTCGGGCGCAGCAAAGGGAGTCGTCCGTTTCACCGGGCTGCCTTCGGGGCACGAGTTCCCGACTTTCATCGATGCGCTCGTCGGCGTCTCCTCAGGCGAGTCGTCTCTGCCGGAGGATCTCCGGACGCGGCTTGTCTCTCTGAGGGAGCGCGTCCACATACGGGTCTTCACGACGCCTACGTGAGCATTCTGTCCCGCGGTGTCCAGGTTGGCACACCAGTTCGCAATCGAGAGTGACCACGTCGACGCGGACGTCATCGAGGTGGCCGAGTTCCCGGATCTCGCGGCGAGATTCGACGTCACGGGAGTGCCCAAGACCCTGGTTCACGTCGATGGCCAGCAAGCGGCGCAGGCCGAGCTACTTGGAAGCCTGTCCGGGGCGGCGCTGGCGACCGCTCTTGGGGTATGATGTATCGAACCCTTGTCATAGAATCTCGTCACCAGCGCGGGGTGGAGGTTACAGGACATTGAGAACGCATGGGTCGGCAGTGCGCTTCGCAGGCCCCTTAGGTGCTCTGCTCGCGCTGATAGTCTCTCTTCCAGCCGTTTCGGCCGCGAACGACGCCGACAAGGCGCTCAGTCAAAAACTGGAGTCGATCCGGCGCCACTTCGGCCTCAACCGCGCGATCGGAGTCATCGTACGGGACGCCGAGAGCGGCGAGACGCTCTACGCCCATAACGCGGACCGAAAATACATTCCTGCGTCCGGCATGAAGCTCGCCATCATCGGCGCGAGCCTGCACTATCTCGGCCCGAACTACCGGTTCGAAACGGAGTTCCTCGTCGATGGAGCTTTCGACGATGGTGTCGTCCGCGGAGATCTCTATGTCCGCGGAAGTGGTGACCCCTCCCTCACACACCACGAGATGGACTACATCGCGCGCTCACTCGCGAAGGCGGGCCTGCGTGGCGTCGAGGGTGACCTCGTCATGGACGACAGCTTCTTCGACGACCGCTTACGCGGACCCGCGTCGTACGACAACATCCTCAAGCACGGTCTTCCCATCCAGAGCGCGCTCTCCTACAACTTCAACCGCGTCGAGCTAAAGGCCACGCCCAGTGCGCCCGGCGACCGCGCCTCCCTCCACGACGGCGGCTACGGCTATTTCGACGTCACCAATCGCGTGACGACCGCTTCGCGTGGGGCACCGTGGGTACGCGTCCAAAAAGTGCGTGGGGACCGTGTGGTGGTGCGTGGCCGGGTGATCAAGGGTGACGAAGAGGAACGGGTCGGGAGCTTCATCGCTCCGAACCCGACCCAGTATTTCGCCTCCGCCTTGCTCGGCAAGATGGAAGAGAACGGGATCTCCGTCTCCGGAACGATCCGTAACGATGCGGTCGGCGAGCGCTCCCTCGATGTCTTGTACGTCCATACTTCCGCCCGGCTGGTCGAGGTGCTCAGCGCCCTCGGAAAATACAGCAACAATTTCTCGGCGGAGCAAATGCTCAAAGCCCTCGGTGCCCATCGATGGGGCGCTCCCGGAAGCTTCGAGTCGGGAGCCCGCGCGGTCGGCGAGTACTTGGTCGGCCTGGGATTCCGGAAGAACGATTTCAGAATTGTCGACGGCTCCGGTCTGTCGTACGACAACCATTTGAGCGCGTCGATTCTGTCGCGCGTCCTTCAAGAGCTCTATCGATCCCCGGAGCTGAAGACGGACTTCATTTGCTCTCTCGCGCTTGGGGGAGTCGACGGGACGCTGCGAAGACGCTTCCTGAACGAAAAGCATATGGGTCGTGTCATGGCGAAGACAGGGAGCCTCGCCTCGGTCAGCTCACTCTCGGGGATTGCCATATCGTCGAGTCGTGGTCCACTCATTTTCTCGGTGATCACGAACGGGATCGGCAAGCAATACCGTGCCGACCACGTCGAAGATCAGATTGCGCGGGCGCTCGTAGACTATTGATATAGCGCAATGGGGAAGAGAGACGAGGACAACACCGTGATGACGCGGACGAGCGTTCGCGCTCGGGACGTCATGGTGCCTCGCCACTGCACCTTGCAGGGATTCACGGAGCAAACCGCGGAGCGCCGCGGTCTCCACGTCGGCGCGCTCGCGGCGGTGACACGGCTCGCCATCCGCACACGTAACACCCGATACATCCTCACCGTGCTCGAGCCCAACGAGTGGAAGGTCCTCGTCAAGGGAGGGCGCTATTTCCCGACCGAGCGTACCGCATTTCTATGCGGCTCAGGCTACGGAGGCACGCTCCTCAAGGTTGCGTGGATCGGCGTCGGCTTGTGCTGCGAGTTCTCGAGCAAAGGCCAACGTGTCGTGACATCGCCCGTCCAAGATTTCGAGGTCCTCGAGCATGCTCTCCCCGGCCCGTTCTAGCGGCGAGGGCCGGCGGCTTACGACGAACGCTACTATCAGAGCCGCCGAGCGCTCGGACGAGACGTTCCTGATCACGCTCACGAAGAGCGCGTTTACCTACTACGGAAGCTACGACGCTTACGTCGCGGAGTGGTTCGTCGATCCGGCGGTGCTGACGCGGATCGCCGAGATCTCCGGGGAGCCGTGCGGCTTCTACATGCTGACGAGCTACCGTGACGACGATCGCCCGGACGCCTACGTGGCAGACCTCGTCGCCATCGCGGTCGCGCCTGCGTTCCAGTCGAGCGGCGTGGGGCAGGCGATGCTCGAACATGCGGAATCGGAGTCGCGCGCTCTCGCGCTGCCCGTCGACGCCATGTGGCTCGTCGTAGCGGAAGGGAATGCTCGCGCGCAGCGTTTCTTCGCGCGTAACGCGTTCCGCCGCGGCGGAGGGGTCGGCGTCTATCCGGGCGGCCAGCGAGCGCTCCGCATGCAAAAGCCCCTACCCGTTACGTCTTAGGAGGACAGATGAAAGTGAACCGTAGAAGTTTCCTCGCCACCGGCGCGGCCGGCGTCGCAGCCGTCGCTCGAAGCGAAGCACAAGCGTCGAGCGCGTCCGCCGTCTCGGCGGACGACGACCCACTGGGGATCCGCTCAGAGTTTCCGGTCGCTGCACAAATGACCTACCTGAACTCGCCGTACATCACGCCGCCGCCGCGCTCGGTCGAGCAGGCGGGCATCGAGTTCGTTCGTGCGAAAACCAACGACCCCATTTCGCTCGGTGCCATGCTAGGCAAAGGCGATGAGGTCCGAAACCGCTTTGCCTCCCTGTTTGGTGCGAATCCCGCGGAAGTCTCATTCTTGTTCGCGACGAGCGAAGGCGAGAACATCGTGGCCGGGGCCGCGGACCTGACGCGCCATGACAACGTGGTCGTCGACGATCTCCACTACGAGACGTCCTACCTCCTGTATCAAAAGCTGAAGGAGCGCACCGGAGTCGAAGTCCGCGTCGCGAAGTCCGAAGGCGGGCGGGCGGATCCGGAGCATTTCGAGCGCCACGTCGATGCCGGGACACGTATCGTCTCGGTGTCGTGGGTGTCGCATCAAAACGGATTCCGCCACGACTTGAAGGCGCTCGCCGAGCTCGCTCACGCTCACGACGCCCTCCTCTATGCGGACGGGATCCAAGCGCTTGGAATGTTCGAGACGAACTTGCACGATGAAGGCGTCGATTTCGTCACAGCCGGCACCTACAAGTGGCTGCTCGCCGCCTACGGCGTCGCTCCGTTCTACGTCCGGGAAGAACATCTCGAGCGCATTCCACCGGATCGATTCGGGTCTCTTTCGATCCGAAGTAACATTTCCGAACATGAGTTCGAGGTGTACGACACCGCGCGCAAGTACGAGTACGCGACGATGGCGTTCGGACCGCTCTATCAACTCGGCGCCGGGTTGGCGTTCCTCGAGCAAGTTGGTCTCGCGCGGATCGAAAAGCACACCGTCGGCCTCGCCGCCTACCTTCACAAGGGGCTCACGGAGCTTGGCGTGGACGTCCTCACCCCTGTGAACAACGGCTCGTCGATCGTCGCCTTTCGCCACGGTGCGGCGCCCGAAGCGGTCAAGTCCGCCTTCGAGCGGGAGAATATCCGCGTCAGCTTCCGCGAGGAAGACAAACAAATCCGGGCAGGAGCCGCTCTCTTTAACAACCAAGCGGATATCGATCATCTCCTCGAGACGATGAAGGGGCTCGCCTCCGCTTGAAGCGCTACCAGGCTTACGACCCGCCGGAATATCGAGACTGGGCTCCCGAGCCGGCGGTCATGGAGGAGTTCGAGGCGCGTCTCACCCGCGATCCCACGAGGCGTAGCGTCCTCAAAGCACTCGGCGCGGAGCAGCACCTCACTCTCTATCGAGGTCTCGTCCGCAACCGGCTCCACGACGTCGCATTGAAGCGGTGGGTCCGGCAAGGCGTGCTTTCGAAAGCTTGGCTCGGCACGGGCGAGGAGGCCGCCACGGTGGGAGCGGTCCACGCCTTGCAACCGGGCGACGTCGTCGGGCCGATGATCCGAAACGCCGGCGCGTGCCACGAAATGGGAATGCCGCTCGTAGATATGTTCCGCGCGTATCTGGGGAGGTCGGATGCCTACAATGCGGGCCGCGACGTTCACTTCGGTGATCTCGCGCACGGCGTCGTCGCACCTATTAGCATGGTGGGAGCGCTCGTTCCGGTCTGCGCCGGCTTCGCTTTGTCGTTCAAGCTTCGAGACAAAGACAGCGTCGCGCTGACATGGGCGGGGGACGGCAGCACCCGAACGACGGCGTTCCACGAGGGCATGATGTGCGCGAAGTCGATGATGTTGCCCTTGCTTGTCGTCGTCCAAGACAATCAGATCGCGCTCGGAACCCCAGGCAAGCGTCACAGCGCGTCGCCCATGGAGAATCTCGCGACGATCTACGGCGCGACGAAATACGTTTGCGATGGGAATAACGTCCTGGACGTTTATGCGACGGTCGCGCTCGCTTCGGAGCTCGCACGCCTCGGCAAGGGCCCGGTCGTGATTACGGCGAAGACGTTCCGCATGGGAGGGCACGCCACGCATGACGAAGGTGAGTCGCGCCAGATCCTCCCGGACGAAGACTTTCGTTTCTGGGGCAAACGAGACCCGATCGGCATGTACGAGACCTATCTCACGCGGTCGGAGCTCCGGCTTTCGCGCGAAATACCGAACGAGGCGGTCCTCGAAGCCGCGGCCGTGGAAGTGGAAGCGGAGGTGGAAGCGGCACAAAGAGCGGCCCGAGAGGACGCCGAGCACAACGTTCCAGACCCCGCGCGTCAACGAGACGGCGTCTTCGCCGTGACATAATTCCCGCGGTGCCCTCCGCGAGTGGTTCATGGAGGACGAGAGCAAAGGACATGGTGTTTTGAGCAACGAATGGGTCGTGGAAGTCACGGACGAGACCTTCGAGTCCGACGTGGTCGTCCGTTCGAAAGAGGTGCCGGTCGTCGTCGACTTCTGGGCGGAGTGGTGCGGTCCGTGCCGGATCCTCGGCCCGATCCTCGAAAAGCTCGCGCTCGAATATGCGGGGAAGTTCGTTCTCGCGAAAGTGGACACGGATGGCGCGCCGCACATCAGCCAATCGTTCGGTATTCGAAGCATCCCAACGGTCTTCGCATTCAAAGACGGCGTGCCGGGGGAGAGCTTCGCGGGCGCGCTACCGGAGCAAGACGTTCGAAACTTCATCGACCGGTTGGTTCCATCGCAGGAGGACGATCTGGCGACGCGCGCGGACCAACTGCGTGCGACCGACCCCGAGGGTGCCATCGGCCTCTATCGAGAGGTCCTTCAGGCGACACCGGGGAACGATGCCGCGCGCCTCGGACTCGCCGAGGTGTTGCTCGAGCAAGGGGAGCGTGAGGACGCGAAAGCGACGATCGCGCCGATGATGCCGCCGAGCGGCCCTCTCGCCGATCGAGCCGAACACGTGCGCTCGGAGCTCGCTCTGGATGAGCTGACGACGGACCGTAGCGAGGATGAGCTACGGGGGCTCCTGGAGGCGGAGCCTGAGCGAGCCGACCTCTTGCTAGAGCTAGGACAGCTGCTTGCGGCCGGGCGACGCTACCCGGAAGCGCTCGAGGCTCTTCTCGACGCCTCACGTCGCGATCGCGCGCTCGCTTCCGGTGCCGCGAAGAAGCTGATGGTCGACATCTTCCACGTCGTCGGAGTGCGCAGCGAGCTGGCCGATGATTACCGCACCAAGCTGACGCGGCTTCTGTACTGAGGCTTTCGCTCCCGGGGAGTTGACGTCCGGCGTGCTTTGAGCGACAATCCGCCCCGGACGCCATGACGAGTCAACAACTCCTCGACACGATGCCCTCGGACGTGAGCGGCACCCTCCTAGCCGTCCGCTACTTTTATTTCGGCGCGTAAGCGCGCCTCCAATTACACCACCCACGCATCTCCCCCTTTTCTCCGGAATAGTTTTTTTGTGTGGGCGTGGCCCACGTCATCGAAGGAAAACGGACCCATGACCGAAGACACGAGCGCAAGTGATATCGGATCCATACGCAAGGAAATCGACGAGCTCGACCGTGAGCTCGTACGTTTGCTCGGTGAGCGCCGCAAGCGCAGCTTGAAGGCCGCCCGCGCCAAAGAGGTCACCGCGGACTGGTTTCGCGACTCGAACCGCGAGCAGGAGATGCTCGCGAAGCGTATCCAGCTCGGCCAAGACCACGGACTCGACTCCCACTATGTGACGAGCATCTTTCTGGACGTGCTCGACGATTCCGTGCGCGTGCAGCGCGAGTACTACCAGGACCGCGCGAACAAGGCGCCGGGACTCGTCCGCGTCGCCTATCAAGGCATCGAGGGCTCATACAGCCATCTGGCTGCGCAGGACTACTTCTCCCGCAAGGACGCGAGCACCTCGTATCGCGGCTACCCGCAGTTCAAGGACGCCGTGGAATCCGTAGAGAATGGGCGAGCGGATCTCGCGGTCCTTCCGATCGAGAACACGACGTCCGGCGGGATCAACGAAGTCTACGATCTCCTGCGCGAGGCACAGCTGTCGATCGTGGGTGAGGTCAAGCTCAAGGTCGATCATTGTTTGCTCGGGGTCCCCGGAGCCTCTCTCGCCGATATCCGGACGATCTATTGCCATCCGCAGACGGTACTGCAGTGCAGCCACTTTCTCGCGGAACATCCCGGATGCAAGATCGAGTACTTCGCCGACACGGCACTGTCGGGAAAGAAGATCCATGACGACGGCGACACGAGCCAGGCCGCGATCGCGAGCTCCGAGGCCGCCCGTTTGTTCGAGCTCGAGGTCTTGCAGCCGGGCATCGCGAATCAGCAGCAAAACTTCACCCGGTTTCTCGTGGCTGCGCGCAAAGCGATACAGGTCGACCCGCGCATCCCCTGCAAGACTTCGATCGTGATGATGACCGGTAACGAGTCGGGCGCACTCCTCGAAGCGCTCCTCGTGTTCCGAGACGCCGGTATCAATCTCACCAAGCTCGAGTCGCGGCCGGTGCTCGAAAACCCATGGGAAGAGATGTTCTACGTCGATTTCGAGGGCAACCTGGCGGATGACCGCGTCAAGAAAACTCTCGAGGGCGTGACAAGGCGCGCCCGCTTCATCAAGGTCCTCGGAAGCTACCCGTCATCGGACCTTCCGGCCCCGACGGCATCCGAACCCGCGAGCAGCGCTCAGAAACCCGAGCTCGCAAAGACGGCATCGTCGCCATTCGTACCGCCTCCCGAGACTGGAAAACAATCGGGCTACCGGCTCGCGAGTCGCAACTACAAGCCTGAGGACACCGTGATTCAGGTGAAAGGCGTGGCGCTCGGCGGCCGCGACCTCGTCGTCATCGCCGGCCCCTGCGCCGTCGAGTCCGACGAGCAGATCCAGGCCTGCGCGCGCGAAGTCAAAGAGCGAGGCGGTCACATCCTCCGCGGTGGCTGCTTCAAGCCCAGAACCTCTCCGTACAGCTTCCAGGGCCTCGGATTCGAGGGGCTCGAAATGCTCGTCGCGGCCGGGCGTCAATACGGCCTACCGGTCGTGACGGAGGTGCTCTCGCCCGACGATGTCATGAAGGTCGCCGAGACCGCGGACATTCTCCAAATCGGCGCTCGCAACATGCAGAACTTCACCCTGCTGTCCGAGGTCGGCCGCGTCCACCGTCCGGTGATGTTGAAACGCGGGATGAGCTCCTCGCTCGATGAGCTCCTCCAGGCCGCGGAGTACATTCTCGCGGGTGGTAATCAGCAGGTGTTCGTCTGCGAGCGTGGTATCCGTACGTTCGAGACGGCGACCCGAAATACGCTCGATCTGAGCGCCATTCCCGTGCTCCGGAGTCGCACGCATCTTCCGGTGATCGTGGACCCGTCACACGCGGCAGGTAAGCGAGAGCTCGTCCCGACGCTCGCGCTCGCCGGCAAGACGGTTGGTGCCCACGCCGTCATGGTCGAGATCCACCCGGAGCCGGAACAGGCAAAGAGCGACGGACCGCAGGCGCTGCGGTTTCCGCAGTTCGCCGAGCTCATGGAAGAGCTCGTGTAGCGCGGGTCAGCTTTTTCGGCTTTTCGGAGGGAAGTGGTTCAAGCCGAGCTTGGCAGCGGCTTTGTCCGTCAAATCAACCACGGCGGCCGCATTGATGCCGACGGCGATCACGATGGACTCGCTAATCTCTTCGCGGGTAGCGCCGGCTTTGAGGGCTTTTTTGATGTGCCCCTCGATGCAGCCGTCGCATTTGGCGACCAGGGAGCAGGCGAGTGCAATGAGCTCTTGGGTCTTGCTGTCGAGGGACTTTTCTTCGGTGAAGTAGGTCGCCTTGTAGAACTGCGCGTAGATGTTCTTCAGACGGGGCTCGATCATCGAGTAGGAGGCCGGCCGGTCATCCCGGGTAGCGGGATCGTAGTCGATGCCAGGAATCTTTTCTTCGGCTTTCGTGGCCTCCGAATCATTCGCCATGAGCTGTAACCTCCTCTGAATTCACCAATTCGAGCCCCCTCGTCGCATGCCTGCGACACACTATGATATCACGCGGGCTTACCGCCCGAAGACGGCGACAGGTGTTGAGACGTGAGCGAGCGGGCGCGAGTTCCGTAGTAGAGTGAGCCGTCCATGCCGGGTATCGTTCAAGATTTGAAATTCGGCCTCCGCGGCCTCCGAGCACGGCCTCGAATAACGGCTGTCGCGGTCGTGAGCCTCGCGCTTGGGCTCGGCGCGAATGCCGCGGTGTTCAGTCTCATCGACGCTCTGTTGTTTCGGCCGTTCGCGGGCGTGCAGCAACCGCGGGGGCTCGTGAGCTTGAGGCTTCTCTCTGCGGACGGCGACTCGGAGAATCCTTCGATGCCCGATTTCCTGGACTTACGGGCGGAGCAGGAGGTACTCGAGAGCTTGGCCGGACACTCTCGGATGACCTTTAGCGTCCGGGGCGACGGACGAAGCGAACGGCTGTCCGGAGAGCTCGTCACGGCGAACTACTTCGAGACGCTCGGAGTCACACTTTCGCTCGGGAGAGATCTCCTGGAGACCGAAGACGCGAAAGAAGTTCCGGTCGTGATCGTCAGCGCCCGGCTTTGGCAGCGCGCTTTCGGCGGAGACACGGAAGCTCTCGGAAGGGATTTGATCGTCAACGGGCACGCCTTGAGTGTCGTAGGAGTCGCGCCGGCGGGGTTTCACGGGATTACCGTCGGTGTCGACCATGATTTGTGGGTCCCGTACGGTATGACCGCGCGATTGTGGCCGAGCTTCGACCACTTCCTACGCCGAAGAGACCAGCCGGGTCCCGCCGCCCTTGCTAGAGAAAAGCCGGGCGTGTCACGGGCGCAGGCCGAGACGGCGCTCCGAGGACTCTTCGACCAGCTCTTCGAAGCACACCCTGAGTCGGATCCCGACCGTCGGCTCGTGCTAGGCGCGTTCGACGGTGAGCGACTCGACCGGAGCGGGACGACGATTTCCTATTTTGCTCTTTTGGCCGCCGTCGTGCTTCTCGTACTCGTGATCGCGGGGACGAACGTCGCGGTCCTGCGGGGCGTCGAGCTCCAGGCGCGCGCGCACGAGCTCACCGTTCGCACCGCCTTGGGCGCGACGAAAGGAGCGCTGGCCCGGCTTCTTCTGATCGAGAACCTCGTACTCTACGGGACGGCGCTCGTGGCAAGCGTGGCGGTGGCGATGGTGCTCGCGGGGCTTCTCGAAAGCCTCCCGCTCTTTCCGATTCCGCTGACCGATCTCGACTTGAGGATCGATCTCCGCGTCTTCTGGTTCGCGGCCGTGCTGGCGTTTCTCGTCAGCGTTGCGACCTCGCTTTTGTCCGTCGTGTCCGTCGGACGGATGCAAGTGACGGCACGAGCACCATTGGCAGAGAAACTGCGGGGCGGACGGTTCCTTGTCGGAGCGCAGATCGCCCTCGCGTGTGTGCTCGTCTCCGGTACAGCGCTGCTCGGAGGCGTATTGAGCCACGCCTACTCGGTCGATCCCGGCTATCGCCTGAACGACATCCTGTTCACCAGCGTCGACCTGCAATCGATGGCGTTTCGCTACGACGAGACGCGGACGCAGCAGTTCTACCAGGAGGTCGTCGAACGGGTGGAAGCGATCCCGGGGGCCCGAAGCGCGGCCTGGTCCGCCGATATTCCGTTCGAGCGCATGACGATCGTAACGATGTTCGTCCCCGACAATCTTCAAGACTACGACACCGGAATAGAGGAGCCTGAATGGCTGCAAGGCGATGCCGACATCGTTACGCCCGGCTATCTAACAACCATGGGCATTCCGCTCCTGCGGGGCCGAGACTTCGGCGCCCATGACGTCGCCGATGCTCCCGGCGTCGTGCTCGTCAATGAGAGCTTCGCCACGGAGTACTGGCCGGGGGAGGACGCGCTCGGCCGGCGTATCCGCGTGTGGGGCCGACCGGGTATCCACCACGAGACGTACGAAATCGTCGGGATCGTGAAGAACGTCAAATACCACTCGCTCTTCGAGGAGCCCGGACCCTACGTCTACTACCCCGTCGCGCAGCGTTTCTTCCAGTACATGAATCTTCACGTCCACTCGGCTGTCCCGCCGCTCACGCTCTTACCGGAGGTGCGACGCGCGTTCTCATCGATCGACGAGGATCTTCCGGTGTTCGATGCCCGGCCACTGTCCGAAGAGCGCGCAATCGCGCTGTCGCGCCAACGTACGGCGACGACACTCATCGGGTTGTCGGGTCTACTCGCACTGGTGCTGACCGCGCTTGGAACCTATAGCGTGGTAGCGGATCAAGTGAGCCGGCGGATTCCGGAGATCGGGCTACGGGTCGCGGTGGGCGCGTCTCGTGTCGACATCATGACGCTCGTCTTCGCTCAGACGTTGCCGGCGGTTGTCGTGGGCTTGATCGTCGGTGCAAGCGTCACCGTCTGGTCGAGGGGCTGGGTGGACGTCCTCGTCGCGGGTGCGAGCCCATCCCTGGTGAGCGCATGTGCGATCGGCTTGGCGACGATGGCAGCGGCCTCCGCGGCCGCGTGCTACCTTCCCGCGCGGAGAGCGGCGCGGGTCGACCCTTCTCGTGCGCTTCGGCACGACCTCTAGACCAGTCACTCCACGCGGAGCTCTTCCCAGCGCACCCGTCCGCCGCGGACGGCGTCCCGGACCTTGCGCTCGCGCCCACTGAGACCGGCCTTGGGGCCGGTCTTGACCTCGACGAACACGATCTGCTCCAGGCGGTCTTCGTCCAACCCGTCGAACACGATGAGATCAATCGGGCTCCCAAGAAAGCGGACGTCTTTAGGGTTGTAGTCGAACCCATCGAGGAGAGGCACGAGGTGCTCCGTCACTTTGCCGGTGACGACAGCGAGGCTTCGCTTCACGGCGTCCTTGCGGATCGACGGCTCGTCTTCGAGCTTCCAACGCTCATGAAGCTCGGCGGCCCGCACCTCCAGGTCACGACGGCGCCATTCTTCGAGCCGCTTCTCGATCCGCTGCTCGAGCTCGATACGAGAGTGGACGAGGAGAATCGTCAGGACGACGACGAGGGAGCCGAGAAGGGGAACTAGCCACTCGTTCATGACGCCAGTCTATTTCACTCCCATGTTAGTCTCAGCGAATGTTGCGACATATGGGCAGAGGAGTCCTGGGTGCACTCCTCGCCACCTCGCTGTCCTCGGCGCAAACGACGGCGCTTACGGCCTCTTGGGTCATCGACGGGCGAGGCGACACCGTCATCAAGAACGGAGTCGTCGTCGTCGAGGGCGAGCGCATCCAGTCCGTCGGTGCGGAGGGGAGCGCGCCTGCGGACGCGATGATGATCGATCTCGGCGATACGACGCTTCTGCCGGGCTTGATAGACCTGCATTCTCACCCGACTCTTTGCTGCGACGACTACCAGACGACACACCTGAAGAAATCCTCCGCCCTGAAATCGCTGGAGGCTCTCAAATCCGTGCGCGGGCAGCTCGAGGCCGGCTGGACGACGATCCGGACGGCAGGCGCATCCGACGTCTACTGGGGGATCGTCGACGTCAAACGCGTGATCGAGCAGGGGCTCTTCGTCGGACCCCGGATGCAAGTCACGGGACACTACATCACCGTGACCGGCGGCGGCGGCGACATCAACTTCATCGCGCCGGACCAACGGGTCATTCCGGACGGCCTCCGGGTCGACGGTGTCGAAGCGATGCGACTCGCGGTCCGCAAAGAAGTCAAATATGGCGGAGATTGGATCAAGGTCCTCGTCACGGGCGCATTCATGTCGGCGGCCGACGACCCTCGCGACGTTCATATGAGTCCTGAGGAGCTCGAGGCGATCGTCTCTGAAGCCCGACGGTTCAAAACGCCGGTCATGGCGCACGCCCACTCTGCTGACGGAATCAAGATGGCCATCCGCGCCGGAGCGCGCTCGATCGAGCACGGAACGTTTCTAGATGACGAGGGAATCCGATTGATGGTCGAGCACGGGACCTACTTGGTTCCAACGATGTATATCGGCGACTACTACCTCGAGGAACATCCTGACAGCGAGGCACAGCAGAAAAGCAACGAGCTCTCGAAGAAATATCGCGGTGAGTTCTTCGCGAATATCGGACGCGCGATCGACGCCGGCGTCAAGATCGGCGTCGGGATCGATCTCGGCCACTTCGGCCATCCGCCGAACGTCTATGCGCGAGAGCTTCGAACCCTCGTCGAAGCCGGCATGACGCCCATCGAAGCCATCCAGGCTGCGACCCGCGTCGGGGCTGAGGCTCTGGGCTGGGAGGATCGTCTGGGCACATTGGAGGCCGGAAAGCTGGCCGACATCATCGCCGTCGCTGGCAATCCGCTAGAGGATCTAGGAACGCTCGAGAACGTGCGGTTCGTGATGCTGGGCGGTAAGGTCGTACGGGACGAAAGAGGTGAGCCTTGAAAATACCGTCATTCGAGACCGAGCACTTCTATGCTCGCTACGAGTTTTCATCGCCGTATCTGCTGTCGACGTCGGACTGCGAATCCGTTTCGGTCGGAGAGGTCCTCTCGTTGGGTGGAACGTCGCTGAACGAGCTTGGTTCCGAGACTTTGGGCTATACCGAATCGGAGGGGGCGCCCGCTCTCCGGCGAGCGATCGCCGCGGCACACGGCGACGTGCCGTCCGATTGGGTATTGGTGCTGAACGCGCCCATCGAAGGCATCTTCATCACGATGTCGGCATTGCTCGACAAATCCGATCGCGTCGTCGTACTCGGACCTTGCTATGACGCGCTCGTGAACACGCCGCGGCATCTGTCGGACCACGTCGAGCTGTGGATGCTAGAGCCGGACGACGGAAAATGGTCTTTGAACTTCGAGCGTCTGGAAGAGCTGCTAGAGGTCCCCACGAAGATGCTCGTCGTGAACTTTCCACACAACCCGACGGGATTCCTTCCGAGCCCCGACGAGCTCGAGCGCATCGTCGCGCTCTGCCGAGAGAGAGACGTGTGGCTGTTCAGCGATGAGATGTATCGCGGCTTGGAGCTTTCGGGACGGCAGATGCTCCCATCCGTCGGGACGCTCACCGATCACAGTATCGTCTTGTCGGGCCTCTCTAAGAGCTACGGCCTTCCGGGGCTTCGGTGCGGATGGCTCGTCATACCCGACCGCGAGCTCTTCGGGGAGGTCCTCAACTGGAAGTTCTACACGAGTATTTGCCCGCCGGGTCCGATCGAGTATTTGGGAATAGCGGCACTCGCGGCGCGCGAGGCGCTCGTGCGCAAGAACAAGGAACGGATCGAGCGTCACGTCGCTCTCGCGGCTGAGTTCTTCACGAGGTGGCCGGAGACATTCGTCTGGCGCCCGCCGCAAGCAGGATCCGTCGCTCTCGTAGGGCTCGACCAGCCCTCCGCGACCCAGTATTGCCACGATCTCGCACGAGACGCCGGTGTCGTTCTTCTTCCGAGCAAATTTCTCGGCTACGATGACCATCACGTGCGGTTTGGCTTCGGACGCGAGGGGTTCGCGGAGGCCCTCGAACACTTCGAGAGACATCTCGAATCGGTTTGACTTGGGGCCCGGCGCGCGGGAAGCTTCGGGACATGAGAAGACGCCTGTTCGTTCTCCTGTGCTGCGTCGCGCTCGCCGTCAATGCTGACGCGGCGAAAATAAAAGGCTACATCTGGGACGTCACGGCGGATGGCCTCGTCGTCGAGGGCCAAGCCGTGCAGCTGCCTCCATCCGTGAAGGTGGAGCGCAAGAACCAGCGCGACGTCACGGTCGCGGACCTGCGCATCGGCTGGGAGGTCGAGGTCGAGGGGGACCAAAGGGCGGGCGGCTTCGTGGCCAAGAAGGTCAAGGTCAAGAACAAGCGTCACGAGGACGTCGACATTCATGGCTTCGTCGAGACCGTCTCCGATCGAACGATCAATGTCGAAGGGCGCGAGCTGTTCTGGCCGACGGACGCGGTGCGACCCGCAATCCGTCCCGGTATGCGCGTGGATGGCGAGGGGATTCTCCTCGACGACGGCTCCGTGCAGCTGGAAAAAGTGAAGGTCGGACCCCGCGGCTTCAACGAGGACGAGGCCCAGTTCATGATGGCGATGCGTCAGGATGTCGCCAAGTTCAAGGAGTCGATCGATCCTATTGACGAGCAAGGGCTGATCGAATACGTAACAACGGTTGGCGAGGGCCTCGTGCCCGAATGGGTCGACCCGAACGAGCTAGGGTTCAACTTCTCCGTCATCGACGACCCGAGCTTGAATGCTTTCGCGCTCCCGGACGGGACAGTCGTCGTTCACACCGGACTGCTCGCCGTCCTCGAGAACGAGGCACAGCTCGCGACGGTCCTCGGCCACGAGATCGCGCACGCGACGCACCGTCACGGCTACCGCGGCTACAAGAACCAGAAGAAGATGAGCTGGCTCAAGATCGGCGCGATCGCCGGTGGGATCGCCGTCGGCGCCGCTACGGACAAGGGCTGGGCCGGTGCCCTCGCGGGGCTCGGTGGCGGGCTCGCAGTATCGGCCGTCGTGAGCGGTCACGGCCGGGGTCTCGAGGATGAAGCCGATCGAGTCGGACTGCACTATATGGTCGACGCGGGCTACGATCCCTACCAAGCCCCCGAGGTCTGGCACGTGTTTAGTCGCTACACGGCGGATCAAAACGCGGTCCAGAACTTCTTCTTCAGTGACCACTCGACGCATCAGGCCCGCATCAGTAACTTGACCCGCGAGATCAACCAGCACTACCGAGAAAGCGTCTCTCCCGGAACCCTCGCCGCAAACCAAGCGCAGTATGAGTCCGCCGTTGCACCGATCCGCAAGCGCGTGGCCGCGATGAACTACCAGCGCAAGGAATATGCGAACGCGGCGAAGGCGTTTGCCGCGGAGCTCGAACGCGACCCCGACGATCCCATCTCCCTCTACTTCAAAGGCAAGATCCTGTGGGACACGGGAGGCGCCGAGCGGGCCGATGACGCCATCGCCGCCTTTCGCCAGGCGGCAGCCTCCGATCCGGAGTTCCCCGAGCCCTATCGTGAGATTGGCGGCATCTACTACCGCCTCGAACGGCATCGAGACGCCGCCGAGGCGTTCGAGGTCTATCTGGAGATGAGACCGGACGCGCCGTCAGCGGCGCAAATCCGCAACTACCTCGCGAGCGTACCGCGCTAGAGAGCGGGCCGCCTCGCAGGACGCGGGCTCAGCTCATCGCTCTTCTCGTGAAACGAGTCGGAAGGACGACAAAAAGGCTTCCGCAGGCTCTGCGAGCGTGAACTCCAGATCACCCACGGCCGTGAGCCGGTAGAGCCGATCTCCCACCAGATACAGCCGCGAGCGAAACAGGCCGGGAGGATCCTGCATTTCGGCGTCGAAGGCGAGCCCGACGCCGTTGTCACCAGAGGTGATGAAACGGTGCTCTACGACTTCGCCCTCGACCATCTTCGCCAGGATGGTCATTTCCCTGAGAAGCACGTCGTGGAGCACGGGCTCGGAGAGCTGTGCGAGGTCCGGATCGTCCTCGAAGAACACCAGGTAGGCGCCATCGTACATATCGAGCATCAAGCGATACTGGGTTTCGCCGGACGGGTCTTTTGTGTTCGACACGACCGGCACACCCGGCAGGGTGACCGCGAACCCGCCCTCATCCGAAACATATTCTCGGTACCGTGATCCGTCGGTCGCGGTCTGTGCCACGAAAGCAGCGAGAAGCGCCGTTCCGACGGGGCTCAAAGTTACTCGACCCCGGGGATGGGTAAGTGTGCCGGACCGAGGAGCACTGCGTTGATGAACAAGAGCATCGACGATTCGTTGTAGGCCCGGTAGTTCGGGTCCTCCGAAAAGGCGACGAGGCCACCGCGACCGACGCGCTGGAACAAGACGGCGGCCGACTCCGCGAGCTCTTGTTGCACGTCATCCCAGATGAGCCCGCTCGCACGGATGCGCTCCACGGGAGCGTAGAGTCCGGCGTTCACGCCGACTTCCAAGGAAATGGGCGCGAGTCGTCGCCGGCCGTTGACGAGCATCTGGATCTCGCCGTCGGTGCCGGAAGAGAGCCAATGCTGGTCGTCGAGAATGACGCGGGCGAGCGCCCCCGGGGTTCTTGCCGAGGTGGAGCCCGCCTCGCTCGCGAGGAGCTCGGCGGCGACGGCCCAGCTCGACGCATCGCCGAGCGTGACGAGCGTTCCTCCCTGACGCATCCACGCCTTCAGTCGGTCCACGAAGTCGGTGGGCGCGATCGTCGAATAGTCGCCAGCGGGCAAGACGATGACGTCGAACTCGAACAAGCTCAGCTTCGGAATAGAGGAGACGCGGACGAGAGATACCGGCTGGCCGTAGTGGCGCTCGAGTACGTAGCGCGTCCAGCCCGCCGAGTAGCTATCCGTCGGGACGTCCCACATAAGCATCACCCGAGGCGCCTTCAGCGGCCGTACCTGGTTGCTGCCGAGAGAAATCCCGCTATCGACGAAACCCGTATCCGCACCCACGATCTCGCCGCCGTGACGAGAGGCGATCGTGCTCAGCCGTTCGTGCAGATCCTCGCCGTGGTCGGGTACGCGGATAATCGCTGTACCGACGCCGAACGCGCGACCGTCGAGCGTGAATGGCTCGTTGGCGACCCGGACGCGAATGCCGTCTGAAAGCAACTCCGCGACCACCCGCGCATTCGTGACGCTCCACGGAAGCAGATAGGCCACCCGCGCCGGGGTCGATGAGAATTCTTCCCGAGACTGCGGCGCAGACGTCTCCGGCGTGTCGAGCTCCTCGATGAGGACACTCGGAATGTCGTACAGGAGCGGCAGGCTCCACGCGCTGATGTCGTAAACCTGAGCGGGATAGT
>Ga0315338_1001390_pt1 | contig 30923 bp, 25 predicted proteins | sample ASW8metaG_FD_204518 | JGI IMG/M metagenome (GOLD analysis project Ga0315338, IMG submission 204518) | Ammonia-oxidizing marine archaeal communities from Monterey Bay, California, United States - ASW #8 | ecosystem: Environmental > Aquatic > Marine > Coastal | place: USA: California | collected... | reverse complement strand
GGTGAGGCGGGTCTTGTCGAAATCTGGCCAACGGTGAAGCCGCCGGAACAAAGCGAAATAGATCCATGGGATGTGCCGCTCGTGCAGGGGCTGGACAGCAAACCCGAAGCGCAGCTCGCAAAGAATATTGCCACTCAAATACGGTACTGGCTGGATAACGGTGAGATGTTGGCGGCCAAGGGGCGGAAGATCGCGCCCAAGGACATTATGATCCTTGTTCAGCGCCGTAATGCTTTCTTTAGCCATATCGTTCGTGCCTTGAAACAGGCGGATATTCCTGTGGCGGGGACAGACCGGATGGTTCTGACGGAACAATTGGCGGTCATGGACCTGATGGCCCTTGCGAAATTTGCGCTGCTGCCCGAAGATGATCTTAATCTGGCGGTTGTTTTAAAAAGCCCGTTTGTAGGCTGTGATGATAATCAGTTATTTGAACTGGCCTATAGTCGTAAAGGGACCCTTTGGCGGGCCCTTCGGGAGAATAAAACTGGCCTGCCGGTTTTTGAGGAGGGGCTGGAGTTCCTGCGCGGATTGTTGGCGCACGCTGATTATGTGCCGGTTTATGAGTTTTTCGCCGATATTCTGGGCCGATTGCGCGGCCGCGAGAAGTTACTCGGCCGTTTGGGGCAGGAAGCGGCTGATCCCATCGAAGAATTTCTTTCCCTTGCCTTAAATTATCAACGGACTGAGGCGACGTCGCTTCAAGCCTTTTTACATTGGGTGGAGGCGGGAGCCGCGGAGGTCAAACGAGATATGGAACAGGGTCGCAATGAAATCCGCGTCCTCACTGTTCATGGGTCAAAGGGTTTACAGGCCCCAATTGTAATTTTACCCGATACCTGCCAATCCTCCAGTGCCTCGCCATCGTTGTTCTGGACGGAAGGCGATGTGCCCTTGCCGCTTTGGCCTGTAAAATCCGAGAATGACGATCCGCTCACGGCGAAACGGCGCGCGGCCGCTAAAGACAAACAATTGGAGGAGAAAAAACGCCTGCTGTATGTAGCCCTGACCCGCGCTGAAGACAGGCTTTATGTTTGCGGTTGGGAAGGAAAAAACAAACGATCGACCGATTGCTGGTATGAGTTGATAGACCCTGCCTTTGGTGAAGGAGTGGAGGAAGTTGAGCTTCCCTGGGGTGAAGTCGCGCGGCGACAACAGAGCGGGAGTGCAATTGCACCCGCCCCTGAGGAAATGATCGCAGAGAAACCTCAAACACCTGCCCCCGACTGGTTGTGGCGAAGGGCACCGGAGGAGCCTTTGCCGCCTCGTCCGCTTATCCCCTCCCGTGCGCCAGACGAACCCGCCGTGCAGTCACCACTTGGGCAAGACGATGGGAGGCGTTTTCACCGTGGCCTTATTATCCACCGATTGCTGGAAAGCCTGCCCGCCATCGACCCGGCTCGTCGCGAAGACGTGGCGAAAGCCTGGCTCGCACGACCTGTCCATGGTCTTGACGAGGTGCGTCGTGACGCCATTTTGTATGAAACAATGGAAGTGATCAACCATCCGGAGTTCTCAGCCATTTTCGGCCCCGATAGCATGGCCGAAATCCCCATTACCGGGGTGTTTGAGGATCAGGTTCTATCGGGACAGATTGACCGTCTTTTGGTTGGGGCGCATGAAATATTGGTCGTTGATTACAAAACCAACCGCCCATCACCTTATAATGTTGCTGATGTCCCAAAAACTTACCTGCGGCAAATGGCGCTTTATCGTCAGGCCTTATCTGCTATGTATCCCGGAATGCCTATTAAAACTGCGCTTTTATGGACGGATGGCCCGCATTTGATGATTTTGCCAGAGAAGGAACTGTGATCTTGCTCTCTTGACGCTTGGGCCGTCCATACGTAAGTTTAAGAGGAAGAAGCAATCTCTGCCACGGCGCAGACAACAGGTTTTTACGTTTTTTATGAGGATATTATGGCTACTACAAAAGTCACCGATGACAGCTTTAAAGGCGATGTTCTGGACAATTCGGGTCTTGTTCTCGTTGATTTCTGGGCGGAATGGTGCGGCCCCTGTAAACAGATTGCCCCGGCATTAGACGAAATCTCCTCAGAAATGGGAGAAGGCATCACTATTGCAAAAATCAATATCGATGAGAATCCCAATACACCAACGAAATATGGTGTCCGCGGCATTCCCACATTGATGTTGTTCAAAGATGGTGAAATTGCCGGTACAAAAGTGGGTGCGTCGCCAAAAGGCCAAATCGAAGAGTGGATTAGATCCGTCGGATAAGGTGGGCGAAAGCTTAAGAATATGAAGAAGCGGGCCCCTTGGTCCGCTTTTTTACGTTTTGGGATAATGAAGGATACTGAGATATGCCGAATGTGATCTGTAATGGTCTTGCAATCGAATATGAAGGCTTTGGATCGACTTCTGATCCCGCGGTCATTTTGATTGCTGGACTTGGCTTTCAGCTAATCGACTGGCCAGCGGCATTTTGCCAAAAGATCGCGAGTGCTGGATTTTATGTCGTCCGGTTTGATAATCGGGATATTGGTCTTTCCCAGAAACTTGAAGAAAAAGGCGTCCCTGACCTCCCCGAAATTCTGGAGGGCGTTCGAAAAGGCGCAAATCCGCAAATCCCGTATCATCTGACAGATATGGCAGTTGACGTGGCCGGGTTGCTGGATGCGCTTTCCATTCCAAAGGCGCATATTGTCGGCATGTCCATGGGCGGGATGATCGCGCAGCTCATGGCGATTTTTTATGCGGATCGTGTGCTTTCGCTCACCTCTATTATGTCATCCAGCGGCGCGAAATATCTTCCGCCTCCCACTGCGGCGGCAAATACGGTCTTAATGAAGGCGCCAGCCAGCCAGGACCTGGAAGATGTTGTGGCCTTCGGGCTAGAAGTTAATGATGTGATCGGCAGCCCCGGGTTTCGCTGGGATCGCGCCGCCTTGACTGACCATATTCGTGCCTGTGTGCAGCGCTGTTACTGTCCAAGTGGATATCTGCGGCAATATACGGCGGTGCAGGTCTCAAACCGGCGCACGGAAGAACTTGCTGGTGTCACGGCGCCCACCCTTGTCATACATGGCAAGGACGATTTACTGGTACCACATGAGGCGGGAGAAGACACTGCTCGCCTGATCCCGGGCGCGCGGCTGGAACTGGTGGCGGGCATGGGACATGATCTCTCCCCTGACCTGTGTGAGCATTTGTCAGGATTGATTTTGCCGCATATTCAGAAGTTTACCGCCTGAGCTATCTGAAGGCAGGCTCATCAAAGCTTCTTAATTTGCGGGAATGCAGGCTTTCTACGCCACCAATCCGCAATTGTCGCAAGGTGTCGATACCAATTTGCAGGTGCTGGGCAGTTCGTCCTTCGTAAAATTTATTGGCCATTCCCGGTAGCTTGATCTCACCATGGATAGGCTTATCCGAAACGCAAAGCAAAGTACCGTAAGGCACCCGAAACCGATAGCCGTTGGCGGCGATGGTGGCGGATTCCATATCAACAGCGATTGCCCGGCTTTGATTGAAACGCATGGCCAGTTGTTTGTGACGTAATTCCCAATCACGATCATCTGTTGTATAAACGGTCCCGGTCCGAAAATGCTCCTTCAGATTGCTGCTCTCTGTTGCAGTATCGGCAGCACGGGCCACGGCCTCCGTAAGTGCTACCTGAATTTCAGCAATTGCTGGAAGCGGAACGGACGGGTGAATATCTTGATCCAGCACATGATCTTCGCGCACATAGGCGTGAGCCAGAACAAAATCCCCGAGACGCTGTGTCCGCCGCAAACCTCCACAATGCCCGATCATCAACCAACAGTGAGGGCGAAGAACCGCGATATGGTCGGTAATGGTTTTGGCATTCGACGGGCCAACACCAATATTGACGAGTGTAATGCCCATATGTTTGTCCCGAACCAGGTGATAAGCAGGCATTTGCGGTAAATGTGTTGGGGCAACGCCAGATGGCTGGATATCGGCGAAGCTGGGATTTGGGGTTACAACATTACCGGGCTCAACAAAAGCCCGATATTCGTCGCCATTATGGACCTGGCCCTTCCCATACTGGACAAATTCATCCACATAGCGCTGATAATTGGTGAACAGAACAAAGCGCTGAAAATGCTCCGGTGCCGTGCCGCTATAGTGTGAAAGGCGTAATAGAGAATAATCCACGCGCTGCGCGGTAAAGAGCGACAACGGGCGTGGGCCGTTTTCCGGAGGAATATATGTGCCATTGGCAATATTGTCATTGATCCGGGCAAGGTTCGGCATCTGGAATATGCTTTGCAGCGCGGGCATATCATCTGCGGAGACATTGGAGGATGCGGCCTCTATCACAAAGGGAAGCGGCATCGGCCGATCACTCAAACCCACAACCACGGGCCTTTTGTGGTTGGTCATGATGAGGTTGATTTGTTCTTTATAATAACTTTCAAATAGGGCGGGTTGTGTTAGTGTTGCCCCGAAACTGCCAGCGGCATCCAGTTTCCCATAGGCAAGCTTCCCGCTAATATTTATATCGCCTGGCCCAATGGATAACCCGAGATACGGATAAAAGGCGTCATCAGCAGGGCTTGATTTGTCCCCGGCTTCAAATTCGGCAAAACGTCTTTTTACTTTATCGACATTTTCGTCGTAGATTTCACGAATTCGGGCGGTTGCGAGGGAAGCGTCGTTAAATTCCAGGAGGTTGGTGGCATTGCCGTGAAGGCTATCTCTATTATACAGAGACATATTCATATATATCTTCCTTTTACTGGGAACTGCCCCTATGACAGTTCAAATATTTTGATCTTTCTTTATACAAGCCTATTTTAGCATCAAAATGTGACAGAACAAACACTTCAAACAGGGGAAAGTTCAGGACTATGACAACCGTAACACTTGCCCCCATGGAGGGGGTTGTTGATGTCTATATGCGGGATCTCCTGACGCAGGTCGGTGGATTTGATTTATGCGTCTCGGAATTTGTGCGGGTAAGCCAGAACCTTTACCCGGCGTCTGTCTATTATAAGTACTGCCCGGAACTGCATCGCGGCGGGAAAACAGCGACTGGTATTCCGGTTCATGTGCAGATTATGGGCGGTGAGCCAACTGTCATGGCGGAAAATGCTGCCTTTGCTGCCGAGCTCGGAGCGCCGGGCATTGATATCAACTTTGGCTGTCCTGCAAAAACCGTCAATCGGCGTGACGCAGGAGCGACTTTATTGCAGTGGCCTGAACGCCTTCATGAAATTGTGTTATCCGTGCGCCGTGCGGTTCCGGAAAATATCCCCGTCAGTGCAAAAATGCGTCTCGGATTTTCCGAAAAAAACCTGGCATTGGAAAATGCGCTTGCGATTGCAGAGGCAGGCGCTGAAAAACTCACGGTTCATGCCCGCACAAAGCTTGAAGGATACAGAGCCCCGGCTCATTGGGAATATTTGCGGCCGATCGCGGAAAAGTTGGTCATCCCAGTTGTCGCAAATGGTGAAATATGGACAGTGGCAGATTATCTTAAATGCCGCGAGATCAGCGGTTGCGATCATATAATGATTGGTCGTGGTGCCATCGCGCGGCCGACATTGGCATTGGAGATAGCTGCAGTTCGGGCGCAGCAGGAACTGGACCTGTATACATGGTCAGAAATATTGAGGTTGCTGGAGATATATCACGGACTGCTTCAAGGAATGTCGAGCCCGGATCGGCAGGCAGGCCGCATGAAGCAATGGATCAAGTTGCTGGGTCGGACATATAATGATGCCTCAGAGCTCTTTCAGCGGATAAGAAGACTCCAAGGCCCGGACAGCATTTTGGCAGAAATTAACAATCCGGCATTTTTGCTTTCCGCTTGACCATCGATGCTGTTATTACATTTTAATTTCCCTAATGAATATGCGTGAATTTCAGCCGATTTGGAGAGTATCGTGAAAATCAACATTGGCATACGGCAAGTGCGGTCGGCCTCAGCCTCAGTTATCGCCCTTCTTCTTTTTGTTGCTGCCTGTGCGTCACCTCCACCGGAAACAGGGTCAACATTTTATCGCGCTCTTTATAAGAAAACGGGATATTTTCTGGGAGAGGATACATCTTCTGTGGGATCGGGTTCCTGCGCGGTCGAAAGTCGCTACGGCAGTAAGAAATCTGGGCCGGTCTCGGAGATGGTTTGTGTTAATCGACAAGCTGGTGTGGAAGGTCGCGTGAAGTATCGTGTCAACTATACTGCGCCTGATGCCGGCCATAGAATTTGGAAAATTGCGGCGACGTTTCCGGAGAAAAAAGCCAAAGATCTGGCATTTATTACAGATTTAGAAGAGAAATTTGGAACTCCCCGTAAGACTGAAAGCCCGCTTTCTCTTTCCTGGCAGGTGGAAAGTGCCTATCTTGAAGTTCGAGAGGATCGGTATGGCGTTCATCTGCAGCTTTGGGATAGAAGCCTCCGAGAATAAAACAGTTTATGCTATACGACGGTTGAAGAATATTTTCATCATCAGAATGCCGAGAGCAATCCCGCCTAGATTTGCGACCATATCCATCAATTCGAATGAGCGACCAGTAAGGGGTTGTAAAAATTCGATAGCAACACTGGCAAAGAAGGTAATAAGACACAATATGTATCGAAGACGCCATTTCGTTGAAGTGTGGCAGGCAATGTGAGCCAATAGAGCATAACTGACGAGGTGCTGTACTTTGTCATTGAAAAGATTACTCGATTCCGTGACATGATGCGGTGGCAATAAAGACACAATAGTTCCTGCAATTAGTCCAAACGCCCAAAGACAAAATGCTGCCTTTCTCATGTTAGTGTACATTTGGGTCCCTAAGTTATCCGCTGCTGAAATTATGAATTTGTGAATTTATAAATTTTTAACCGAATAAGATGTAAATTGCCATCAACGTATCGTAAATTGAAATATATTTCCGGTAGTATAACAGGATCATGCTTTTATAAAGTGGTCAGTTGATTTTTCTGCTCACGGCTATTCCATATAGTTATTAGGGGAATTTCTTGTTGAACAAGATTTCTAGCAATGAGGCGATAACAGAAGAAGCGAAGGTTGACGGGGGATACCCTCTTTCTTCGAGAGTGATCTCGACTATTTTTAGTTTTCTTGACACTGTTTGGATTATTCTCGCCGGATATGTAACTTATACTGTGATTGTAGGGAGTGATCTCCTCGCCGACGGTAATTATCTTTTCGCCGTTTGCTTTATCTGGCTGACCTTCTTCTTTTTGGGTCGATATGCCGGGATCTATACGTTTTCGACAATCCTGGCACCGTTGATGAATATCCCGAAGTTGGCCGTCGTCTCCCTAACATCATTTATGTTATTGTTGGCATTGGCTTTTTCGCTAAAAGTTTCCGATGATTTCTCCAGAATCTGGATGTACAGTTTCGGCATCACAACATTTACAGTGATTACGATATCGCGCCTTGTCGCCTTTCTTATTATTAACTTTCTGGCTGGAAAAGGTATCTGTACCCGAAATGTCGTCATTATTGGCGCAGGCAAGCAAACGGAACGGCTCCTCGCGCAGCTTGAAAACGAAAAGCCAGCCATCAATAATGTTGTTGGTGTTTTTGATGATCGAGTTGGCCGTGTCGGCCCTATGGTCGGCGGACATTTGATCCGCGGTAATATTGAAGCTCTGATGCGTTTTGTTCGCGAAAACCATGTGGATGATATTATTGTTGCCCTGCCCTGGAATGCAGATGAGCGGCAAATTGAAATTGTCAGCCGATTACGTGAGCTACCAGCCCACGTGCATCTAGTATCTGATCTCGTAGGATTCCGCTTCCCTTATCAGCCCTCTCCCAATCATTTTGGCGGGGTGCCAATGATCGAGGTGGTTAATTCGCCATTGTCAGGGTTTAAAGTTGTGATCAAGGCTTTGGAAGACAGAATCTTGGGGGCGCTGCTTCTTCTGATTTTTTCTCCCGTTTTGCTCGTCGTCGCTGTTGCAATTCGATTGGAAAGCAAAGGTCCTGTTTTTTTCAAACAGAAGAGATACGGGTATAATAATCAAATATTCGAGATTTATAAGTTCCGCTCTATGTACCATGAAGCAGAAGAGAAAAAGGTAACGGTGCAAGCCTCGAAAGAAGACAGTCGGATTACGCGGGTGGGCAAGTTCATTCGCAAGACGAGCTTGGATGAACTACCGCAATTGTTTAATGTTGTCGGTGGAAGTATGTCGCTTGTCGGACCCCGACCGCATGCAGTTGATCACAATGAGGAATATTCAGAACTTATCGATGGATATTTTGCCCGCCATAAAGTTAAGCCCGGAATTACGGGGTGGGCACAGGTGAAAGGGTTTCGAGGTGAAACAGATACATTGGAAAAGATGGAAGGGCGGGTAAATTATGATACCTATTATGTCGAGAATTGGTCTCTTTTCTTTGATTTACAAATTCTTGCAATGACCGCATTTGTTGGCTTTGTGAATAAGAACGCCTATTGAGCGTGCGGTGCATTCTGGCTTATCCATAATTCTTCCTTTTTTTAGTACTAATAATTTGGCTAAAACCTGATTATTATGGCGGAATACCAACGTTTCCTTAACCCTTTCCGCCTAGAAAAGATCCAGGGTGTCAGTTAATCCGCGTATCTGCCTAGGAAAGCTGTGATATAATGCCGGACCAGATTTTTGATTTGACCAAGCAACGAATTCGAGCAAATGCATGAGCCACGAATATACATTACAAGAAGAAGAGTCTTCTTCACTGAATATTGGATATATTTTATCTGCGGCAAAACGACGGTTTTTGTATTTCCTGATACCTTTCCTGATCATATTGGCAAGTAGTATCGGCGTGGCATTAATTTTGCCGCCGGTTTATGAGTCAAGCGGAACCATTTTGGTAGAGACCCAGCAGATCCCGACTGAGTTTGTTACATCAGCGGTTACAGCAGATGCAAATCAACGAATAACTGTACTCCGCCAACGGATTATGACGCGACGCAACCTTTTGGAAATTATTGATAAATTTAACGTGTTTGGGAAGGATAGACAGGTACTCCCTGTCTCCACGCTAATCTCAAAAATGCAAAACCTAATCAGCATCGATGTCATTACAGCAGACATGTCTGGTCGCCGCCGCGCGGCAACAATTGCTTTTACGCTAGGGTTTGATCATAAAAACCCTGAGATAGCGGCCAAAGTTGCCAATGAACTTGTAACTTTGTTTCTTAGCGAAAATGTGAAAACGAGAACGGCACGTGCAACCGAAACAACCGCTTTTTTGGATGGCGAGACGGAAAAACTCCGGGTTTTGCTCACAGATGTTGAAAATCAAATTGTCGTATATAAGCAAGAGAATCGCGACGCTTTGCCAGAACATTTGGATCTTCGGCTGAAGATGCTGGAACGTTCCGAGAATGAAATAAGGGATCTTGGGAAAGATATCCGCTCCCTTGAAGAAGAAAAGCGTTATCTTCAAATTGAGCTTACGTCCGCAAGAACAGGGCGGACAACCGCTGGCGGTAGGGCGCAAACAGAACTTGAAGAAAATATTGAAGACTTAAAGAAGGCGCTGCTTGAGAGTTCTACGCGGCTCACGGATTCTCACCCAAATATTAAGGCTCTTAAGAAACGTATAGCGGTTCTTGAACAACAGCAAAAAGAAGAAGAAGCGTTAGCACAGGCGGCACTATCAGCTGAAAAACCGATCGCGGGTTCTGCTTATAATCCTATAGTTGAGAGAATACAGATTCGCATGCAGACAATAAATCAGCAAATTTCTGAAGCACGTCAGCAAATTGCAAATACGAAGCTAAAGGTCGCCGAAATTGAATCGATCATTGTAGAAATTCCGCAGGTGGAACGCGGATTAAGTATTCTCAATAGAAAATATGCAGAAGCGTTAGGAAAATTCAATGCGCTTGAATCGAAGCAGGCCCAAGCACAACTTTCTCAAAACCTGGAAGAAGAAAAGAAGGCTGAGCGTTTTATTTTGCTAGAGCCTCCTGCTGTGCCAACCGTTCCTGTCAGGCCGGATAGACCTAAAATTATGGGGATCGGCGGATTCCTTGCCTTTGCCGTCGGTATAGGGCTTGCCTTCCTAGTCGAAATGCTAGATAGGCGTGTTCGAACAGCATCTGAACTGGAAGCGCTGCTCAAGCATCCGCCAATTGTTTCTATTCCGTACATTGTAACGCAATTGGAAACTGGCAAACGTCGCTACAAGCTGTTGTTTGTTTTGCTGATCCCTATAGCCGTTGCTATCGTTTTGGCGATTGGTATTCATTTTCTCTATCAGCCTCTGGATATATTGTTTTACAAGGCATGGGTTGCCCTAGACAAAATCAGACTTTCATCTTTTTAGGGGATTATTGTGGAACGTATTAAGGAAGCAATCGCCAAGGCCAAAGAGCAGAAGTTGGATACCACACCGGTATCAATGGAAGCCCCCCCTGCGATTGAAATTAAGCCGGGCGATATATCTGAGGAAAAGATTACCTATAGCCAAACCCGCGTCGTCGATTTGGATATCGAACATCTAGAAAAAAATCGTATTATTACGCTCGATAATTCAGACCCAAACTCTATCGGTTTCGATATCCTGAGAACGCAAATTCTCGCGAAAATGGAGGCGAACAACTGGCGGACCCTGGCTATTACATCCCCAACTCCGGAATGTGGAAAGACTGTCGTCGCCATAAACCTAGCCCTCAGTATTGCCAAGCAGACGGATTATACGGCGCTTCTTGCCGATTTTGATTTAAGGAGGCCACGAGTTGCAAGTTATCTGGGTCTGCCGGATGAAAATACTCTAGCTGACTATTTCGAGGATAAGATTTCCTATAATGACGTTATGGTCAATCCGGGTATTCCCAGGTTCGTCGTAATGCCAAATCATCGTTCAATAAGAAAGTCGACAGAAATCCTCACTTCTCGAAAAATCAAAGCGATGGTTTCAGATTTGCGTGATCGGTATGCGCAGCGAATTTGCATTTTTGATCTCCCGCCCTTGCAGGCAACGGATGACGCGATGGCATTCCTTCCACAAATGGACTGTGTGCTCATGATCGTTGCGTCAGGCGAGACAAAACCTGCTGAAGTGAAGGAATGTCGTAGACAGTTGCAAGCAACCAATTTACTTGGCGTCGTTTTGAATAAAGTACAAGAAGCGTCGACGGGATATTATTACTAAGGCTTTAGGTCGTATGAATCTCGACATTGTCATTGAAAGCACGATAATTTCTGTATCTTGATAGGTGCAAATTTAGGAAGAGAGCGGAATGGAGCTGACCCTGCAGCGTTTTGATTGGACAAGAGTAGCCCTGCCTATTCTGATTGGTCTGACTTTAATTATTTATATTCCGGATGCCCGTCTCTTATGGGAGAACTGGATGAACCTGGAGGAGTTCAGCCACGGCCCACTGATGCTTGTCGTTTCGCTATATCTTCTCTGGGCTCGGCGAGCACTGTTAGACTCGCATGATAGTAGGGGAAACTGGGCCGGTGTTCTGTTTTTTCTGGTTGCGGTATTTATCTATTCACTTGCCGTAAAAGCGGGCATCGAAAACGTCCGGCATCTAAGTCTTTTTCTGATGATATTCGGCCTGTTTATCACTTTTGGTGGGGTTACTTACGGGCGCTATGTTCTTCCGTCACTCATTCTATTGCCATTTGTCGTTCCACCGCCAGCGTTTTTGAATGCCAACCTTACGTATGGCCTTCAGCTCGTGTCGACAGATATGAGTGTCGTTATGCTTCGGGCCGTTGGGTTGTCAGTCTTTCAAGACGGCAATATCATTGATATGGGTAATTTGAAGCTTGCCGTAGTCGAGGCTTGCGCAGGCCTTCGCTATCTATACCCAATGATTGGGTTAGGTGTTCTGGCGGGGATGCTATTTGACATACCTCTATGGAAACGAGGGCTATTCGTCATTCTAGCGGCAGCCGTATCCGTGATCATGAATAGTGTCCGGATATTCCTGACTGGTGCCTTTGCCGAGTGGACGAACACGGATGTTTCGGATGGATTTTTCCATCTGTTCGAGGGTTGGGTTTTCTTTCTCTTCTCTTTTGCGGTCATGTTAGCCATATGTTATCTGACGCTCACGAAGAAGGAAAAATCGACGGCTGGGTCAGGCGTTTTAAAGGTCTCGGTATCTGAGGATTTAAAAGAGCCAAGACCGCATCATTTAGCGCCAATTTATTCTGCCATAATCTTAACTGTGGCTTTGGCCGTGGTTGTAAGTCTCATTCGAACAGTTGGCCCTATTATTCCTGAGCGACGTTCTTTCAATAGCTTCCCGCTGCAAATCAACGGTATGATTGCCGAAGAGGATACTCTTCCAGATGTTGAGCAAACTATTCTCAATATGAGCGATTATTTTCTAGGCCATTATAGAGAGGACGACGCGCCGCCTGTGACTCTGTTTATTGGGTATTATGAGCAGCAATCCGCTAATAACACACCGCATTCCCCACGTGTTTGTATTCCCTCAGGTGGATGGGAAATTGAGGATTTGACAGAAATAGAATTGAAAAATGGCGACCAGATAGTTCCTGTAAATCGGGTCCTTATTGGCCGGGGAGAAAACAAACTGCTCGTGTACTACTGGTTCCAGCAGCGTGGAAAATACCTTGCCAATGAATATAAAGCTAAGTTTAATCTATTAATTGGCGGCCTGACCTCTAATCGCACCGACGGTGCTTTGGTGAGGCTTTACATGCCTATACAATCGACAATGTCTGAAGTCTTAGCGGACGAAAGGCTTACTCAATTCTCGGAAGAACTTTTTGAAGTCTTGCCCGACTATGTCCCAAATTAGAGCTGTTTCTTTTTATGCCTTTGAGGCTTGGCTGCGACTAATAGACAAAGATAGATTATAAAAAAGGAAACTAGCATGAAACGGCAAAAAGTAATATTGCTGCAGTCTGCATGGAAAAAGGGCTATGTAATATTCCTGAAGCAATTTATTCGGAGCGTTAGAGACTCATTCTGGAGTAAGCGCCAGATGATTTATTCGATTGATCTCGAAACTATAAGAGCACCTGATATGTGCGACATTCAAGGATTATCCTATAGAAGAATTTCTGATTGGTCTGAATTGTCTGAGGAAAACTACAACTTTCTAAAAGACATCAGGGAAACAATAAATTGGGGTGACTTTAGTTGGTTGACTGAGCACGAGTATGGTCTTTGGGTGGCGGAAGTAAAGGGCAAATTGGCTGCCATAGAATGGTGGCGCTTTCCCGAGCAATCTTTTGATTTTTTCATAAAAATTCCAAAAAATACGGACCTGCATTGGCAGACTACAGTTTTTCCTGAATTTAGAGGTCAAAAATTGCTTGAAGCTGTTATGCTCAGCTTGATGAAGTATCGAAAATCAGAAGGTGTTGAATTTTATTCAGGATCTTGTCGGGATTTTAATACGACTTCGCGACGAGTATTTGTGGAATTGGGAAGTTTATATTTAGGGTATGCGGAAACTAACAAACTAACAAAAAAAGAAACATGGCGGCCTTTAGAAACACCAATCCCCGCTGCCGAACTTGAGGCGCTACCGCTCCTGTTCAGGAAAACTAAACTTAAACAGAGCTGATAAGGCTTGTTCCACATTTCCAAGATGGTTTTGTGTCAATCAGAGCTTGATTGGACGCCGGTGAAGTAGTGGACGCGTTAGTTATCAGACAATGGACTCTCTACTTATTCATTGCATCAGCCAGTCTATTTTTTTTCACAATAGGTCATCGATTAAACCTGCCGTAAAACCTGTTATCGACAATGTCATTTCTTGCTTAAAATATAACTCGGTATTTATATAAAATTTTGCAGCTCCTTTCTTAGTATTTTCGTATTTTCGTCTTAATTAAGCCAATATTTCATCTGATAAAGACACTTGCAGATGCTAATGCTGCGCTAGAGAAGGTTCTTTGATGTTTTTTGCGGATCTAATTAGTTGAAATGGAAGTGATAGTAGTAATGCATTAATATATAATATCAAAAATACTTATTTAATAAATAAAATCTTATATTCGTTTATTAAATGTAATAAACAAAAATTTTTGTTTATTACTAATTACTTTATAGCTAAATATAATTTATGTCTTAAATATAAATATATATACTTTTATACAAATTAATTTATATTTTTTAGTTTGTGCTTATATTATTATTAGACGCCGGTAACTATTTGTTCATGAATTATGCTTATCTTTATAAAAAATTAATTTATGTCAATGGAAATCCAAAAATTCCGAGGCATGCTTTAGGAGAATGTACAAAATGGGTAATGTTGTTGAGGTAAGCAACGGCGCTGAGTTGATGGCAGCGATGAATAACGCGAGCGGCGGCGATACAATTAAATTGCAGCCGGGTGATTATGATGTTGTTAGCCTAAGGGACTATAATTTTGATAGCCCGGTTACTATTACATCTGCGGACCCGGATAATCCTGCCCATTTGGAGAACCTGTATATTAGAAATTCTTCTAATATCACGGTTGAAAAATTGGCGATCCATTCAGAAGACGGTCCGCTTAGTTCGTGGGGTGAACATCTTGCCTATGTTGGTGAAAGTTCCAATATCGTCCTCAATGACAATAAATTTGGAAACGATAGTCCAACGGCAAAAGCAGATGGCTTTATTGGCCTGAGTGTAAGCAATTCTACCGGTGTTGACGTGACGGGCAATGAGTTTAGTAATCTTGGTAATGGTGCTGCTTTTAGTTACTCACAAGATCTGAATATATCGGACAACTATGTTCATGACATTCGTTCGGATGGGTTTCATTTTACCAGCGTCCAGCGTGTAGACGTCACCGGGAATACGATTAAGGACTTTTACCCAGCTGCTGGCGATTCCGCCGACTATATTCAGTTCGTCGGACTCAATGGTGTGCCCGCTAATACAGATATTGTTATTCGCGATAATTCTCTTCTGCAAGGAGATGGGGAAGCAGTCAAGGCAATTTTCATGAATACGAATTCTGCAGATCCTTTCGAGAATGTTCTTATTGAAAACAATGTTATCTATCAGTCTGGTTATCACGGGATTTCCGTCTATAACGCTGAGGGTTTGGAAATTACACAGAATACGATCATCTCTCCTCCAGGCACCGTCGATGAAGTTAGGATCCTTGTGAATAATGCGAGTGATGCTGTGATCGAAGATAATATTACGAATTTGCTGTCCATCAGTGGCGATGATGTTCTTATTAGCGGGAACGGAGCTGATGTGATGATGGGGGGCGAAGGATCAGATCTTTTCAAATTCACGGATGAGAACGACTCTGGTATTGGTGCGGGGAATCGGGATACGATTACTGACTTCGATGCGAACGGTGTTGATCATATCTCATTTGAGGGGCTTGTTTCAGGATCCTTCGACTTTATCGGTGACGAAGTATTCTTTGAAGACTCTTCTAACGCACAGGCTCGTTTCGATGATAGTACTAAAATTCTCAGTGTTGATCTTGATGGGGATCAGGTTGTGGACATGGAGATTGAATTGATTGGGGTTTCTATCAGTGATTTGGACAATACAGATTTTCTGATCTGATCTGTCGCCAACTTCAGTATCAAGGCGGGTAATTGTTGCCACTTGGCATTCAGTTACCCGCCTTTTTTTGTTTTAAGCTGTATTTTCTGGCCCTTTCCGGCGACTTCCCCTAAGCGCGTAGTTAACGTATCTTAAACGTTAACCATCTAAATATTGTCTGCACGCAAAAGAGAAAGACCAACATAGCAATGCAAAGACATATGCCTTTAAAACGCTCCTTTTATAGCAAGATTGCTAGTAAAATAGGTCGGATATTGGCGTATATGTTGCGTGGTCGCACATTTGGTGAATTCGGCTCGAAGAGCTATGTCGGTAAGCTCTTTATGCTATTGGGGCAATCTTCGATCGCTTTGGGTTCAAACGTGCCGATCAGGGATATGTCTCGCTTAAAAGTTATGCGTGCTCGCCCTGGCAAAATCGTCATTCGTATCGGCGATGATACCGTCATTCACCCTTTCGCGCACATTGCTGCTGTGGAACCAGTGGAAATCGGAAAAGAGCGTTTGTTTGCGTCTGGGGTTTATATTAGTGATTATGACCACGTTTGGCAGGACCCGAATGTATCAACTCTTAAAAAATGGAACTGGTAATTGATCCTGTCAGCATCGGTGACGGCATTTGGTTAGGTGAGCGGGTTATCATTTTAAAAGGCGTATCAATTGGCGCAGGATCAGTGGTGGGTACAGGGCCTGTTGTATATTCCTGAACGATGTGTTGCGGGTGGCGTACCTGCCAGAATTTTGAAGCAATGGAATGAAGCAACAAGTGGGTGGGGGTAAAGTTGTAGGTCTTATTCAAAGACACGGTAGTCGGATTGAGGCGCCAAGAAGTATTATTTTGATGTTACCTTTAATATCAGATTGTAAGGTGAGTAGATGAACGAGGCATGGTCAAATCAAACAACAGCACATCCTTTAGGGCTTGCCTTGGTTATCATGTGCGTTGGTGCGACACTATTCGTGCGCCGAGATTATGCGATTATTCCTCTGATGATAATGATCATGGCGATCCCAAGTGCCCAACGCATTGTCATTGCAACTATAGATTTCAGCTTCATTCGCATCGTGATTATAGCAGCTTTTTTGCGTGTCTTCTCTAGAAAGGAAAACGCAGGACTGACTCTAAAAGCTCCCGATACTTTCATTATTTTATGGATGGTTTGGGGAATTTTCGCATATGGAATTTTATTTGGAAGTGCTTCTGCCTTTATTACCAGAACAGGATTCATGCTTGATGCAGTTGGGTCCTATTATTTAGGGCGAATTTACATCCGGAACGTTCCAGATCTAAAAAGGATTATGATGGTTCTTGGATATGCGTCAATTCCAATGTTTATGTTATTTACGTTGGAAAGAATGACGGGCCGGAATATATTTGCTGTGTTCGGCGGTGTTCCCGAAATTACTGTTATCAGGGATGGAAGGCTGCGGTGTCAGGGCCCGTTCTCTCATCCTATTATGGCAGGCGTTTTCTGGGCCGTTCTGTTGCCATGGTTAGGATCATTCTGGATAACTAAACAGATACCGAGAATATTACTCATTGTCTTCGGTGTTTGTATTCTGGGTATTGTTATTAACTCCGCATCCAGCACTCCCGTTATGTCTGCTATCTTTGGCGCTTTCGCCATGATGATTTACGTATTCCGATCCTATATGTCTCAGTTACGTTGGAGTGTATTAGCGTTATTGATTGCATTACATATGGTAATGGCGAAACCCGTATGGCACCTGATATCCCGGATTGATATTTCAGGAGGGTCAACGGGTTGGCATCGGTACTATCTTATAGATAGATTTTTTAGGACTTTTAATGAATGGTGGTTTGTTGGTACTCAAAGTACCGATCATTGGGGTGTCGGGCTTTGGGATGTAACTAACCAATTTGTTCTGGAGGCGGTTCGCGGCGGAGCCCTAGGTTTGATATTTTTCAGTCTCTTAATATATTCGACATTCAAGCTAATTGGGCGCGGTATCAAGGCGTCGAAAACCGGTGTAGATAGGTGGATTATGTGGGGAGCGGGAAGCCTTTTGTTCGTTCACTGCATGACTTTTCTTGCAGTCTCATATTTTGGACAAATGCTAGATGCGTTTTTTCTTTTTCTGGGGGCAAGTGTTAGCATTGCGGTCACTATTATTGCCAGCTCAAGACAAGCAGCCTCAAAGCACAATCTAATGCCCAAAAGAAGTACGGGTTTAGTGCAAGCGTAAGTCTGACGAAATCTCTCAGTACAGATATGCCCCTTAACAACTGGAACAATCTACCGCATGAATGATCTTCGCATAAAAATTTGTCAGGAAAGAGAGTGGGAGGAGTATGTTTCTGAATTTTGTGACTATAACCACCTACAACTCTGGAGCTACGGTGTTGAAAGTGCCCGAAGAGTAAATGCGAAACCAGAGTTCGTCGGAATTTATTTCCAGGAAAAGCTGATCGGACTTACAAATATAAGGTTGAAGAAAATCCCGATGTTCCCGGTCGGAGTTGCGTATGTGAATGGCGGCCCAATTCATGTTTGTGAGAATGATGAAGTGCGGGCCAAAACGAATTTTAAATTGTGCTTACAAGCTTTGATCGCTGAATATACGCAATCAAGAAATTTCGTTTTAAGAATAAAATGCCCTGTATATTCGGAACAAGGGAATTTAGACCGCTCAAGAATATTTGAAGATCTTGGATTTAGAGGGAGCGATACGTCGGACCAGTACAGGACCTTTCTTGTTGATATAGAAAAAGAACCAGATGATATCAGGTCAGCTTTGCACGGAAAATGGCGAAATCAGCTAAATCGTGCACAAAAAAATGGCTTGCTTGTCTCTACTGGAACCGATGGAAGCTGGTTTCAAAAATTCGAAGATCTGTTCATTCAGTTAAAGCAAAAGAAGGGGTTTGATGTTTCGTTAGGTGTCGATTTTTATGAAAAGGTTCAGGAAGGCTTAACAGGCAACGGCCAGTTTTTTATCCAAGTCGCCACAAAAGAGGATTTGGTGCTGGCGGCTCATATAGGTAGTTATGTTGGTGATACCGCCGTTTATCTTCTTGGAGCATCTACGCCCGAAGGTAATCAACTAAAAGCGTCATATTTGCTGCAATGGCACGCTATTCTTGAAGCTAAAGAACGAGGTTGTAAATGGTATGATCTTGGAGGAATTGATCCCGATGGTAACAAGGGTGTTTTTCACTTCAAGAAAGGGTTTAATGGTGTAGACGTTACAGCGGCGGGACCGTATGAGATTGGAAATCAAGCTCTTATTGTTTTCGTGCGATTGGCAGAGAAGGCCTACAGATTTTTAAGAAAACTAAAGTAGTCGAGTGCTAATGTATGAGTATTGCAGGGAAAATTATGGGGAAACTGGATAGAAGTATAGCTCGTTATGCTTCTGTTAAATCCAAAGCCTGGGATTTTGACAAGCCTATCGTCAGTTTTACTTTCGACGATTGTCCACGTTCTGCCATAACTGTCGGCGGCGAAATACTGAAGAATAGAGGGGTATCGGGAACTTTCTATTTATGTGGCGGGTTGACGAATGGTTTCGAAAACGAATTACCTTGTCAGACAGAGGAAGATCTTGCGTATCTTGTCGAAACTGGCCATGAGCTTGCGTCGCATCTTTATAATCATAAAAGATGCGAAGAGCTGACCAAAGATCAATTGGCTTTGGAGGTAGATCTAAGCAAAAACTATCTCAATTCAATTACAGGAACTGATGTGCAGCTTAATTTTTCGTATCCGTTTGGGTCAATTAACCTGCGTGCAAAGAAGATGATTTCTAAACAATTTTTGACAGGGCGCGGCATAAATCCGGGCCTTAATGTTGGGAAATTGGATCTTTCATGCCTAAAGGCAAATGCTCTATACGAACACAAGATATCAGAACAGAGCATTGCCCTTCTTATTGATGAGGCGGTGCGGAGAAAAAGTTGGCTTATCTTTTATACGCATGATGTTCAAACCCTGCCCTCTCCTTATGGAGTGACACCAGATACCCTTGAATATGCGGTGGATTATGCCCTTCAGAAAAATTGTAAGATCAGTTCTATTGCTCAAGTTATGAATAATTTTCAATAACGACAAAATCAGTAATTCTCTGGTGTTTGGAATGCGCCAATATCACCTTTGATATTTTTTGGTCTTTGCCGCCCTTTGATATCTGTTTTTGGTAAGTATGTAGCACTTGCACCCTGTTTAGCTGGGCTGTTGGCTGCTAGCTCGAAATCTAGTTTATCTACATTTCTAAATACGCTTTGAGCATTTCTAAGGGCTAAATTATTGCTGAATAAAACACCAAGTTGTTTTTTTTCAAACGAGACAGCAATGTTATTTGCGATCACGGAATCTGTCGATAATGTTCCGTCTCTGTGTGAAAGGATCATAATGTTAGCCGGACCGGGCTTCACGTTGTTAGGATCATATACCGTATTATTAATGATCTTGACGTTTTTTGCACCCATAACTGTAATACCGTGCCAGTGATCTACAACCACAAGATTGTTTTCGATCACCCAGTTTTCATACATTCCCCCAAACATTCCAATGCCTTGCATTTTACATGCAAATTTTCCATCCGTGCGGTCTGAGTTGATGAAGGTATTTCTTCTCAGTATTACATCTGAGATTGTGCCTTCGGCTACCTTTCCGTTTGGTCCGAAAGACCAAGACTGAAAGCCATCATCATGGTTTCTATCAATTGACAAGCAATTTTTCACAACGTTATCTTCAAAAACAAGATGATTTGCTAAGCCCCTCATGCCATCTGCTGAAAATTGATTAACTATATTTCCTGTGATGAGGGTTTTTTCTCCCAGTATAGTGATCCCATGAGCAACGTTACGAAGTTTGTTGGTCTTGATTAAGATATTTTTGCCGCTGGACAGTATACCATCTGACGAATTTGTATGCCAGTCTTCGGCAGTCCAGCTGGACGCATCTGCTATGGATTCAATGGATAAATTGCTGAGTGTTATATTTTCGCTATTTCTGCCGATAGTAACCAGTGTTCCCTTTTTATAATCATTATCCAAAGAGCCGTTAACTTTTAGATCTTTTATAGTCCAGTTACTGCTGGATAAAATACGAATATTGCTAAACTGAGCGCTATGACCTTCTTGAGCTCCAATGGTTATCTGCTTTTCATTGCGACGGTCCTTAATGAATATTTTTCCGTAGACCCCATTTCGAAAGATAATAGTGTCTCCAGCTTGGACAGCACCCTTTTGCAATGCTTGCTGTGCTGTTTTCCACGGCGTATCTACATTACCATCCTGCCTTGCTGAACCTGGCGTATTTGCATCGACATAAAAAGTCCGGGCGGAAGCGCTGGCAGGTGATAGAATTACGGCCAAGCTGAGGAAGAGGCAACTCAAGCAAAAAGTAAATTTCTGAATAGTATTCATGGTATTCCTTTTGCTTTCACAAAGACTAGCCAGACCAATTTGGCTGTAAGTCATTTATTTAGTATTCCTTTTATATAACCTTTTAACTTTGGCGCTAAGTAACCTGGAAAATTATAGATAGGATTTGTGACGAAATAATGCTCTGCAACCCGTGTAATTTCCTTAGGAGAAAATTCTCCTTTATACTTATAGATAAAATAATGAGAATTTTCTTTTGAGACGCTTGCATCATACCCCTCTAAATCTAAATGGGTGCATCCCTTCTTTTTTGCCCATTTCATGCCCTCAAGCCATAAAAGAGGAGAAATTCTGAGATTTTTCAAGTTTTTGAGCTCATCATTATCACCTGCAAAATGGCGGCCGTGAGCCGTGTTTTTGCTTCTGTATATTTGTAAACCTGCCAACAGAGTTTCTTCATGCCAAGCGCACAAAACAACACCGTGATCGCCGTATTTGTAGAAAGTGTCAAAAGAAAACGCCATCGGATTTTTCTCAAAAATAGTAAGCTGTCTGGACTTTCTCAACTGGTTAAGGATTTTGAGGAAAGTAAAAAAATCCTCCTTTTCCGATAACATGGTGACACGAACATCCATTCGTTCTGCCCTACGTGCTTCTCGACGTGCGCTTTTGGAAAAAGACGCTAAAATTTCCTGCTCAGGCCTATCTAGATCCACCAAACCTGTTTTTCTTAAACTTGATCTTTCGGCAGATACAAAACCAATTTCGGCTAGAACGTTTTGTGCTTCGCAAGAGTCACGCCCTAACCAATATGGGGAAATATTTATCCGACCGACATTATCAAAGAACCTCTCATTTTTTAAGCCACTTACGAATTCGCTTAGTTGCCTTGCATCATCACAGATCGGACCACTCAGTATTGTCGCGCAACTATATTTACCTTTTAGATATTTGTGCGGGACGCGACTAACAAGCGCGGCAGCGCAGATGTGCCCATTCTCTCTCCCAATGATAAAATAAGGATAGTTTCCTTCTGCTCTCTCAATTTCAGCGAATACAGGAAACTGTCTGGGATGTTGGTTTTTAGAATTATATACAAATGTATCCCATTCTTTTCTGGTTACCGGATCTAATTTTTCGAGACACTCCAGTTTCATGCAACTTTCCTGGCCGGAAATTCGACTGTCCGGCTTTGTGTGCTCTGCAAGATCTCCTTGAGTGTTTCCATCATGTAGTTGATTTGCTCCGGTTCGAGATATTGATGAATTGGAAGAGCGACCAAATGGTCTTTTAGGAAACAGGCCGCGTCTTGATCACTCCAGTCAACTCCAGAATGATAGCCCGACCACCACGGCGTAGCGTCTATGCGGGCGCTATTCAACGCTTTGCAGAGTGTTTCTTGATTACTGACCAAAATCGGAAATAAAAGAGGGCACACTCCTTCTGGCATGGATAAAAAGAGAGGCGTAGCGTTTTTTATACCCTCCATACTCTTTAGAACAAGGTTAAAATTCCTCCTTCTAATCTCCACCATATCATCTGGGTTGTAAGTAAAAAGTAGTCTTTTCGTTATGCTACTTATGCGAGCTTGACTAAATGCTGGGTCAAAATAGTAGTCCGCGGGCATATCCGGTCGTGCAGTATTTTTTGCTCGCATGGGCGGCTGGTTTCGTTTTAGCATTTTTTTCAAGCTATCTATCAAATAGCGATACAGGCGATCTCCGAATAGAGCTTGGATCATTGATTTTGCAACTGTATTCCTATCCATGTTATTGGGGAAAGGTTTGTTGAATTTTTTTGTCATACTCGGGAGATTGCTAACCACTGCACCACCGCCAATGACTGGGTAATACTTGTAAAAGCAATAAATCGAGAAATCACCGCTATCTTCAACAGGACTGTTCGCAGATTTGGAAAACAAGGAAAGCGCGCAATCTTCAATAATAGGTATACCCTTTACCCTAGCCAGTTCAGAAATTTTGGCCATTTCAGGCTGTGGAAACCCGAAATAGTGGATAATAAATATTGCTTTGGTGTTTTCTTGAATTCTTGATGCAATTTCGTCTGGATCAATAAATGTAGTTAGGCCAACAGGATATAAAGTGAGATCCGCTTTGCTTACCAAGATTGGGTCAATTTCTGACCCGCAGTTGAATGCTGGAGCCAGAACGTGATCTCCTTCACCTATGCCAAGGATACTGACGGCTTCATGAATCCCAGTTCGGGCTTTTGCACAATATGAGATGGTTTTTCCCGGAAAGCTTTCGGATAAAAAGTCAGGAATGGAGTGGGAAAGCGGTTTTTTAAAAAGATTCCAATACTCAATCGTCGGATTTTTACAATGCTGTTCTTTTCTAAAGACCATAATGGCATGGATCCCTCATATTAGTTCCGACTTGCGCTGTATGTAGTGTAAATCATTTAGTATTTTCAAACGACAAGACAACTATCGAATATTTTTGGAGTTGCCTGATATTATATTGTTTAGCCTGAAAACTTAAACAATCTGTTACAAATTGTCTCACAATCAATTTTTGTAAAATTTAATTCGCTTCCTAGGTAAGATAACTAATAATTTACTAGCTTGAAATATGATCCAGAAATTCTTCTTGAGATTGAAGGAAGCCCGGGCGTAAATTTCCGGCAAAAAAATATGTGTCCGAAGGCTTAGAAAATGAATCCAGAAGTATCAGTCATTATTGTAAACTGGAACGTACGCGATATGGTTCTGGATTGCATTCGTTCGGTTATTGAACAAACGCAATCATCACATGAAATTATTGTTATCGACAACGATAGTGCCGATGGATCGGTAGAGGCGATAAGGGAAGAGTTTAAATCTATTCGCATTATAGCAAATGATAGCAATAGAGGCTTTGCTGCAGCAAATAACCAGGGTCTGGAAGTGTCACAGGGTAACTATATCTTACTACTGAACCCGGATACATTGGTAAAAGATGGTGCAATTGACAAAATGCTTCAGTGGATAAAGGCAGATCCATTAATAGGATGCGGTGGCTGTCAGGTTTTTGAGTCTGAAAATGTAATCCAGAAAACCTGTTTTAGCGACCCAACGCCTTGGAATTCCTTACTGGTTCAGACTGGATTACATCGCTTTTCAGAATCAAGCAGATTTTGGGGAAAGCCGGAATATTCATGGTGGGATCGCAGGTCAGAAATGGAAGTAGATGTTATTTCGGGCATGTTCATGCTAATACCTAGAACAGTACTTGAGAAAGTTGGCGAAATGGATGATGCATTTTTCATCTATGCTGAAGAGGCTGACTGGTGTCGGCGTATCCGGGCACACGGGTATAAGTGTGTATTTACCCCTGTAGCCCAGATTATTCATAGAGATGGCGGAAGTAAGAGTACATATCAAATTCGTCCCAAAATGTATGTTCAGCTCCAAAAGAGCATATTGATTTACGCAAATAAACATTTCGGTTTTACGGGATATCTTCAAATCAAACTCATATATCTGCTTTCAATGCTTTCTCGCAGCGTGGTGTTTGGTGTTTTGTCTATGCTTTTCCGGCATGAACGCTTCCGTGGTAACGCATCTCTTGCGATCCAGGCCTTGAAATTTCAGGTGTTTGGTAAGGAGCCATCGAAATAAGATGGGTATCAATATTGACACACAGCATACCTCTTCAGGCGATCAATTCTCGCTTTTGGTCTTGCAGTCTGTTGCAGAGCTCATCGAGCATAAAAAGCAATGGGACAGTTTTGTTGAAGCTGTTGGAAGTGATATTTATTTTCTGGTTGATTGGCTTGAAACATGGATGAAATTTTATGGAAAACACTGTGACCTTAGATGCTATGTCGTCAGGAAGAATGAACAGATTATTGCCGTACTTCCTTTCTGTTTGGAGCGTCTTCGAATTGGGTTTGTTTCTGTCCGGATTGCCAGGTTCGTGGGCTCATACGGGACGATAGCCGTTTTCTCACCGCCAATTCAATCCGGATACGAAATGCAGGTGATGAAATTGATACTTTCCTCTCTGCTTGCTGCTGAGAAATGTGACGCAGTCTGTCTTTCTCCTTTATCGGGGGAAGTGCCTTTGTCAGGAATAGATGATTGGAGCGATACTTCTGAGCGTGAATTCGTCTTGCTCGATAAAAAGGATATAGGTGTTCATACTCTTTTTGCTCTACCAGACACTATTGAAGAGTTTTTGACGTCATTAGGAAAGCGTAGGAAAAAGAAGTACCTGTATGAAGTTCGCTCATTATCGAAGAAATTTGAAATTGAAAATCGGGCAATTCAAGAAGAAGAGGCAATAAGATACTTTGACGTTTTCGTACATTTCCATACTAAGCTTTGGCAAGAAATGGGTAGGCTTGGCCATTTTGGTGACTGGCCAGATAGCCTCGAATTTAATAGAGAACTTGTTCGCAGAATGGCTCCGAAAGGACGAGTCAAGTTTTATGAGCTGTCAGCCGGTGAGAGACCGTTAAGCATGGGTTACAGTTTTGAGCTTGGAACTACTTCCTTTAATAGGCTGACGGCACGGGATACTAGTGCGGATTTGAAAAAATTTGGGCTGGGCAGAGTCGGATATATAAAAATCCTGGAACTTCTAATTGGTGAGGGTAAAAAGATAGAAGAAACGGGGCCTGGACATTACGACTATAAAATGGTGATTGGTGGGCAAGAGCGTCAAATGAAGAGGCTCATATTTACCAAGGCATCACTAGGGGCGGTAGCAAAAACAAAACTGTATGTGAAAATGTCTGAATGGCTGCATTTTTTCTATTATCGTGTTTGGTTTTTAAAGTTGTCTCCTAAGCTTGGATTAAGAAGTAAACCATTATGGACTTTTTGGATTAAGGCGAAGTTGTGATTTCTCAATTTACAACAGAGAACAGACAGAGTTATGTTAAGTACTCCTAGGAAAGCCCTCAGCTGGTCTTTTGTGAGGAACGTGTCTTCGCTTGGAATCACTGCGGCGCTGGGATTTCTATTAGCTGCAATCTTGGGACCCGAGAGTTTTGGTATAGTTGCGATTGCAGGTATTTTTGTTTTTTTTCTGCAGATATTGGGAGGAAACTTTTTTCTTCCAGTTATCATTCAACGCGAAGTTCTGACTAAGGGTCATCAGGATACAATTTTCTGGGTAAATGTTATCTGGTGCCTTGTTATGGCCATCGCTGCTTATCTTTCATCGGGAATTTGGGCAACAATTAACAATACTCCGGAAGTAGCTGCAGTCATTGTTGCTTTATCGCCTTTAATTTTGGTAAGAGGGTTTGCTCTCATGCCAACCTGTTTGCTTATGAGAACGCTGAATTTCAAGCATTTAACATACGCCGTAGTGATAAGCTCTGCCTTTGGAGGAATAGGTGGGGTTTATATGGGGTTAAACGGATATGGAGTTTGGTCTCTCGTCGCTCAGCAATGGATCGATACGGTGATGATGGCGGGTCTCGTCTGGTACTATTGTCCATATTCTCTTGGATTTAATGTCTCCTGGAAATACCTAAGAGATGTATTGCCTTTTGCGCGTGGCGCATTGCTAAGTGACTTGGGGGGCTTTGCCCAGGGTCGAGCGGAAGCTGTTCTAATTGGTATTTTCTTCGGTCCAGTCTTAATAGCTTTGTATCGGATTTGTGAAAAAGTGGTTCAATTAGTGGTGTCCCCTTTCTCTGGTGCAATTAGTTCTTTTATATTGCCATATGCTTCCCAGCATCAAAATGACACTAAAAAACTAACTCAAATTGCTGATCGATGTATCCGTTTAAACACGGGCCTTTCATTTCCAATACTAGGCGTTCTCGCTGGCATGTCATCTATTGTTTTGGAAGTGTTGGGAGATGAATGGAGAGTTGCCTGGCTAGGTTTGTCTTTGCTGTGCATTATTGGTGCCGTACAGTCATATTCTCTTTTGACGCCGCATTTATTGCTGGCAATCGGAAAACCGGGGGTTGCCGCCGCTTTGATGTGGGGGAATGCATGTACGAGCGTTGCTGCACTTGCTGCTGTCGCTTTTTTCGTGCAGGGGGACACTCCTGAATATCAGCTTGCGGCATTAGTGGGAGCCCGTGTGCTGGTTTCCTTGGTAGTAAATGTTCCCGCCAATTTTTTTCTCATTAATTGGGCGGTAAATATCTCTCCTGCGTATCTTTTACGCATATTGTTTGCGCCAATACTCTCCTTTGTCGCTGGAATGGGGAGTGGGTATTTTCTCCTCAATTCGCTGATTCCGGAAACCTGGGAGTTATACGCTAGGTTCATTGTGAGTGCGATGGGAGCCGGAGGAATAGCAATTGCCGTTCTATTTTTATTAGATAATTACGTATTCCGAGTTTTTATCGATTTTTTGAAAGCAATGAGTAACCGTTTCTTTGCAAAAAGAGCTTAAATTAAAAAGCATTTATGATGACAGGGATGGATAAATTGAAAAAGAAGCGTGTTCTAGCCATTGCATCCGCTGGCGGTCATTGGGTACAGTTGCAACGGATGCGGATCGCATGGGATGGGTGCGACACGGTTTATATGACCACGAAAGAAGAGTACCGTGAGGGTCTCATGCAGGATGCGGCTGCCCGTGGTCAGCCCGCGCCGCGCTTCTACCGTGTTGTCGCTGCTAACAGGTGGCAAAAATTCCGCCTAGTACGGCAGCTAGTGGAAATTACATTAGTGCTTTTGCGGGAGCGACCAGATGTTATTGTGTCAACCGGCGCTGCGGCTGGCTTTTTTGCGTTAAAATTTGGAAAGATTTTCGGCGCGCGAACAATTTGGGTGGATAGTATCGCAAATGCTGAGACTATGTCTCTTTCTGGACAAAAAGCTCGTAGCTGTGCTGATCTTTGGCTTACTCAATGGGAGCATTTATCGGAATCTGAGGCGGGAAATATAACCCGGCCTGATTTTAAAGGATCCGTAGTATGATTTTTGTAACGGTTGGCCATGAATTACATTTTGATCGCCTTATCAATGCAGTCGATGATTGGAGTCTGGCCTCGGGGTATTCAGATATATTTGGACAGGTTGCTGAGCTGGGCGAGACAGGATATAAACCGCAGAATTTTAATTGGAGTAGCTTCCTTAATCCAGAAGAATTTCAAACTCGGTTCAAAGAAGCTGATTTGATCGTGGCGCATGCAGGAATGGGTACAATCATTACGGCGCTGACGTTGAAGAAGCCATTGGTCATCTTTCCACGCAAAGGGGCGCTTCAAGAGACGCGAAATGATCATCAAATTGCAACGGCTGAACAGTTTTCTCGGCGAGAGGGAATTTATTATGCCAAAGATGAGACGGAATTGGGTCTTGTTATTGGCGAATTGATTGCGAAGCCGCCGGCACAGATGAATGACATTGTGAGTGAGTTTGCAGAACCACGTTTAATTTCGACCATCCAAAGTTTTATTTTCGAAGAAAATATGCGAAAGGGTACGGAATGACTCTTAACCTCCAGCAACAGCCTGAAGAGATATCCATGACCTCTCCTACTCCGGCCTTTGACGGCGTGATCTGTTTTGGAGGTGTTGACTGGTGGTATCATAATCGAGGGCACTATGATTTGCAGATGATGAGGGAATTTAGCGCACGTGTTCCAGTGCTTTATGTGAATTCTATTGGAATGCGACCACCTAAAGTCGGCGAAGGTGCGATGTTCCTAAAACGGATTAAGCGTAAGCTGAAAAGCCTGAGGCAAGGGCTGGTACAGGTCCGTCTAAATTTTGCTGTTTTCAGTCCAGCGACATTGCCTGGGGGAGGCAACGGTGCCATTGGCGCATGGATTGCCCAAAAAAGTTTGTCCTTTCAGGTGCGCCGTGCAGCGCGTCGGTGCAATATAAAAGCCCCCCTTGTTTGGGTTGCCTGCCCTCCCGGGGCGACGGTTATTGATGATCTTGACGCGGTCCGCGTGGTTTATCAGCGCACCGATCGGTTTGAAGACTTCAAAGGGGTCGATGCGACCAAAATAAAGGGTTTTGACCATGTGTTGAAGGCGCGGGCCGATGCAGTGCTTTTTTGTGCCCGTGAGCTTTTTAATGCTGAGAAGGGTCAGAATACGCAGTCCTTATTTGTGGATCATGGCGTTGATTACGACAGCTTCGAACAAGCGGGTAGAGCAGCTGATGAAACCGGTCAAGAACCTGAGGATCTTCAGGGTATTGCTCGGCCTCGCGTCGGCTTTATAGGCGGAATTGATTCACATACTTTTGATCCCGATCTGTTTGTTGAAGTAGTGAGGGCATTGCCTGAATTTCAATTCGTGATGATCGGAGCTTGTTCGCTTCCCGACGGCTGGTGTCCTTATAAAAATGTCCATTTGTTAGGACAAAGACCTTACGAACAGGTGGCAAGCTATATGGCCGCTTGTGACGTTCTGATTATGCCTTGGAATCAGAGTGACTGGATCAAGGCTTGCAATCCGGTAAAAATGAAAGAATATCTGGCTGTTGGTAGACCGGTTGTAAGCACCTATTTTCCGGAGGTTGAATATTTCAAAGAACATATTGCCGTGGCCTCAAATGCGGTAGAGTTTGCATACCTGATCAAGGAAGCCTTTAATGCACCTGACAATACATTGAGCCGCAGGGAAAGGGTTCGCCTTCATACCTGGGCTGCAAAGGCCAATGAAGTCTGGAATGCCTTGATTTAGATACCGGATGATCACCAGTAATTGTGGCAAAATTTAAGCATATATTGAGGATTTTGGCTTATTGCTTTTTAGTGTAGTTCTTCAGTATACAGCGATATGTAGTCTGAAACAGTTAGGGTTGGAACAAGTTCCGCGAGAATTGCGGATTTTATAGTTCCATATGTTATATATTAGGCCCGTCATCCGAAAGATGGCAATAAATGGCAGGAAATACTGAAATGAACATTGCTCGCAACCGCGCATCCTCTCCCTTCAAATGGCTTATTGTAGGTTTGATGGCATTATTGCTCGCTGCTTGCGACACACCCGAAGAAAAAGCAAAATCGCATTATGAGGCTGGCATGGCTTATGTCTCTGAAGACAATTTTGTGAAGGCGGGAATTGAGTTTCGGAATGCGCTGCAACTCAAGGAAAATTATGCCGATGCTTGGTATGGTTTGGCGCTGGTCGAAGAAAAAGAAGGGAACTGGCAGAAATATGCTGGCGACATTCTGAAGGCTATTGAGCTTGATCCAAAGCATGCCGCGGCTCAAACGCGGTTTGGAAAAATTATGCTGTTATCGGGGCGCCTTGAAGATGCCCTTAAGGCAAGTGACCTTGTCATGACACTGGCGCCTGACGCGTCAGATTCTCATGCTTTAAAAGCAGCAGTCCTTTTTAAGCTAGGCGACAAGGTAGGCGCTGTAAGAGAGGCGCAAACTGCAGTCAAAGCAGACCCATCCAATATTGATGCTGTTGCTGTTTTGGCCGCTGAAAGGCTTGAAGCTGATGATCCGGTCGCGGCAGTTTCGTTGATCGATGAAGGGCTTCGCCATAGTGTAAACAATACTCCTCTGCAAATTATCAAGATGCAGGCCTTGAACAAACAAAATAAGAACGAAGAAATCACTTTGGTCTTTAGGGAGTTGATAGCCGGTAATCCAGAAAACACGGATTTTCGAAAAAGCCTTGCGCAGCATCATTTGCGCAACAAACAAACCGCTGAGGCGGAAGCCGTCATGCGAGAGATTGCGGCTGAAAATCCTGATGATGTAACGGCAAAAATTGATATTGTTAAATTTGTGAGAGCAACTAAAGGAGAAGGTGCGGCTGAAGCTGAACTCGAAGCTCTGGTAAAGGCCCATCCTGAGAAATATGAATATCAATTTGCGTTGGCAGAATTTGCGCAACTAACGGACAATAATGACAAGGCAGCGGCGATCCTTAAATCAATCGCCAAGGATGCGACTTCTACGGAAGATTCCCTTGCCGCAAGAAATAAACTCGCTCAGATGCAATTAAGTGCCGGGAAGATTGATGAAGCCAAAATTCTTGTGGACGAGGTGCTGGCTGCTGATCGACAAAATGCAACGGCGCTCGTTTTAAACGCTGCGATGGAGATTGATAAGGGCAACGTTGAAAATGCAATTTCCAACCTTCGCTCTTCCCTAAAGCAACGACCAGAATCCGTGCGCGCGTCCCTTCTCCTTGCTCGAGCGCATGAAATAAG
>Ga0315338_1001387_pt1 | contig 30944 bp, 27 predicted proteins | sample ASW8metaG_FD_204518 | JGI IMG/M metagenome (GOLD analysis project Ga0315338, IMG submission 204518) | Ammonia-oxidizing marine archaeal communities from Monterey Bay, California, United States - ASW #8 | ecosystem: Environmental > Aquatic > Marine > Coastal | place: USA: California | collected... | reverse complement strand
TCCAGTTGGCGCTCGGCCCCACCCGTACGCTTCCGATGTACTCCATGTCGGGCAAGCTCCAGCCATAGATACGGCTGTCGAGTCGGCTCGACGCCCACACGGCCGATTTATCCGGGAGCACCTCGAGACCGTGCATGTCGCCCGCCTGAATCCCGTCGGCGTTTTTCTCCCACAGTGGCAGCTCTGGCGGGACGAGCATGCCCACCATCTCGCGCGTCTTCCAATCGATCACCCAGATACGGTTGATCGCGGTCGCCTGCGCGAACAGGGTCTTAGTGGAGCCGTCGGCGGCAGCCAGGAACGTCATCGGCCGGACCTCGTGATGGGTTCGGCCGTACTGCTCGTAGCCGGTCAGTTCCATGCCAAAAGCCACCGTGTCGGTCGCGGGGTCAATCACCTGGATGGTGGGGTCACCCGGTTCCACGCGCCCACGGAGACCGATCACCACGTGCTGCTCGTCCGGGGTCATGAACACGTTGTGGACGGTGCTGAACACCTGGATGCTCTTGACGAGCGTATGGGTGTCGATGTCGATCACGTCGACCACCGCCGGAAACCGCCCGTTGGGGTCAACTGTGACCCCTGGCCCGGGACTGTCCGTCCGCTGGGAGATGCCCGCGTAGAGCTTCCGATGCTTCTTGTTCACCGCAATCTTGTTGGGCCGCGCCGACAGGGGAATGCGTGTGACGTGCTCAAGTGTCTTCGTGTCGAACACGTCGACCGCCTGGTCCAACTCGTTCGAGCAGTAGTAGTAGAGGCCCTCGGGATGGGACGTTATATTGTGCGGGTTCGGGCAGCCCCTGATGATCCCGACCACCTCGTTGATTGCCGGATCGATCACGTGCTGCGTGGTGCCAGCGTTGTTGCTCTGCAGAATGCGGACGGCAACCCCGTCGTAGGAATCGAGCTTCTTCACGCTCTGCGCCGCGGCCGGCGCCGCGAGAAGCGCTGCACAAACCACGACCAGGGCCGAACGGCCAATGTCTAAACGCGTCATCTGGACCTCCGTGTCATGGTTTCGCAGCGCCTGTGCGACTGCCCCAAGAGGCCTCATTATACGCACAGAGCGCCTCGGTGTGGCACGAACCCGCTCGCGGTCGCGCGCAGGATGAAACCTAGTAGCACCACATCCTGCAGGTCGCACCAGGTCCGGTCAGTGCTGTCGACCGCTTTGCCCCCTACTGTCTCGAGAGTCAGGGCCAGCGTGTCGACGTCGATGTCACCTTCGTTCAGGAGCACCGAGCCCAGCACCGTCACTGGCGTCGACCTCTGCAAACCGAGATTCGCCCTGACAAGAAACCCACCAGGGTCGGTATCGATAGAGACGTCAGAGCCCACATCGCCGTCGCGCACGGCCCACGGGATGTGGCTGTCGCTCTTGCCGGTCACCGCCTGGTCGCCATTGCCGAAGTGGACGCACCAAGCGAGATCGGGCTCCGAAGAGTCGGTTCTACTCGACCAGTATGGGCGCTCTTGGACGTTGAGAAACGGGCCAGGACTAGTGGACGACACGCCTTCGACGCCGAACAAGTGGCCCATCTCACTGTTCGTGCAGCCAGCGCCCCTGCAGGTTTCGTCAGACGTGATGGGAAGCCGCCAGTCGGAAAAGCCGCCAATCGTCAGACGTCCCGCCCACGCCCGAGCCTCAGTCCACGTCATTTCTCCGTCTAGGTCAAACCCGGACGTCTTCGCCCAGTTCGCGTCGCCTAGCCAGGTGAGCCTTTGGACGCTATCGTAGATGAGCATCACTCCATCGTACGTGCCACGGTTGATCAGCTCTGCCCGGCTATCGGCGACAAATCCAAGACACAGGGCTGGTGTAATGAGCGCCGCGACCCATCTGTCAGTTCTTTTCATCATCGCCAAAATACTGAAATCCTTTCCAATTCCATCAAGTTGATGCGTGCGCATCAAAACGATGGGAAGCATTAGACCACCCCTGTTAACGGAAGATCCACCATCAGACCTACGCACACCTCCCGCGACACACCTGTGAAATCAGGAGTGATCGTTCCGTCATCACCCCGACCGTCGTTCTCGCACGCGACGGCGTGCAGCTCGGCTTCGCCGTAAACGGGGGCGACCCTGAACAGGAGGGCGCGGCTATCTTAGTGACCGACATCCACCGAGGCAAGACAGAGCTCGAGGCGAACGATGTCCGGATCTCGAACTGGAGAATCTAGGAACGTGACGGCCAGAAGTTCCAGGTCTTTTTCGTCCTCGCGCCCGACGGGATCTGCTACTACTTCCACCAGACAATCAAAGCGTAGAGTGCGTACCCTGGTGTATGTAATGCCAGCGGGAGCGAGTCCCATGCACTCGAAAGACGTCTCAGGTCGAGATCTCGCTAGCGTTCAGACCGACCGTCACTCGATGAATCGTGGAGGAACCTGGAGTGCCTGACGACATCCGATCCGAGAGCGCCATCATGCCGATGATTTCGCGCAACCTGTTCGCAACCAGCGACGACCCGGCACGCCTGCTGATTGTCCTGGTGACGATGATGACATCCGCGCTCTTGCTGGGACAGCTGCTCTACGATCCAGAGGCGGTGCAGCCCCAGGCCGTCGTGCGTCTAGCGGGTGCACTCGGCGCGCTTTTTATATGGCTGCTGACCTTCTTCATGCAGCCACTCGTGGCCGCGTCGGTCTACAACGCGATCAGTACAAATTCGAAGAGTGTCAAGATCGCGCTGAGCGCCATCGCAATCTTCGCCGTCACGACCACCAGTGCTGTCGCCTGGGCGTCGGTGGTCGGCAAGTGGCTGATTCCCGGCCTGGGCGTGCGGTTCCCGGCCCCGGAGAGCGCCGACTCAACATCGAACCTGTTCGACCAGTTCGTGGCCTTCCTGTCGAAGCCATTTGCCGCTCCATGGGCGGAAATGGACCTGCTCAAACTCATTGCCATGATGGCGATGGGCGCGCTGATCGTGGTTGCGACGTCGGAACGCGTCAAGGGCGCCGCCGATCGGATGTTCGCGCCGATGGCCAAGCTCACGGTCGACTGGATGCTGCGCGTGCTGCGCGGGCTCCCGCTGGCGGTGTTCTTCATGAGTCTGTCACTGGCCGGCACCCACGGACTGGGCTTCCTGCTCGACCAGGTGCGGGTGATTCTGATGGCAGACGTTCTGGCCATGGGCCTGCATGTACTGGGCATCTTTCTGATTCTGAGCGTGGCCTGGCGCGGCGCGGTCATCACGTACATGCGTCACATGTCGCCCGCCTATGTCGTGGCCTTTGGCAGCAGCTCCTCGATGGGCACGCTCCCGACCACTATGCGGAGCGCCGGACGGGCAGGTGTGCCCAAGTCCGTCGCGGACTTCATCTTTCCCTTTGGGGCGACCGTCAACATGGACGGCACCTGCGTGGGGATCATGGTCCGCGTGATGGTAGTGCTCGAAGCCCTCGGGCATTCGATTACGTGGGGGGACGCGCTGATGATCGGCGGTACGGTCATGGGGGCGTCCGTCGCCACCGCCGCGGCACCCGGCGCCTCGATTGCGCTCCTCCGCTCGGTGCTGGTCACGGCTGCCGTCGCCACCGGCGTCGAGGGCGTGTCCCAGGATCAGGTGGCCCTGGTCATCGTACCGTTCTTCGCGGCGTTCGACTTCGTGTCAGACCGCTTCCGGACGCTCACAAACCTCGTCGGTGACACGTTCGCGGCGTTCGTGCTGACACGGTTCTTCCGGGGAAACGAGGCGGAAGCCGCCGAGACAAGCTGACACGACGGAGGGGACAATCGCTCGTGCCTCGTGTCGGTGACAGTCGGGGCGGCATGGGCATCCTGATTGACACCTCCCCCTGTCTGCACGTTGGCCGCTCGGTGGCCGAGGCCGGTCTCAGGCACGACTCCCATCCCTGTTCGCACCGGCCTGAGCGCACGGACGACCGTATGGCTCGTCGCGCTACGCTTTCAGCCCAGACGGAGGAGTTGACCCGCACCGTTCCGATGACCCCCGGGGGGCAGTTCATGATCGAGAACATCCGCGGTGACATCATCATCGAAGTGCGGTGACCGGTACGGTCTACTAGTTTTCGGCGCCGGCGCGTGTGCCGGTGAACGCTTGAAATGGTGAGAAGCCGGTGCTTGATGTTTCCGGGGCGCCCTGAATCCCGCCGTCGGGGTCGACCTCTCCGCTCACGGCTAGACTGGCGTTAAACCGGCCAAACAGCCGAAGCTTCATACTGAAGTTGTAGGCATTGCCGTCCCACACGATGTTTTCCGCAGAGATCGAGTGAAGACCGCCGGGTAGCGGTATGTACCACGTGCCGTGGCCGCTTGTGGGCAGGTGCAGGACGGTCGGAAGCGGGTCCGGACCCAGACGCATGAACTGTTGTGCCATCGGGTGCGTCGGGAGATCCACGCTGAAGGTCGACCGGGCCGGCAAAGAGGTCCTCCCGAGGACGCCGCAGCTGTTCAGGGCGGTCGAGGGGGCTTCTAATATTGCCTATCGTCTTCGTATCAGGGTCGGCGGTCATCAGCCAGAACACGCCAACTCGCCGCGATACCGCTGTGGGAACCGAAGACGCGAGCCACGCTCGAAAGCAGCGCCGATCCACGCCATCCGGAATTGCCCGCGTCCAACCACGGCTGGCGGATGACGATACAATGCGCCGCATGAGGTTCATCCCGAAGGCGTGGCTAGTGCTGGGCACGGTCTTGGGGTTGCTCTGGCTCGCCGTTGAGCGGGACGCGGCGCTGGCCGGCGTGGCAGTCGACAACATCTTCAGTTGGGGACTGGTCGGATTCGCTCTGTGGGTCGTGCTGGCGCAGGGACTCGCTCGCACCATAAAACGGATGCTGACGGGATGAGCGCACGGATGGGACGCAGAGCGACGACCACCGCCCGACTGAGGAGGGACCTCGCCACCGCGACCTTGACTTTGTTTATCGCCATCACCTCGGCACCCGCGTTCGCCCAGCGGTGGCGCGCAACCGACGACGTCCCCCGCTACGAGGACTACCTCCGGGAAGCGCTCCCTGGCGCCGAGACCTTCCGCTGGATCAACCGCGGCACGCCCCACTACCGCGGGTACAAGATCGGACCGAACGGTGAAGAGGAATTGGTCGGTCTTGGGTTTTTTACCGTGGACTTCGCGCCGAAGGTCCGCGGCTACAAAGGTGAAATCTGGATGCTCGTGGGGATGGACCCAGGCGGCGCACTGATCGACATCAGCATGGTGTACCACAACGAGCCATTCGGCTATTTTTCGGTAGACCTCCCGAAATTTCTCGCGCAGTTCCGGGGCAAGAGCGTGCTGGCGCCGATGACCGTGGGAAATGACATCGACGCCGTCTCACGCGCGACCATCACCAACAATTCCGCCGTGCGCGCCATCCGCGAAAGCGCGCGCCGCATGGCGCGTGAATTCATAGCCGAACGCGCCAGCGACCAGTAGGTTTCCTGGCACGGAGGGTATCGATGATACTGGACCAGACATCCTCGGCCACTTCAACGGATGTGACGGCGATAGCACTGGCTCTGCTGATCGTGACTCTCGCCGGAACGGCCCCAACTTTCGCCCAACCGACGCGACCGATGACCACCGACGATCTCATCGCCATGGATCGTCTGTCAGACCCCCAGGTGTCGCCCGACGCACGAGAGATTGCGTTCGTGGTCAGCGAACTCGACCTTCCGAATGACCGACGACGCACAGACATCTGGACGGTCACCGTCAGCGGTGGCGAGCCGCGTCGCGTCACCACCGACCCGAGCAGCGACTTCAATCCGCGCTGGTCTCCCGATGGTGAGCATCTCTACTTTCTGTCGACCCGCTCCGGCTCGTCACAGGTCTGGCGTCTCGACGTGGGCGACACACAAACAAGCCAAGTCACCGATCTGCCACTGGATGTGGCCAACCTCACCGTGTCTCCAGATGGCTCGCACCTGGCGGTCTCGATCGAAGTGTTCGTGGACTGCGGCACGTTGGCCTGTACGGCCGCGCGTCTCGACGCGCGTGAACAGAGTGCGGCCACCGGCCAAGTCTACGACGGGGTGTTCGTTCGGCACTGGGACACGTGGGAAGACGGACGACGGTCGCATGTGTTCGTCCTGCCGGCTGAGGGCGGGGCGCCGACCGATGTCATGCCCAACCTCGACGCCGACTCGCCGTCGATACCATTCGGCGGCGCTGAAGAGTTCGTCTTCACGCCAGACGGTCAGGCCATCGTGCTGACGGCACGGGTCGCCGGGGCCGGTGAACCCTGGTCGACGAACTTCGACCTGTTTGTCAGCCCGATTGCAGGGTCGCGACCGCCTCGCACGCTGACCGATGGGAACACCGCCTGGGACACTTCCCCCGTGTTCTCACCCGACGGCAGCACCCTGGCCTATCTGGCCATGGAGCGCCCGGACTTCGAGGCTGACCGACTGCGCATCATGCTGCGAGAATGGCCGAACGGCAGCACGAGGCCGCTCGCACCTGACTGGGACCGCTCGCCCAGTAGCCTGCTTTGGTCGGCCGATGGCGCCACGCTGTACGCCACGGCGCAGAACCTGGGGCACGTCTCGCTGTTTGCCATCGAGGTCTCGACCGGCGAGGTCACCACCCTCCTCGATGACCTTGGCTATATCGGCGCCCCGGCGTTGGCCGATGACCGGCTGGTCTTCGGACTGGACCACCTCCGATCACCGGTGGAGTTCTTCAGCGCGACGGCCGCGGGCGACGACCTACAGCAGATTACCCGCTTCAATGAACCGCAACTATCAGCGCTGGCATTGGGCAACCACGAGCAATTCAGCTTCACGGGCGCCGGCGGCGACACTGTCTACGCGCAAATCGTGAGACCGGCCGGCTTCGACGACGCCCAGACGTATCCCGTGGCGTTCCTGATTCACGGCGGACCACAAGGGTCATTCGGTAACCATTTCCACTATCGATGGAACCCTCAAAGCTATGCCGCGGCGGGCTATGCCGTGGTCATGGTCGACTTCCACGGGTCGGTGGGGTACGGGCAGGCGTTTACCGATGCGGTCACCGGCGATTGGGGCGGGAAGCCGCTCGAGGACCTGCAACTCGGACTGGCCGCCGCCCTCGACCGATATGCCTGGATGAATGGCGACAACGCGTGCGCACTCGGCGCCTCATACGGCGGGTACATGGTCAACTGGATCGCCGGGAACTGGCCCGACCGGTTCAAGTGCCTGGTGAACCACGATGGCCTCTTCGACATGCGGTCCATGTATTACTCGACCGAAGAACTCTGGTTTCCCGAGTGGGAACACGGCGGTCCGTACTTCAAGAACCCTGAGGCCCACGAGAAACACAACCCCGCGCATCAGGTCGAAGCGTGGCGCACCCCCATGCTGGTCATCCACAGCCAGCAGGACCACCGGGTGCCCCTGGAGCAAGGCCTCAGCACTTTCAACGCGCTACAACGACGCGGTATCCCCAGCCGACTCCTCTATTTCCCAGACGAAAACCACTGGGTGCTGAAGCCCCACAACAGTCTGCAGTGGCACGACACGGTCTTGGGATGGCTCGGACAATGGTTGGAGAGCGCTGGACCAACCACCCCCTGAGTCGTTGAACGGCTGGCAACCTACTTGTCGGTCCAGGACACCACAAGGCGCGTCCTCCAGACCTCGACGCCCAGTAGGCAGGCCTTTTAACTGCGCATCCCCGTGGCGCAAGTGGCCGGCCGACCCAGACCTCTCGGCACCGTCCGTGCGGCCGCCTCAGAGCCGTCGTGCGCTCGCGCGCGCGATGAGCGACTCCAGGCCGGCGCGCACCAGTGCCGTCTTCTCCTTCGTGCCGGTCAGCTCGGACGCGCGCTGCAGCAACACCTCATCGATGTTGATCGTCGTACGCCTATGCCCAAAGGTGCCTGAGCCAGGCATATTGCGCAACCCGCGCGGGGCGACCTCTCTCTAACAATGCTACGGAATCGGCACCCGCGCCTTCAACTCCTCGAACTAATCAAGGACGATATCGAACTCGGCGCATCCCGACCCGCCGACCTCTGCTTCGCCGGACGTGTTCATGAGGAACCGCTGCCCGTCCGATGCCAGGTCCCAGTGCCGCGCAGCAGAATTCGGGGCGTAGTATCGCCAGTCAAACAGCAGGTCTTCTGCACCGAAAGCCAGCACGGGCAGGTCAATGTCTGTGGTCTCCACCGTCGCCCGAGAAACGGCAGTCGGCGGCATCGACCCTGCGAGTCGTCTGTACAAGGAACGGGCCGGACGCCCGAAACGCCCGGCCCGTTCGATAGTCGTTGCCACACACTGGCCGGCCTGCACGCCCCAGCGACCATATCCCGCCCCCTGCTTACAGTGGACGATCGGGATTCGCAAGCGAACGCCACATGTGGGCGGTTGGGCTGTTGTCGAGCCCAAGACCCTCTTTCGGCTGCTTGAACTGGCGGCCGATGATGTCAGTGAACTCTTCGATCTTCACTTCGCGGGTGTTCTCATCGAAGGCGTACTGGTCGTTGACCGTCACCAGACGCGCCTCCATGTAATACCGGTGGTTCCGGGCGAACTTGTGGTCAGCCTTGATGTAATCGTCAGGCTCGTAGTCCGCGCCGAAGATCCGGTTGTACAGCTCCGGATACTCGTAGCCGGCGGCCTCGTCGGCAAAGAACCGCAGGGCCTGGTGATACTTGATGGCCCAGCTCACCCGCTCGTCGACATAGGGCGCGAACAATTGCGCGCCCCAGTACCCATGATCGGCCTTGATCAGGTTCTGGGTCACGTCGTGGAGCAGACAGGCGAAGATGGTGCGCTCCGGCTGCCCGGTCAGCACCGCGTGATTGGCGCTTTGCAGCACGTGACGGGCCGGGGCGAAACGGCGCTCGAAGTAGTCGACCAGCGTCGGCTTCGCTGGCATCGGCTCGAAGCCACTGGTGGTGGGCTGGAACAGGTTACCGGTCCCGCGCGGAATCCGTGGCTCCGTCGAGGCCTGCGCCGCGGTGGCCAGACTGACCCGCCGGTCGAGCTGGTCGGTCATGTAGTGCTCGAGCGCCTCGGCCCGGTCTTCGTGCGCCATGGCCGCCACCGCCGCCGTGCCGCCCACCGACGCGATGAACTTCCTTCGATCAACCTGCATGTGCGCCCCCTTGGGTGTTGCCTCGAAACTGGCGCCAAGCTTATCGCCAGAGCGGCGCCCACGCAACGGCCGCTTTCCTGTAGGATCAGGGCTCGCTCGGCGGGCACACACCGGCCGCTAGGAGGCCGCACGCCCGAGTCTGAAGGCCTATTTCAGGCCGTCATTGTCGTTCCCCTCCCCGACTCATGCACGCCGACCTTCAGGATGCCATCGATTTCCACCAGGCCATCGTCACCGAAGGCGGCAAGGCCCTGGTCGGCTACGAGCGGGAGAAGGCGCTGGCCAACATGGTGTTGCTGTCGGAGATTCCGACTACCTATGACCAGGACGAGCAACGCCAGGTCAACGCCGGCAACCTGCTGCTGCGTGGCGTCCCCGGCGTCGGCAAGACCTTCTTCGGGGTGATCCTGGCCGCCATCAGCGGGGCCAAGTTCGCACGACTCCAGGGCCGCGCCGATCTGCAGCCGACCGAGGTGGTCGGGTTCCAGATGATCAACCCGGCCACCGGCGAGTTCATCACCGAATTCGGGCCGCTGGCCTCGGCCGAGATCATTCTGCTAGACGAGATCAATCGGATCCCGCTCAAGTCGCAAAGCGCGTTTCTCGAGGGGCTGCAGGACCGTTCGATTACGGTCGGCAAGGAGACCTACAAGCTCCCGACCTTCAGCTTCGCCATCGCCACAATGAACCCGGTCGAGCTCGGACAGGGGACGTTTCCGCTGTCGGAGGCGGCGGTCGACCGGTTCGCAATCATGGTGAACATCGGGTATCTACCGGCCGAGGAGGAGCAGAAGCTCGTCGACTTCGATTTCAAGAAGGTCCACCTGCGGGGCCTGATGCCGAAAGAGCGCGTGCTCGAGCTGCGGTCCCGCATCGGCGAGCAAGTGTTCCTGCACGAGGCGCTCGGCAAATACATCCGTCGGCTGGTCTCGGCCACGCGCCCCTACAGCCCGGAGACCGACTGGCACCAGCACTCGCCGTCCCCGCTCGTCGAGCAGTATGTCGACCTGGGCGGGTCGCCCCGCGCCACCATCTGCTGGGGGCGTCTGGTAAAAGTCTGGGCGCTGATCAACGGCCGCCGCGATGAGGTGTACCCCGAGGACATCCAGGAGCTCGCCAAGTACGTGCTGGGGCATCGGTTGTGGCTGGCGCCGCACGCGGCAAGCCGACACATTCGCGTCGAGACCGTGCTCGACGAGGTGATCGCCACGGTGCCCATCCCATGAGCGTCGCCCCTTCAGACGCCACGGAGTCGCTGGTCTCCTGGGCCGAGATCCAGGACGTGGAGCTGGTGGTCATTCGTCGTCTGGAGGAATTGGCCATCGGCACCCACCCGAGCCTGTTCCAGGGCGGCGGGCACGACCTGGCGGGACTGCGAGACTGGCAACCGGGCGACCGGCTCTCCACGATTGACTGGGCGCAGTCGACGCTGACCAACTTCAGCCCGCTCGTCACGCGGGAGTTCGACCAGGAAAGCACCGCGCCGATCGTAATCACGGCCGATGTGTCGGGGTCGACGCGATGCGGCGTCGACGGAGCTCCCATCGCGAAGGTGATCGCACGGGCGGTGGCGACCTTCGCCATGGCGGCGTCGTTCTTTCAAGACCGCGCCGGCCTGGTGACGTTCGACCGCGATACCCGGCGGATGGCGGTGCGGCCTCGGGTGGGCAAGGGTCACGCGATGCACTGCGTGGAGGCGTATCAGGAGCAGCTCCGCGATATCGGGCCGCGCGAGCGGGCCGGTGACATCAGCTTTGCCGGACTGTTGCACAAGCGAGCCCTAGTGCCCGTCATCTCCGATTTCCTATTCGACGACCCGGACCCGCTGTTGACCGAACTGGCTGACCTCGGCACCTTTCACGACGTGTTCCTGGTGATGATCGACAGCGCGTTCGCGTTCGAGCTGCCACGATTTTCCGCCGGCTGGGTCGAGGTTTGCGACGTGGAAACGGGACGGACGCGTGTGCTGGCCGCGTCGGACCTGGGGCAACTCGCCAGACGGGTGAGGGACTGGCAGGACGGCGTGGAGCGCGCCGCGCGCGACCAGGGACTCGAGGTGCTCCGACTCGGCGACGGACCGGCGTTCCATGACACGCTGGTGGCATTCCTCCTGGAGCGGAAGCAGTTGAAACGATAGGGGCTCAGACGGGTGATGGCAAGGACGGTTTCGGGAGGCAGGCGGTGGGGATGGCGCGGACGCGTGGGCGCGCCCGTCATCCTGCTGGCACTCGGCATTTCGGCCCCCGCGTGGGCGCAGACGGAGGACGCCGCCCCTACGGCGGAGGCGTCGACGGCGGTGGACGCACTCCAATGCTGGCGCCGCCTCGGCCAAAACGCGGTGCGGGTCGGCGAGCGCTTCACGATGACGGTGACCTGCAGCACGGTCGAGACCGACCGCGCACGCACCATCCTGGACCCCGTGGTGCTGGAACCGGCGAGCATCGACGTGACCCCGTTCGAAGTACTCGACGGCGAGCGGTTCGAAGAGGTGCGCACCGGTCCGTTTCGCTTCTTTCAGTATCGCTACACCGTGCGACTCATTACCGAGACCAGCTTCGGCGAAGACGTCGAGCTGCCGGCGCTCGAGCTGATCTACCGTATCGAGCGCAGACTCGGCAACGACCCGGCGCTGGTCGGGCGCGAGCTCACCTACATCCTCCCACCCGAACCGATCCGTATCGTCTCGCTCGTGCCCAACGCGGTGGTCGACATCCGCGATCTGCCACCCGCGACGTTCGGGGATGTCCAAGCGCGAGTGTTCCGGGCCAATGCGCTGACGCTAGGTGCGGCGCTGCTCGGTGTGGTGGCGGTCGGGGTGCTCCTCCTGGGTGCGGCCAGGACGGCGCGCGCGCGTCGCGGCGACGCGCCTTCCGTCGAGAAGCCGGTGTCGCTGCCACGCATCGTCGCCGCGGCTCTCGGCGAGTTGACTAGTGTGCAGCAGACGACGGCGGCGCAAGGATGGAGCGTCGATGCTGTGGCGCGTGCGCTTCCGGCGCTCCGCGTCGCCGGGTCGGTGGCCCTCACTGGGGACGTGGTGCAGACGAAGGCCGGGGCCGACACCCAGGCCCGCGACGGTCAGCTGCAGGTCCGGCACGGTCTGCTCGGCACCAAGACCGTGGTGATCTCTTCGGGGCTCACCGCCGCCCCGTTGACGGCCACGGCGAACGCTCCGACCGTGGGTGACGCCCAGCTCATGGCCGACCTGGGCCAGGCGGTCGCTCTCTTCACGCGTGCCCGCTACGGCCGGCACGACGAAATGCCGACGGCCGAGCTCACGGGAGCCCTGGACACCGCCGTGGCCGGACTGAAACGGTTGCGTTGGCAGTCCGCCGCCCCCGTCCGCGCCCTCGCCCGACTGCGCGCGGCAGCGATCAGTTCGTGGTCCCTGGTACGCCTCGGAGGGCGGTGAGCGCCATGGAAACACTGACGTCGCTGCTGGCCGAGACGAGGCAGACCCTGGCCCAGTTCGACAGTCTCACGCTGGCCGGCCTGCCGCTCCCCCGCCGTGACCAGGCGGTGCTGGCACTGGGCCTCATCGTGCTGCTCGCCGTGGCCGCATTGCTGGCCCGATACATCCTGCGGCGTCGACCCGGCCGCACCGACATCGCGCTGCCGGCGCTGCTGCAGGCGGCCATCACGCGGCGGTCGGCTTTGGCCCCAGTCCGCCATGCGCCGTTCTTCCTGTTCCTAGCGGGACTGCCGTTCATGACAGTGGCGATCGCTGACCCGCACACGGCACTGATCGAGGAACGCGCCACGTTCCCCGGACATCGGATCGCGATCCTGATCGACGCCTCACTCAGCATGGACAGCTCCTTCGCCACCGAACAGCTCGGGTGGGGCAACACCTATCTGGCCAACGTCTCGGCCGCCGATTACTTCGTCCGGCGACGCATGGAAGGGTCCCATCGTGACCTGGTGTCGCTGGTGCAGTTCGGCGGCGAGGCGTATATCGTCACCCCGTTCACCAACGACTACGAAAACGTCCTGCTCAGCATCGGCTTGATCGGCACACCGGAGGAGTTCGACCGGTTCCCGGACCACGGCACGCTCATCATGCGCGCCGTCAGCCGCGGCGTCGAGCTGTTCCGAACCTTCGATTTCCTGAACTCGCAGGGCAACCTGATGGTCATCTTCAGTGACGGCCAGGACACGCACGCGGTCTACGAGGGGCAATCGCTCGACGACATCCTGCAGGAAGCCGCCGACAACGAGATTCCCGTCTACTTCATCCGGACCGCCTACAACCAGGGCCTGGGTGACGTGCTGCCGGACATCACCTGGAAGCTGGCGGTGGAGAAGACGGGCGGCCGCTTCTATCCCGCCGCCGACGAGGCGGCCATTCTGCAAGCGGTGCACGAGATAGACGAGCTCTCGGCCGGCGAGATCGAGGTCACCCAGTATGTCGCCCATCAGCCACGCTTCTCGCCGTTTGCGTTGGTCGCGGTCGGGTTGTGGAGCCTGGCGGTCGTCTGCGGCCTGGGCGTGAAGCAGCTTCGGCGGTTCCCATGAGGCTTACGAGATAATGAGAACTCTCTTCGGCTACCTCCTCCTCGCCGCCGCGCTGGCCCTCGCCGCGGTCGTCCTACTGACCGCGGGCCAGATGGAGCGACAGCTCGCCGAGGCGGACCAGGCGATGGCCATGGTGAACCTCGGCGACGCCGCGCGGCGGTACGAGACGGTGGCTGAAACGCTGGGGCCCCTCGCGCGCATCCCCTGGGTGTTACGAGGCACCCGCGAGACGGTAGTGGCGAGACAGGCAGCAGTCGCCTACTGGCGCGGACGCTACGGCGAGCTGGTGGATGCCTACACCCAACCGGACAGTCCGAGCATGGCGGGCAACATCGACCTGCAGTTCGTGGTGGCCAACGCCGACTACCGATCGGTGCAGCAGCCCGGCACGAACCGCGACCTCGCGCTGGGCACGCTCGACCACGCCATCGGTGTCTACCGACGGTTGCTCGAGGGGGACGATGCGCACGAGGATGCCGCCTTCAACTACGAGCTGATGGTACGGCTCCGCAACGAAATCGCCGCCGGCGACGAGGTGCCGGAGTTTCATCGCCCGAACGTGCCGGGGAATCCCGGCGACCCGATGGAAGAAGAGGAGATGGAGGACGTGCAAATCTACGTCCCCCGCGACAGCCTCATCGACCCGGACGAGAGCGAAGACCCCACGATCGGCGAAGGCGCGCCGATTCGCCGGCGCGGGTAAGGCGTCGGGGCGAGACCCCGTCTGAGTATCGAATGCCGCCGATCCGATTCGACGCGCCGCTCTATCTCTGGCTGCTGCTGGCGCCGGCCGCCCTCGCCGTGCTCTGGGTCTGGCAGCTGCAGCGACGCCGGCGAGACACCCAGATGGCTCGCCGCGACCGCACGGTGCCGGTCCGCGAGCAGTTCGCGTTCGCCGGCGGACTCTGGTTCTGGCTCTGTCTGGTGCTGGCGATCGGGTCGCTGGTGCTCGCACTGGCCCGCCCCCAGGTGCTCGCCTCGGTCACCCAGAACGCGGGCGCCGATTTCATCATTCTGCAGGACGGCTCGACGTCGATGCGGGTCAGCGACGCGAGACCGGACCGATGGCAACGGTCCGTCTCCTGGATCCGGATGTTCGCGGAACTCCTGAGCTGGCAGGACCAACGGATCGCGCTGGCCCTCTTCGCGCACCGCGCCGCCCCGCAGGTCCGGCTGACCAAGGACCCGAACGCGCTCTTCTTCTTTCTCGACCACCTGGGCGACGAACCGCCGTTCCGCCTCGAAGCGGACACGAGCTGGGACACCAACATCGAGGAAAGCCTGTACTGGGGCGTCAAGATGTTCGAACGAGACGAAGAGCTGTATGGGGTTCGGCTCAGCTCCAAGGCGTTCATCGTCATCTCGGACGGCGAAGACTGGAGCGGCGAAGTCGAGGAAGCGCTGAAACTGGCCCGTATGCACGACATTCGGGTCTATGTCGTCGGTGTCGGCAGCACCGCCGGCGGATTCATCCCGCAGTTACCGACGAGCGTCTACGCCGAACCCGAGGAGCCGATCCACTCCGCACTCGACCGACGGTCGCTCGGCGCCATTGCCGAGGCCGGCGGAGGCGAGTACTACGAGCTCGGTGTCGATTCGGACCAGGACATTGCGCTGCGCATCATCACGGACGTGCAACGCCGTGCCCAGGCGACCCAGCGCGAGGAGACGTTCACTGAGCTGTACTGGTTCTTCCTGGCCACGGCCGCGGGGCTGGTCTGTTTCGGAACGGTCTTTGTGGCGGAACGCACCCAGCTGTGGTGGCAGGTCACCGCGGCGGTTGGGTTGATCGTGTGGCTGCTATCCTGACTCGCATACCAGCGTTCGGCTCCTGAGACAATGAATGTGGCCGCCGGTCTTCAGACCGCCGGGCGGATCCACAGACCCGTGATTCGCTGGATACGTCGGTAACGCGGCGCGCGCTTGAGAAGGCGTGGCAAGGGAGCAAATTGGGTAGTTGTGACCGCAGAAACAACGCAGTCACGCGCGATGCCCCGTTGACGACGTATGTTGCGAATCACGGTTGCAGGCTACTAGGTGGGCTCGAATCGCAACCAGGTACTGACCGGTTCGGTCTGTTCTACACCCACCTGGGACCAATCACAGACCCCAGCCTCGAAGATCCGCGCGAGACGCGCCTGCTGGGCCGAAGTCAACGAGACATCGTAGTCGTCCAGCGCAATCGGCTTGAGCTGGCACTTCAAGATGTCGCTGGCGATCGGGCCACCCGCCACCGCGCGCGGCGCCGGCGGCGCCGGGTAAAGCTCGGCGCAGCGGCCGGCACCTTGTCGCTGCGGCTCGGCGATCTTGGTCGGGTCGTCGCCACGACTCCAGCACGCGTCCACCAGGTCGACCGGCTTGGCACGCACCACCTTCTCGATCACCGGATCCGCGGAGTCATCCGCGACGAGCGCGGTCAACCACGCGTCCATCTGTGCCAGCGCCTCCTGGGCTCTCGGGCTATCGGTCGAATACAACCCATACCGGTTGTCTTCGACCACCATGACATGGTTGTCGGCGCGCCCATTGGCACGAAGCAATCGCTCGCGCATCGAAAACGAGTGATACCGCACATGCACGTCGCCACGCTCGACATCGTCGGAGTAGCCCCGATAGTCGATGATAGGAATCGTCGCCAGCCCTCCCCCACCGTGGGTCACCCGGCCGGTCTCATAGGCCGCCCGCAGCGCCGCTGGGTCTCCGACCGTCCGCTCGGCCCGGAACTGTCCGTCGTTGTCGTAGCCACCCACCCGCTCGTTCAGGTCGAGGAACTGCGCCGCCGTGATCGCGCCTTCATTCAGCGCCGCCAGCCCGTACTGCACGCCGACGTTGTCGAGCGGTCGCCGGGCGAATCCGGTCTCTGGATCCCGGCCGAACACGTTGAGCGTATGGTCGTACACGTCACATCTCGCACCCTCCGGATTCGTCTCCGGGTCGTATCGGAGCGACTCGTCCAGCACCTCCGGACAGAACTCGGTCGGGGCGATCCGGCCTGCGTTGCGCGACACGTTGGACATCGTGTTCAGCACCAGGAACCCCGCTACGGCTCGCTGCTCCTCCTCGGAAAACGACACGCCGTCGCTCTGGGCATGGTCCTGGTTGAAATAGTGGTTCAGCAGCCGCGCATCGGTGATGTAGGGAATGGTGCCGGAGATAACGTCGGGAAAGCTGCAACCGGGAATGATGCCGTCGAGCAGGCCGGGATAATTGTCGGCGATCTGATGGTTCTGATACGAACCACCGGAACACCCCCATCCGATGGTAAATTCCGGCGCCCCGTAGGACTCGATGAAACGCTCCTTGACCATCATCATCGACTCGGCTGCCAGCAGGTCGTTGCAGTTGTTCCCAAAGACATTGAGCGTCGACGACGCCACCGCGTAACCCTGGCGCAACATGACGTCGTCGGTCACCCCACCGGTCCGCGCGCCCTGCCGATACCACCCGTTCACGCACCCGCCGCCGAAGGTATAGATCAGTCGCCCATTCCAGCCGGCCGGCATCTGCCACGGGTCCGGGTCGGAGTCGGTCACCGGGTCGTGGAGCAGGGCAATCTGGTAGATAGCCCGATTGACGGTGCCGGTCTCGACCCGTACGATGTAGGGGACCTCGGCGTCGAGCAGCGTCGTGGTATGCGCGAGATCGTCCGGACGAGCGGCGGGGTCGGGGAGCGGCTTGAGCGCACCTCCATCCACGGAGCGGTACGCGTAGTCGACACGCCGCACCACGGAACAGTCGTCGTCAATCGCGTCACCGAGGGTGTCGCCGGACGCCAGCTTGAACTGTTCGGTCTCGCACACAAATGGTTGCTGGTGTGGCCCCGACAGCACCGGTCCGGTTGCCGGGTGGTTCCGGACCTCGAGTTCGACAGACGCGTCACGCCCCAGGGTGACCGCCACCCGATTCAGGCCAACTGCCAGGTCGGTCACCAGACCTTCCAGCGCAGAATCGGACACGGCGCGAAACTGGGCCCTGACATCACGACCGCCGACCCGTACCACGACGCTATCTGGCGACTCGCCGTCCGGCAGGTCAATCCGCACCAGCGCGTCGCCACCGGTGACCATGTCGGCCCGACCGGAGACCACGGAGACCTCTGGCACGCCGACCACGCCGGCCATTTCCGCCGAGGAGCAGCCAACGAGGGTCAAGGCGAAGACCGCCGCCGGCACGCACAGGGCCGGCTGAAGGCGGCACGGCGAGGTCGTAACTGTCGGCACGAGCACCTGCTCTTTCTCTCGAAGCACCGACCTGCTCCCGGCGGGTCGGTGTGGATGAATGTGCTGCATCATACCAAAGCGCCCGGGCCCCGTTATGGATGGCGGCCGTTTTGATCTTTGGATGAGCCGCTCGTATAGTCGTTCTCATGACTCTAGGCAAGGTAGCCATGTTCCTGGGGAGCAGGACGGTGACGACGCGACGGATCGTCTACGCGGCGCTGGTCGCGGCGCTGGCGCTCCCCTCACCCGTCTGGGCCCAGCGAGACCCGTGGCCGGGCAGCTGGCGAGGCACCGTCAGCACGGCGCAAGGTGAGGACACCGGCGTGACCCTCACCTTGAACGGTGAGCCGGGTGCGTACACGGGCGTGGTCACTGGGTTCGCCCCTGGCCGTGAGATTCGTCTATCGAACATCGAAACGACTGACACCGAACTGACGGTTGAGGGCGCAGCCGACACCGACTTTGGTCCGCTGGCGCTCACCTACAGCCTGACCCTCGACGAGCGCACCCTGTCCGGCGGCGGGCGGATCACGCTCGGCGGTCATGGCTTCGACGTGACGATCGCGCTCACCCGGCGACGACGCGCCGAGATTCCGCAGCCGCAGGTCGAACAACGTATCGGATACTTCGCCGGAAGCTGGACGTTTGAATACCTCGGGGGTGAGTTCCCACCGCTCAGCATCGGCACGCGCAGCGGCACGGTGACGTTCGCCGACATCCCATACGGCCCGTTCGTGCAGGGCGAGGTGGCCGGCGAGGTGTTCGGTGAGCCGTATTCGGAAACCTGGACCATCGGGTTCGACGAGGCCACCCAGTCTGTCGTATGGCACGAGGCGCTGTCGACCGGTCAACACCTGATCGCGTTGGGCAACTGGACGAGCCCGATCGGCATCACGTTCCTGACGGTGCCGATGGAGGCCGAGGACCGGCTGTTTGTCCTACGACGATTGATGCAGGTGACGTCGGACACCTCCTTCGCTGTCACCGACGAATTTTCGGTCGACGGCGGCCCATTCCAGCGGTTGGGCAACGGGGCGTACATCCGGCAGAACTAGTCGATCGTACCCGACGCACCCTGGGCACACCATGACGACACAGGAACTGATCGCACGCGACACCGCACATCTGATTCACCCGCTGCACAGCGCGCAGGCCCACCAGCAGGATGCCCGGATCTGGGTGAAAGGCGAGGGTGCGACGCTGACCGACTCCGACGGCACGGAGTTCATCGATGGTCTGGCCGGACTCTGGAACGTACTCGCCGGACACGGACGGCGCGAACTCGCCGAGGCCGCCCGGGTCCAGGCCGAAACGCTGGCGTATGTCTCAGGGTATACCGGCAGTTCAAACATGCCGGCGATCGAGTTGGCCGAGCGTCTGGCCACGCTGACCTACCCGTCGATCAATCGCTTCTTCTTCACCTGCGGCGGCGGTGAAGCGACGGAAAGCAGCATCAAGATGTCGCGCGCGTACTGGAAGCTGCGAGGACGACCGGGGAAAACCAAGGTCATTTCACGCATCGAGGGATACCACGGAGTCACCATGGCGGCCATGAGTGCGACCGGCCTGAGTGCGTACTGGCCGCTGTTCGAGCCACGGGTCCCCGGCTTCATCCATATCCCATCGCCCTATCCCTATCGCTATGACGCCCCGGCCGGCCAGAGCCAGGGTGTCGCAGCCGCCAACGAGTTGGAACAGGCGATCTTGCGGGAAGGGGCCGACACGGTCGCCATGTTTCTGGCCGAGCCGGTGCAGGGCGCCGGCGGGGTCATCGTCCCGCAGGATGACTATTTCCCGCGTATTCGGGAGATCTGCGACACGTATGAGGTGCTGTTGGTCGCCGACGAAGTGATCACCGCGTTCGGGCGAACCGGGACCCTGTTCGCGCTGGATCATTGGGGAATCGAGCCGGATATCGTGCAATTCGCCAAGGCCGTCACGTCCGGCTATGTGCCGTTCGGTGGGATTGGGATCAACGACCGCATCGCGACCACGCTCGAGGGCGACGACCGGGTCTGGATGCATGCCTACACCTACTCGGCCCATCCGGTCGGGTGCGCGGTGGCCCTGCGCAACCTGCAGATCATCCAGGATGAGGACCTGCCGGCTCAGTGCGCGGCGAAAGGCGACCGCCTCCTGTCGGCGCTTCGCGCCGCGCTCGGCGACCATCCGCACGTCGGAGACATCCGGGGCAAGGGTCTGATGTGCGCCGTAGAGCTGGTAGCCGATCGCTCCACCAGAGCCAGCTTCCCGGCCGCCGACGGGGTGGGCGCCCGTCTCCTGCAGGAAACCACACGGCGAGGGCTGTTCAGCCGGGTGAAGGCTGACACTTACGTGCTGGCGCCGCCCGCCGTCATCACCGAGGACCAGTTGGACCGCACCGTCGAGATTCTCACCGACTCGATCCGAACCGTACTCCCGTGACGCGTCGTGTCTCCTCTTCCCGGCCCGTGCGACCGCGCAGACGGACGGGTCGGCCGACGACGACGCGCCGTCCGAGCAAGGCTGACAGAGACCCCACATGGTGTATTTCACGATCGCGATCTACTTCGCCGTCCTGCTGTGGCTGGGCGTCGTAGCGTCACGGCGTGTGCACACCCTGAGCGACTACTACCTCGGCGGGAAACAGCTCGGCTACTGGGTGGCCGCCTTCTCGGCGCGCGCCACCGGCGAATCGGCCTGGCTGTATCTCGGCCTGACCGGCCTCGGGGCGGCGGTCGGGCTGAGCGCCCTCTGGGTGGTCGTGGGCGAGGTGATCGGCGTGTCGATCGCCTGGTTCTTCATGGCAGCGCCGTTCAAGGCGGCGACGGACCGGGCCAACGCCATCACCGTGCCCGACTACCTGGTCAGCCGGTTCGGGTCCGATGCCGCGCCACAAATGACGCGTCGGCTTCGACTGGTCGCGGCCGGGTCCCTCGCCCTCTTCGTCACCATCTACGTCAGTGCGCAGATCGACGCCACCGGGCAGGCCTTCGTCAACTTCCTGGACTGGAACTATTTCGTCGGCGCGCTGGTGGGCTTCGGAATCGTGGCCGCCTACACCTTCAGCGGCGGTTTTCTTGCCGTGGCCTGGTCCGACCTGTTCCAGGGCTTGCTGATGCTGGTCGGACTGGTCCTGCTCCCGGTCGCGGCCCTCATCGCGTTGGCACCCGGAGCGCTATCTGTCTCTCTGGATCCGACGTTGTTGAACATGTGGGGCGCCGGGGGCCTCAGTCTCCCGAACGTCCTGACCACCGTGAGCTACGCGGCGATCGGCCTTGGCTACCTCGGGTCGCCGCAGGTCTTCGTCCGGCTGATGGCGATCAAAGGCCAGCGTGACATTCGGGCCGGCCGGTGGGTCGCGGTGGCTTTCACGTTGGCGACGGACACGGGAGCCGTCCTCTCCGGACTCTTCGGACGCGCGCTGCTCGTCGGAGCGGACGGCGACTTTGCGGCCACGCTCGGGCCGGCCGGCGAACGGGTGCTTCCCGCGCTGGTGGAACACCTCTTCCCCACCGTCGTCGTCGGCATCTTTGTCGCCGCGGTGCTGGCGGCCATCATGTCGACCATTGACTCGCTGCTCGTGGTGGCCTCAAGCGCCGTGACCCGGGACGTCTATCAGCAAACGCTGCACCCAGAGCGCACCGGCGACACACTGACCGGACTCTCCAGGCGAGTCACCCTAACGCTCGCGGTGGTGGCCGCGGCCATCGCGATGTCGGTCGCCATCCTGGTCCCAGGTCGGACGATTTTCTGGTTCGTCATCTTTGGATGGTCAGGGATTGCCGCCACGTTCTGCCCGATGATCGTCTTGTCGTTGTGCTGGCGCCGATACAACGCCCACGGGGCCATGGCGTCCATGGTGGCCGGACTCGTCGCGATACCAGTGTTCAAGTTCCTGGTGCCACTGGTCCCGGGCTGGGGCGCCATGGTGGCACGGGCCGAGGAGCTCGCACCATCATTCCTCGTGGCGCTGGTCGCAGGCGTCATCGCCACCCTGGCCACCACGAACCGGTCCGCTGACTCCGGGTGACCTTTTTCAGACGGGCCTGCGCCCCGAACCCCACGCGAACGCTACGCGGGGACCCCGAGTGCCCCGCTCCGCGTCCGAGGCGCGCTCGGGACGCGCATGGGCGGAGGTCTCATGACCGACACGCACCTGGCGGCCCTCGCCATCGAGCACGGAGCCGAGTTCACGCCAACGACCGCGATCTCGAACGTTTCCCGGCGTGCGTCTGCACAACCCGCTCTCTCTGGCCGGCGTTTTCGGGGCCGCCGATGCGGAAGGCGGCTAAGGCGACCGGCCGTCGATTGGTGTCGAGATACCCGGCGAGTCGGCGAATCGTGGCCGGCCAGCCCGGTTGGCCGGTCCAGCTCTCGGACTTGATCCGACGGCTCTTGAGCGGCCGACGCGTCAAGAGCTCCGCCCAATCCGGACGTTCCCGGCCTTCCATGTCGACCGCCATGGCCGAAAAGTCAGGGCCCTGCTTGTAGATCGCCAGTAAGCCGAACCCGTCGTCATCTCCGCGGATGTGGATCAACGCCACGCGGCCGTCGCCCGACTCTTCGAGATGCGCGAGCAGTCCCTCGACCAGGGCGTGGCCTGAGCTGAAGAAGTCGATGCCCTCATCGCGCACCGCCTCTTCCCGATCAAAAGTACCGAGAAAGCTCGACCCAGCGGGCACCCCGGGCAGGCTCTCCACCCGCGCCCGGGTCCCCAGCTCGAACGAGTGACGCCGTCCCTCGCGATGCTCATCAATCCGCAACCCGAGTTGCTCGGCGGCGGCGAGGACGACATCCTCGGTGAGTCCCTCCAGCTCATCCGGCACCCGCGCCAGAATCTCCGCGGCCATCTCCGGTCGGTACGGCTGACGATGCAGCTCGTGCATCGCCGCCTCGCGCACGCGGTCTCTCGCCCGATGTGCCTTCTTCAGCACCGATCCAAACTTCGCGGGATCGGGGGCCTCGGTGTCCGACAGCACCACCTTCTCGATGGCGGCGCGGATCGCGGTCAGTTCCCGCTCGAGCCCCCCCAACGACTCCTCGAAAATTCCGAGCGACTCGTACAACGCCACGACCGAGGCCCCGATCGGAGACGGCGTGCGAAAGTAGACGATGTGCACCGGGATACGGCGCTCGATCCGGTCGAGACGCCCGATGCGCTGCTCGACTGCCATCGGGTTCCAGGGCAGGTCGAACAGCACGAGTCGTGTGCAGAACTCGAAGTTGCGCCCCTCGCCCCCGCATTCCGTCGAAATCAGCATCGAGGGTCCGGCCGACGTCCGAAACTGGGCCACCTCGATGTCCCGCTGGGCGGCCGGCAGGTCCTCGTGGAAGACGCCGACCCGCACCTGCGCCAGGCGGCCCATGGCGCTCTTGACAACCTCGAGAGTCTCCCGCTCGGCCACGAAGACCAGGGTCTTCTGACCCGCGCGCTTCCACCCCGGTCCCATCCGCGCGAGCCAGGCGAGGCGCGGGTCCGCGCGGTCCGATTCAGCCGCCAACTCACGCAGGACTCCGTCTTCCGTCCCCAGCAGTCCATCGAGGGCCGCGCCGGAGGCCAGCGCCCTCCGGATCTTGCGTAGCTTCGCCTGTCGTGCGACGGCATTGCGAGTCGGCAACCGGCGTAGCTCTGTCTCCAATTGCCCGCGGGCGTCCCAGCCCTCGTCCGCGATCAAGTCGACCGGCGAGGGTCGCCGCGGAGGCAGACCGCCGATATCCTGTCGGCGGGCTGCGCTCGTACACGGCGGCAACGGTCGAGCCTGAGCCACTCGCTCTTCAATCGAATCCGACGCGAACTCCTCCGGCCGAAGCAGCTCGAGCAATCTGAAAAAACCGAATGCGTCCTCCTCCAACGGGGTGGCGCTGAGCAGCAGTACGTGTCGGCCCAGAGCGGCGATCGGTGCCACCGCTCGATACGCGCGATCCCCCGGGTGCCCGGCCGGCCGCCGCAAATGGTGCGCTTCGTCGACAATCAGCAGGTCGATCCCGGCCTCGACCGCGTGGGCGGTCAATTTCGGGCGCTGCTTCAAGAACTCCATACCGACGACCACCCGCCGATGCGCTTGAAACGGGTTGAATCCCTTGCCGAATTCCCTATCGACGTCGAGCAGACGCTTCTCGTCGAGCAGCACGAAGACTTGGTGATACTTGCGCCACAGCTCGCCCAGCCACTGCACCGTCAGCGTGTCGGGGGCGACAACCAGGGTGCGGTCCGCGCGTCCTGTCTGCACCAGGTGATTGAGTACGAGGCAGGCCTCGACGGTTTTTCCCAGTCCCACTTCGTCGGCCAGGAGCCACCGGGTGGGATCGGCCTTGGTCGCCGACTCGGCGGCGTGGAGTTGATGGGGGAACAGCCGGATGCGACCACCGAGGAAGGAACCGAGGCCGTCCGGCTCGCGGATGGCGGCCAGATGCAGGGCATCCAGCCGCATGACGAACGCCTCGACCGGGTCGACGTCACCCAACGCCAACCGCTCGGCCAGTGAATCACCAATCTTGACCGGCCACAGGTCGACCACGTCGACCTCCCGACCGTCCACCAACCGGATCCGTCCCGATTCAGCCTCGTCGTCAACGACGACATGCTCCAGGTTCGCGAGCAAGACGGCGCGTGAGCCAGGCTGGAACCGGAGCGGGCGGATCGCATCGGAGTCTGCGGCCAGAGTGAGCACCGTGTCGGTGTCGGGAAAGCGGACCACGACTTTCCGGTGCTCAACGGTCTCTACCAACCCGGCCCCGAGGTCAGGGTTGAACCGATGGGTCAGCCTATCGCCGGGTTCCCAAGCCATCAGCTAATCTGAGTCTGCGTGGAGCAGAGGCACCAGGGCTCCCCACACGTCTGGATCGAGCGCGAGCAAGCTGGCCGGATAGAGCTCCACCTCAGCGCCGTCGAACTGTTCATGGAGCCCCACTATTGCCGGCGCAAGCCTCTCCGCGTCGACCGGACCAAGCTCATAGTCGGCGTCGATCAGTCCGTCCTCATTCGGAATCTCCAGGAGATCAAGAAAACTGCTCAGCAAGGCCTGGCGACGACCGAGGTGCAAGGCCATCAGGAGCGAGGACGCCAGTTCGTGCTCGGGCCGCACGACGCGCGCCAGATAGTCGATACGCTTACCGACCGACAGTTTGCGGACCCCGGCGACGCGGAATCGCAGCGCGGCGGCAATCGCCTGATGGGCCTGTCCGCGGAGCGACGGGTCGCCTTCAAACAACGCCTCGGCCGCTTGTACTCGCGTTGGACCGTCCAGCTCCGACCAGAGGCGCACCGGCGTGAGTTTGTCCAGAGACACGTCGTCAAGCAAGGTCATAAGTCACACGATCAGTTCCGGACCGGCGGGGTAATCTCGCCCGGCGCCGGCTTCTCGGTCTCGCCCAACGCGTACCCTTTCGCTTTCCAGTCGTTGAGTCCGCAGAATTCGGCGGTCTCATACCCGTTCTCGTTGAAGAGCTCCGCAGCACGGGAGGCTCGGCCACCGCCGTTTCAAAAAAACACCAGCCGGATGTCCTTCGGGATGTCAGCCATCCGCTCTTCCAGCTGACCGAGCGGAATGTGAATCGAGCCGGGCATCGAGCCAGATTCGACCTCGTAGTCCTCGCGCACGTCGATCAACAGCATCGTCGCCCCGCTATCGACGGCCACTTTCAACGCGTCGATATCGACGCGTTGCTCGGGCGGCGCCTGCCCGCTGACGGCCGCCGTCGCCACCAGCACACACGCAACGAGGACGGCGGCCACGCGGCCCATCATCAGTATCGACACGATCTCACCCTCCGACTTGCCTCGTCATGCGGAAAACCCACTTCTTGTCGGCGTCAGCTTAGCAGAAACCGAAAAGGCCTAATTAACGCGGCGCGCGGCGAGCCAACGCGGTCGCCGGTCCGTGCGGTACCATTGACAGATCGGAGGACCACGTGACCGCGACATTGGAACGTCTCACCCAAGATGAGTTGACCACGATGGGGCGTGAGCTGAATGACACCTACGGCCAGTTTCGCGAGGCCGGTCTGGCGCTCGACCTCACGCGAGGCAAGCCGAGCCCCAGCCAGCTGGCGCTCGCGGATCGGCTCGACACCGGCGACGCCGCGGCCGATGGCTTCATCGCGGCCGATGGCACCGACACCCGCAACTACGGCGGTCTGGACGGTCTGGCGGAGGCGCGGGCCCTCGGCGCCGAGCTGCTCGGCGTGCGCCCGGACGAAGTCATCGCGGGGGGCAACAGCAGCCTGACGTTGATGTATCTCTACCTGCTGAATGCCTGGCTCTATGGCCCGGCCGGACCCGGCTCAGCGTGGCGCAACGGCCAGACCACACGGTTCCTGTGTCCCGTCCCGGGATACGACCGCCATTTCGCCATCCTCGAAGACCTCGGGATTGAGATGGCGAACGTGCAGATGACCGCGGACGGGCCCGACATGGATCAGGTCGAGTCGCTGGTTCGCGACGACCCGACCGTGAAGGGGTTGTGGTGCGTGCCGAAGTACTCGAACCCCGGCGGACAGACCTACTCAGACTCCACCGTCGAACGGCTCGGCCAGCTGGGTACCATCGCCGGTCCGCACTTTCGGATCATGTGCGACAACGCGTACGCCGTGCACGACCTCGACGACGCACCGCCGCAACTCGACAACATCATGGACGCCTGTCGCGCGCACGGCACCGACGACAGTCTCGTGCTGTTTGCGTCGACGTCCAAGGTCACGCGTGCCGGCGCCGGCATCTCGTTCGTGGCGGGGTCACCCGTCAACCTCGACACATTTCGGTCACGGCTCCAAACGCTGACGATCGGCCCGGACAAAGTCACCCAGCTACGCCACGTGCGATTCCTGCGGAATCTGGACGGTGTGCGCGCCCACATGCGGAAACACGCCGCCATCCTGCGGCCCAAATTTGACCTGGTCCAACGACGCCTGTCCGAGGCGCTCGACGGGAAGGGCATGGGGTGCTGGAGCGCGCCCCGGGGTGGATATTTCGTATCGTTCGACGCGCTCCCGGGTCTGGCCGGCCGGATCATCAGCCTCGCCGAGGACGCCGGCGTGAAGCTGACCCCCGCCGGGGCGACCTTTCCGTATGGGCGTGACCCGGACGACAGCAACATCAGGCTGGCGCCGACGTTCCCTGATCTGAGCGATCTCGATCAGGCGATGCGCGTCTTCACGGTCTGCGTCCAATTGGCCACCGTCACCCAGCGGCTCAGCGGCTAATCGCCGCGCGAACCGCCTACCCACCCGCAGCGGTCAGGCCGGGGGGGCGGCCACTTCGAATGTATCGGTCGGCCCTTCGTGTACTGGTAGATAGAGACCGTAGGTGGTCCCGCGCCCCGGCGCGCTTTCCACGGTGACGAAGCCCCCGGATTGCTTCACGGCACCGTGCACCTGCGACAGCCCGAGCCCCACACCCTGCCCCGGCTCCTTCGTCGTGAAGAACGGCTCGAAAATGCACGCCACGACGTCGCGCGCCATCCCTGTCCCCGTGTCGCTCACCGACAGCCTCGAATGCGACCCGCGCCGAGCGTTCACGCAGGTCGTCCTCGACGCGTCGGCGCCGGTCAATCTCCAGTTTAGCCCGCGACTGCAGGTCGCGTGCACGTCCGACGACATACCCGACGATGACGATCGCGCCGGCGCTCAGGAATGTGGAGGCGACGCTCCATGATGTCCACGGCGACGGCCCCTGGGCAAGATCGAGCAACGCGGTGAGTGGCAGGGTGGCGATCCCAGCCACCGCCCCCGGCAGGCGCCCCGCCATGCGGTCGCGACGGCCGGCACGAGCGCGACGAGGGCGGTCTGGGGACCAAGCGAGGCGTGAATCCCGCCGTAGGAGAGGATGAACAGGACCCAGCCCGCAACGGGAACCCCCCACCGGGTTACAAGAACAGGGAGACGAGTCTGGAACTCTGAGCCGACCTGGTCGTGATCAGTGCCCATGCTAGCGGCCTATCGCGCGCGCCCGCCGGCGGCACGCTACACCCTGACGACGGCGGGATTATACCGTCTGTGGGATAATCGACCACTCTAGGGGAGCCGCGACGGAAGCGCGGACCATTGGTATCGGCGATGTACTGCCGGTGCCCCACTTCCCCTTGGCACCTTACGTCGGGGCGTGGCGCAGCCTGGTAGCGCGCCTGCTTTGGGAGCAGGAGGCCCCCGGTTCGAACCCGGGCGCCCCGACCACTTTTCGCCGTCAGCCTGTCGGACCGAACGACAAACGGGCCCCACCCGTCGGCGGGAAACCGCTGTCTCGCGTCTTGAATACTAGAAGAACGCGCGGGCGTGCCAGGAATCGTCGACCGGCAGCTCCCACCGCCCGCCGCGCACCGCGCCCACCGTCGTCACGGTGTTGTCGAAGACCACGGTCTGTCTGGTGACCCGTCCCTCCTCGGCGAGCTCGGCGAACTGCTCTCTTGCGACGCGGGCGATGCCCTCGCCGTCACGGTAGAGCACCGGCGAATGGTTGACCAGCTCGACGCCCAACTCCGCCTGCAGGCCTTTCATCTGGCGTACCAAGGCATCGACGGAGCACCCAGAAGCGCCGGCCGCGCTTTCATCGACCGCCACGAACACGAACTGGTCATATCGCAGATCACGGGCAGTGGTGAGCGGTCGGTTGTGGGCGGCCCACTGCGAGATAAAGCCGTCAACAACCGCGAGCACGCGCTCGCGCTCTCGCGCGTCGAGCTGACGCTCGGCGGCGAAAATCCATAGCCGAGCATCTTCTGGCAACTGATCGAAAGGCACACATGACATGCGGCGATTATCGCACGCCGATGACCGTCGACGGGTCGCACGTCCGCCGGCACCGGGCCCGGGATCACCGAGACTCGAATCACGGTTACAGGGCAATAGAATGAGGCTCATGGTTAGCCGCTCGGATCCTGTCGAACACACCATCGAGGCGCGGACGCTCGGCCGTTACCTCGTAGTGCCTCCACGCGGTGTGGAGCCCGCCCCGTTGCTGGTCGGGTTCCATGGGTACGGCGAGAACGCGGAACTGCACCTGGAGGCCCTGTGTGCCATTCCAGGAAGCGAGCGCTGGCGGATCGCCTCGGTCCAGGGGCTGCATCGTTTCTACGAGCGACGCACGGGACGGATTGTCGGCTCGTGGATGACCAGCTTGGACCGCGAGCAGGGGATTCGAGACAACATCCGCTATGTCGGTGAGGTGGTGTCCGCGCTCAGATCCGACGACGCGCCAGACACGCCATTGGTGTACGCCGGATTCTCACAGGGGGTCGCCATGGCCTATCGCGCCGCGCTCTCGGCCGGACACCGATGCGACGGGCTCCTGGCGCTGGCCGGGGACGTGCCGCCGGAGTTGCACGACGAGCCAGCGTCGGCCTGGCCTCCCATTCTGCTCGGATGCGGACGAGCCGACGCGTGGTACACGGCGGACAAGCTGCGGACCGATCGCGAGTTCCTGGAATCACGCGCTATCCGCGTCGACACGGTGGTGTTCGAAGGCGGACACGAGTGGCACGACGACTTCTACCAGGCCGCCGGCCGGTTTCTTGATGGCGTCAGCGCCAAGCGACCAACCGCCCGGCGCGGGGGCGGTGAACCACCTTCGTAGCCCAAACCACGCCTAGCTCGTCCAGAGGAAACAGCCAATGCCCGACCGGCTCTCGATTGCGCTTGATGACACCGTCACAGTCACCGCGCAGGCGTATGCGGATCGATCCGCCGCCGACCTGGGCGCCACGCTGATCCTGGCGCACGGCGCCGGCGCGGGCCAGACGAGCCCGTTCATGGTGCGTTTCGGCGAGGGCCTCGCGGCCCGCGGATTGCCGGTGGTGACCTTTAACTTCCTGTATACGGAGCAGGGCCGCCGGGCGCCCGACCGGGCCCCAAAGCTGGAAGCCTGCTACCGCGCCGTGGTGGCATCGGTGCGAGCCCGCGCGCCAGAACGCGCACTGTTCATCGGGGGTAAATCGATGGGCGGCCGGATCGCCACCCACATCGCGGCCACACCTGGTGCCGAAGACGAAGCCGGCCTACCCGCGGCGGATGTCGCCGGGGTCGTCGCGTTGGGCTACCCGCTGCACCCACCCGGGCGGCTGGACAAGATGCGCGACGCTCACCTCCCGCGAATCAACGTCCCCGTGCTGGTCGTCCAGGGCGCCCGCGACACCTTTGGCACGGAGGCTGAACTACGCCCCGTGCTCGCCCGGATGCCTCAGGCCAGACTGCACGTCATCGAGGGGGGAGACCACTCGTTGAATATCCGACGCAAGTCGCCCCCCCCACAGGACGTGATCCAAGCCGGCGTGATGGACGAGATTGTTCGATGGACCGGAGTGGTCGTCGGCCAGCGCTAGACGCTTTCTTTCAACGTCACCGCATCAAGGAACGGCATCATGGCGCGTAGATCTGCGCCGACCTTTTCGATCTGCAGTTCTTGCTCCGCCTTGCGCCGAGCCATGAACTGACCGCGGCCGGCCTGGTCCTCGGCAATCCAGTTCTTGGCATAGGTGCCATCCTGGATGTCTTTGAGGATGCCGCGCATCGCCTCGCGAGTCTCGTCCGTCACGACCCGCTGACCGCCGCTGTAGTCGCCGTGCTCGGCGGTGTCGCTGACGGAGTAGCGCATGTAGTTGAGGCCGCCGCGATAGATGAGATCGACGATCAGCTTCAGCTCGTGCATGCACTCGAAGTAGGCGATCTCCGGCTGATAGCCGGCGTCGACCAGCGTCTGAAACCCCGCCTTGATCAACTCGCTGACCCCGCCGCACAACACCGATTGCTCGCCAAACAGGTCGGTCTCGGTCTCCTCGGTGAACGTCGTCTCGATGACGCCCGCTCGAGTCACGCCGAGCCCCTTGGCATAGGACAGCGCCAAAGCATGGGCGTTCCCCGTGGCATCCTGCTCGACCGCGATGAGCGCCGGCGTGCCCCCGCCTTCGAGAAACACCTCCCGGACACGATGTCCCGGCGCCTTGGGCGCGATAAGCGTGACGTCGACATCAGACGGCGGCGCGATCGTCTTGTATCGAATGTTGAAACCGTGGGCGAACATCAACATGTTCCCCGACTGGAGGTTCCCCGCGATCGACTCCTCGTAGATGGCGCGCTGCTTGGTGTCGGGCGCCAGAATCATGATGACGTCGGCCCACGCCGCCGCCTCGCTCCCGCTGTTGACGGTGACCCCGTCGGCTTCGGCCTTGGCGCGTGATCGGCTCCCGTCGGC
>Ga0315338_1001386_pt1:5000-30948 | contig 30948 bp, 27 predicted proteins | sample ASW8metaG_FD_204518 | JGI IMG/M metagenome (GOLD analysis project Ga0315338, IMG submission 204518) | Ammonia-oxidizing marine archaeal communities from Monterey Bay, California, United States - ASW #8 | ecosystem: Environmental > Aquatic > Marine > Coastal | place: USA: California... | reverse complement strand
TTGATCCACTTGATGATTATCCGGATTTTATTTTTCCATGTGCAAAAGCGGTAGCAGCAGACACTGAAAGCCGAGGAATTATTCTAGGGGGATCTGGGCAGGGAGAAGCTATGGCTGCAAATCGAGTCAAAGGCGTCCGTGCAGCCGTTTATTACAATGGTCCAGAAGAAATTGTAAAATTATCTCGGCAACATAATAATGCGAATATTTTATCCTTAGGTGCACGTTTTATGAAAGAAGATGAAATTTATGAAGTGATAAACTTGTGGTTAGTTGAACCATTTGGAGGTGGTCGTCACCAACGTAGGATTGAAAAACTAGATCAGTAATCTCTATTTATTTTCTTCTTGGATGATTCTCAAATAATCCTCTTTGGAATTCATATTAGAAAATTCTTTTTTATATTCATTCATATTCAAATAGTGAGTATTAATTGATCTAAGCATGCTTTGCATACTTAATTCGCCAGATTTTATTTGATGGATGATTTTGAATTTTATTTGTTTGTTATAAAAAGCAGAAATAGGTTGAGGTTGGTTGTACACCATAGGGACAATACTATCCGCACTATGTTTTCCAAATGTCCAGATTTTGTTGATTACTTCGGTGCCCATTAAGGGAAGATCGCAGGATAACATAAAATTCCACTCAGAATCAGTTTCTTGAATAGCGGAGTATAGCCCATTGATCGGTGACTGAATGTCAAAGGTATCACGAATAAAAGAATATTCTATTTCATTCGGCTTTGATTTACCTACAATGAACCTATTTTTAAAATTACTACAAATGTTCCAAGCATGTTCAATCATTCTGGAACCATTAACTTTAGCTTTCCATTTTGGGGAACCGAATCGGCGACTATTCCCACCGATCAAAATATAGGCATTTGCTGGAATTATTGTAGACTGATTCATGCGAAGATGTAGTTAATATTCAACTTACTAATTTACGGATTATATGACTTAATGAATTATGGATTTGTAATAGATAACCGGTTGTGCATTGGATGCCATGCCTGTACTGTAGCTTGCAAAAGTGAACATGATGTGCCTATTGGTGTGAATCGCACTCATGTAAAATATATAGAAAAAGGTGAGTTCCCTAAATCTAGCCGAGAATTTTCAGTCCATCGTTGCAACCATTGTGCTGATGCACCCTGCGTAGAAATTTGTCCAACAACAGCTCTTTATGATAGGGCAGATGGCATAGTTGATTTTGATAATGATCGTTGTATAGGTTGTAAAGCCTGTATGCAGGCTTGTCCCTACGATGCTCTATATATTGACCCTGAAACAAATACAGCAGCTAAGTGTAATTATTGTGCACACAAAGTGGATCATGGATACGAGCCAGCTTGTGTAATCGTTTGTCCAGTTGAAGCCATTATTTCTGGTGATTTAGAAGATTCCAAATCTAATATAGCACAATTAGTAGCCAATGAAGATACAATGACGCGAAGACCAGAAAAAATGACGGATCCCAATTTATATTATATAAATGGAACTACTGAAATGTTAAACCCTACAGCTACAGAAAGAGATTCTGATTATTTATGGTCTGAACAATCTAAGGGTGTAGGACATTATGCGAAATTTGCTGAACAACGTGTAGCTGAATCTGATACTCAGAATCTTTTAGTCCAACTTGCTATGGAGAATTCTGCTAGGACAGGAAAACCTATTGATAAACGTGCAATTGATAATGTTGCAAAGGAAATTCAAAAAGATACGGATCAAAATAAATCTCGCCGTGTATATGACAGCCCAAGTAAAGGTGTCTTATGGGGTTGGGAAGTACCAATCTATGTATTGACAAAAGCAATTGCCACGGGAACATTTCTTATGATGGCAATTTGGAGTATTTTCCTAGGAGAATTAGATTCGACATCGGAAATAAAGGGGTTGATTATTTCATTAGTTTTTATGGGTATTACAGGTGGTTTGCTTATTAAAGATCTCGATCGACCCGACCGATTTTTATATATATTATTAAGACCTCAATGGAAATCGTGGCTTGTTCGTGGAGCATATATCATCACAGTATTTGGTGCACTAGTTACATTAAAACTAATCTTTAGCCTTTATAGCATGAGTATTGATTTTATATGGATACTTGGTTCAGCTTTTGCAGTATTAGGTGCAATATATACAGCATTTCTTTTTGGTCAGGCTAAGGCCAGAGATCTTTGGCAATCACCTTGGATTTCTTCCATACACATGTTAGTTCATGCAGTCATGGCTGGTTGTGTTGTTATGATAATAATTGTTCCAGAAACAATAGGATCGATATCAAATATATTATTATGGAGTATAGGGGCGAATATTTTGCTAATAGCAAAAGAAATTTTATTTTCAAATAATACACCTGATTCAAAACGAGCAATCGAAATGATGACTAGAGGATATTATTCAAAATATTTCTGGATCGGTGTCGTAATTGGTTTAATTGCCCCCTTATTTTTTATATTTTCTGAATCAGGAAACCTAATGTTTTTGGGTGGTTCAATGGTTTTGGTTAGCATTTATTTAACAGAATTTGTACGCATCCGTGTACCCCAAATGATACCACTGAGTTAAATATGAAACGCAGTTGGATTGAAACATTCTCAGAATCTATCGGGCTCATTCCCAAAATATCAGATCGTCCGGATTGGTCAGAATTTGTTATGGAAGAACCTCGTGAACTCTATAAATATCCCGATCCAAGCGAATGGGATGATTTCACTGAATTGGATCCCTTAGCCTGGCCTGAGAAAAAGGAGCGACATTATTCCATCGTACCCACAACATGTTTTAATTGTGAATCGGCCTGTGGACTATTGGCCTATGTAGATAAAGATTCGAATGAAGTTCGGAAGTTTGAAGGAAATCCTCACCATCCTGGGAGTCGTGGTAGGAATTGTGCCAAAGGCCCGGCTACAATCAATCAGATTAATGATACTGAGCGTATCCTTTATCCATTGAAACGCGTTGGAGAACGAGGTGAAGGAAAATGGGAACGTATTTCTTGGGATCAGGCTTTAGGAGAAATTTCAGAAAAAATTGCTACATCCATCAGAAAAAGGAAAGATGGCGTAGTCTATCATGTCGGACGTCCAGGCCATGAAGGATATGCGGAGCGTGTCTTGAAAGCATGGGGAGTGGATGGACATAATTCTCACACCAATATTTGTTCTGCTGGCGCACGGACAGGCTATGCGCTTTGGCATAAATATGATCGCCCAAGTCCCGATCACACCAATGCAAAAGTTATTTTATTAGCATCATCTCATTTAGAAACAGGCCACTATTTCAATCCACATGCCCAGCGAATCATGGAAGGAATGATGAAAGGTGCAAAGCTGATTGTCATGGATCCGCGTCTTTCCAATACTGCCTCAATGGCAGACGAATGGATGCCTACTTATCCAGGATCTGAAACGGCTGTTTATATGGCAATGGCTAAAATTATTTTGGATGAACAATTGTACGATCGCCATTATTTAGAAAATTGGGTGAACTGGGATGAGTATATGAAGAAACTCCATCCAAATGATCCATTGGAATTCGATCAATTCATCCAGCGGTTGAGCGAAGAATGGATGGAATACACTCCGGAATTTGCTGCAGAAGAAGCTCAGATAGATGCAGATCAAATTATTCGTGTGGCTCAGATGATAGGAAAAGCAGGCAGTAAATTATCCACCCATGTTTGGCGAGGCGCATCTATCGGTAATTTAGGTGGTTGGCAAGTTGCACGTGCACTGCATTTATTAAATGTCTTAACTGGGTCGGTTGGGACAGAGGGTGGAACATCCCCTAGTGCTTGGAATAAATTTCATCCGGAATTTTTTGATTCACCTCCAGGTCCTGACGCATGGAATGAATTAAATTGGCCCAAAGAATACACCTTGGCCCATTATGAAATGAGCCAGATTTTACCCCATCTAATTAAGGATGGACGTGGGACGCTAGATGTGTATTTTACCCGTGTATTTAATCCGGTGTGGACTTATCCCGATGGATTCAGTTGGATCGAAATGTTATCCGATATAGAAAAAGTTGGATGTCATATTGCACTTACACCTACCTGGAATGAGACAGCATTTTTTGCCGATTATGTGCTTCCTATGGGTCATGCTTCAGAACGTCATGACATCAATTCATACGAAACACAGGCGGGGGTCTGGATTGCTTTTCGCCAGCCCGTACTGCGGGAAAAAGCCAGGCGAGATGGAAAAGAAGTTGAATTTACCTATGAAGTCAATCCAGGGGAAGTATGGGAAGAAGATGAATTTTGGATAGAACTTTCATGGAGGATAGATAAGGATGGTGATTTAGGGATCAGAAAGCATTTTATGAGCCCCTATCGAGATGGTAAAAAAATTAATATAGATGAGTATTATCAATACATTTTCGACCATACTAGAGGTTTGACAGAAGTAGCGGAAAAAGAAGGCCTCACTGCTTTAGAATACATGCGCAAGTATGGTGCTTTTATGGTAGATGATGATGTATATAAAAATAATGAAAAAGAAATTGAAGCTGGCGGATTAGTTAAACCTAATGGTCAAATTGAAAAGGATGGAGCTATTGTCGGTTTACACGTTAATGGAAAAAATTACTCTGGATTTCCAACTCCATCTAAACGGCAGGAGATTTATTCTCAGACGATAGTAGATTTTGGTTATCCGGAGCATGCCACTCCAGGATATCGAATTAAAAGTCATGTTCATTTTGATTCAATGGATCCGAAAAAAAACGAATGCGTGTTGCTTCCCAATTTCAGGTTGCCCACTCATATCCATTCCAGATCTGCTAATGCGAAATGGCTCACGGAAATTGCTCACCGTAATCCCATCTGGATCCATACTAAGGATGCGAAACGCTTGGAGATAGAAAATGGTGATTTACTTAAAATCACCACAGAGATTGGCTGGTTTGTGGATAAAGTTTGGGTAACTGAAGCTATTAAACCTGGAGTGGTGGCTTGTTCTCACCATATTGGAAGGTGGCGTCGCCAACAGGATGAAGGCAACCGTTTTATGACAAACACTGTAGATATCCAGAATGTTGGCAAAGGACAGTGGAAGATGAAAACGGTAAGCGGGATTGAACCATGGAAAACTGGTGATCCAGATACCAATCGTATTTGGTGGCGTGACGGCGGAGTTCATCAGAATATAACGCATGCAACAAATCCTGATCCAATATCTGGCGCCCACTGTTGGCTACAAAAAGTAAGCATCTCAAAACCAAAGGCAGATGAGAAATATGGTGACATTTGCGTTGATACAAATAAATCCTTTGAGCATTTTAAAAAATGGAATGAATGGGCAAAAGAAAGGGAAACTCACCCTGATGGCTTACGACGACCACTTTGGATGGGAAGACCTTTAACACCTCAAAAGAATAAGTTTTATCTAGACAAGTAAGTAGAATAAATTTATCCGAATTCTTTAGCCGAATCACCTAAGTTTTAATTCAAAATAGGGTGACAGGCCGGTACGGTCTTGAGGGAAACATCAAGATTTGCTCCCGATCCCCGGAATTATCGGGGTGACTTGGAATAAGAATGAGACACTTAAAACATATCCGTGCACCCATGGATCGCAGTCCTATGTCTGCTTCGTCCCAGATCGTTGATCGTCACGGTCGTAATTTCAATTACCTTCGACTGGCTGTAAACGAATACTGCAATCTTCGCTGCATTTATTGCATGCCAGAAGAAGGAGTCCCCTTTAGACAAAAGATTCAACTCCTTTCTACATCTGAGATTAAACGACTTCTTTCAATCTCTGCCCAAATTGGAGTTTCGAAGATTCGTTTCACAGGTGGGGAGCCACTATTGAGGAAGGATATACCGGAATTAGTGGATTATGCTCAAAATCTAAGTGGTGTTGAGTCCGTTCAATTGACAACGAATGGTGTATTGCTTGATCAATATATTAATGACCTTGAGGATTCTGGCCTGTCCGGAATAAATATCAGTTTGGACACATTGAGATCGGAACGGTTCAAAGCCATAACACGTCGAGATGGATTAGATCGTGTTCTGGGAAATATCCAATTGGCCATTAAGTCTAAGATTCCATCAGTTAAGATAAATGTGGTGGCCATGCGGAATTTAAACCATGATGAATTACTAGAATTTGCCAACTTGACTTTGGATCACGAAATCACAGTTCGGTTTATTGAACTGATGCCATTTGATTCACACCAGATCTGGAAAACTGGCAAATTTTATAGAGCTGAACATATTGTAGAAGAACTTCATTCCAAAATCGGTCAACTACGATCAGTAGATGGGTCCAGCACAGAGCATTATATTTTTCAGATGCAAAAGGCTAAAGGAAAAATCGCCGTCATTCCGGCTTATTCTAGAAACTTGTGTGGAGCCTGCAATCGCATCCGAATTACCGCCGATGGGAAATTATTGAACTGCCTGTATAGCCAAGAAGAAACCAATCTGCGGGATGCCATGCGAAAGGGTGAATCAGAAAACGAAATCAAAACTATGATTCAAAAAACATTTCTAAATAAACATGTGGATGGCTGGGCTGCACAACAGCATAATGGGCTCCACCGGGAATCTATGACCCAAATTGGGGGATAAATTATGAGTAAATTTTCACATTTAGACGAATCGGGGAATGCCAGTATGGTCGATGTGACTGACAAAGTTTCTACCGCAAGAATGGCCAGAGCCGAAAGCAAAATCACTATGAAGCCGGAAACCATTTCTGCGATTCAGGATAATTCGCTACCGAAAGGGAATGTATTGACCACGGCAAAAATTGCCGGTATCCAAGCTGCTAAAAAAACTGCAGAAATGATTCCCATGTGTCACCAATTGAATCTGTCATTTATCGATATTGAATTTGAGATAATGTCCGATTTTATTTTGATCCTATCTACGGTAAAAACGAAAGAAGCCACAGGCGTAGAGATGGAAGCCCTGTCAGCCGTGTCCGGTGCTGCGCTCACCATTTATGACATGTGCAAAGCGGTGGATAAAACCATGGAAATCGATGGAATCAAATTGGTAAAAAAAGTTGGTGGCAAATCAGACCATTCATTGGAATACAGACCCAGAGTTGGTGTCATCACACTAAGTGACGGAGTGGCCGCTGGTAAATCGGAAGATAAATCTGGTGTTATTTTAAGGAGTGGATTTAAAGATGCGGGATGTGATGTGCCCAATCAAGTTGTTATTGAAGATGGGTCCGATCAATTTGTTCCGATCATTCATCAATGGATTGATTCTGGTATAGAACTGATTTTGACTACAGGTGGTACAGGATTGGGGCCACGGGATTTAACCATCCAAACAGTGAATCAAATTTTTGATTCCAAATTGCCTGGAATCGAACAGGCGCTCCATGCCTATGGACGTGGAAAGGTGAAAACGGCAATGCTGTCACGATTGACTGCTGGTGTTGTGAATGGTGCCATCGTCATTTGTCTTCCAGGAAGTCCTGGGGCGGCGAAGGATGCTCTCCAAGTATTGATTCCAACTATATTTCATTCATACCATATGATGAAGGGTGAAAGGCATTAGGTGGAGTATTTACTTCCAATCCTTTTCTTCGTAATTGCATTTATTTATTCTTCAGTAGGATTAGGAGGTGCATCATCTTATACAGCAATCATGGCAATTATGGGAATAAGTTATCAGATTATTCCAACTACTTCTTTGGCATTAAATATTGTAGTTACTTTTTTTGGCACGATCAATTATTGGCGTAATGGTCATGGCCAAATAAAATTGGTTGGACCATTCCTCCTCGCATCTACACCTATGGCATATATGGCAGGATCGCTGGATTTAAATGAGTTTGTTTTTCAGACTGTTTTATTAATTACACTAATTTTAGTTGTTATACGAATTTACTTTTTTGACACTTTTACTTTTTCAATTCAATTATCTCAAGAAAGAAAATGGATTTTCATTATTCTATTAGGATCAATACTAGGCTTTATTGCCGGTGCCACAGGAATTGGTGGAGGAATTTATCTTATACCTTTAATTATTATTTTTGGCTTGGGATCAGAAAAAGAGGCTGCTGCTGCTGCTGCTACATTTATTTGCGTGAATTCTTTAGTAGGTTTTATTGCGCGATTTAATTCGGGCACTTTTAACCCTGATTTTATTTTACCATTAATTGGTTTTGTGGCTGTTGGAGGGTTTTTAGGTTCATATTATGGATCGAAAAAATATGATGCTAAGAAAATACAAAAAATAATGGGTGGAATAATAATTGTAGCCATCATTTTATTAACTCGAAAAATGTTATGATATCATTTAAAGAAGCTAAATCCATAATTCAGGGGAAAATATTCAAATTGGATTCAGAAGTTGTTCCATTAGATAGATCCATGGGTAGAATTATATTTGAAGATGTTATTGCAACTTTTCCATCACCTCGTTTTAATAATTCAGCTATGGATGGTTTTGCTGTCCGATCATCAGATATAATTGGAGCATCTAAGAGGAATCCAATAACTTTAATAAATATTGGAATTAGTTCAGCAGGTGTGCCAAGTGATCTAATATTAAATGAAGGCGAGTGTATGCAATGTATGACGGGTGCAAAAATACCTTCGGGATCAGATGCAATTGTTATGGTGGAGCATACTACAGGTTTTTCAGATGATCCAAATGTTCAAATTATGATCGAAGTTCAGCCGGAAAGTCATATTCGTAAAAGGGGAGAAGAAATTCAAAAGGGGGATAAATTAATTAGTAAAGGTACACAAATCGCGCCTAGTGAGATTGGTATTTGTGCTACATTTGGATATGGAGAATTAAATGTATCAAAAAAACCAAAAATAGCGATTTTTGGCACTGGCAATGAATTAGTAGAACCAGGGGAAAATTTAAAAGAGGGTGAAATATATAATTCAAATCTCTATGTTTTTTCAGATCTAGTTGGAAAGGCTGGCGGAGAAGTTTTGATGCAAGATGTTCTTAAAGATAACAAATCATATCTTGAATCTTTCTTATCTGAAGCTTTGAAATCTTGCGATGTAGTTATCTCTTCAGGAGGGGTTTCCATGGGTCGGTTTGATTATGTGAGAGATGTTTTTATTGATTTGGGTGTAGAGGAGCATTTTTGGAAGGTTGCTCAAAAGCCAGGTAGGCCACTTTTTTTTGGTACTGGAAATAAAACTTTGATTATTGGATTACCAGGAAATCCCGTTTCTTCATATATCGGATTTATGATTTGGGTATGGCCCGTTTTGGAAAATATGATGGGTAAAAAAGGATCAAAACCTTTAACCGGAACTTTAACGAAATCCTTCCCTAGAGAGTCGGTGAAAAAACGATTTCTTTTTGGAAATGCATGGATCGAAAACGGTGAATTGGTTTGCTGTCCTGCATCAAAAGTAGGGTCTCATATGCTTACATCTGCTTTGGAAGCCAATAGCATTTTATGCGCCGAACCGGGAGATGGAATTTTAGATGCAGGTGACAAAATTTTGATAAATGTTTTACCATGGAAGACCATTTCATGATCATTACACCCAAAGAAATGAATGACCAATTGGACGATTTCACCGTGATTGATATTCGCCATGAAAATCAGCGGATGGAATTCCCTTTGATTGGCTTGGATTCAATTATTTCGAACAATGGTTTACTTCCAGATATGGATGGAAAAAGGGTATTGGTCTGTCAATTTGGGATTGTGACGGAAGGGATCATTCTTGAAAATGATTTAGAAAACACATTCAGTCTTTTAGGAGGTGCCCAGGCATGGGATGAATTCTACCGCGAACAACGGGATTTGAGCCGATGGTCCAGGCAGACTGTATTGCCGGAAATTGGCATTGAAGGGCAAAAGAAATTATTGAATGCAAATATTGCCATCATCGGCATGGGCGGGCTTGGGTGCCCCATTGCACAATCTTTACTGACATCTGGGGTGGGGCAAGTACATCTCATAGATGGAGATACGGTATCACTCTCTAATCTCCATCGCCAACCATTATACAGCCCCCAAGACGTGGGTAAAAAGAAAGTAAAGGTGGCGCAGGAAAAGTTGTCCAAATTAAACCCTGAAACTGAAATTAAGATATCAAAGGCATTTTTAGATCAATCTAATGGCCAATCGCTTTTGGATAATTCTGATATAATTATTGATGCCACCGATAATATCAAAACACGGCAATTGATCGACCAATTATCCAAACAATTAAATATCCCCATGGTCTATGGGGGATTGTTTCGATTCGAAGGACAGGTGTCCATTTTGAACGTGAATGGTAGTCCTGGTTATTCAGAATTATTTCCCGAAACGCCTACCGGCGGAGAAACATGCGAAGATGCAGGCGTTCTAGGAATGCTTCCTGGGATCATTGGTAATATTCAGGCTTTGGAAGCGGTGAAATTGATTGTAGGGATCAAATCAAATTTGGTCGGGAAATTGCTTATCTATGATGGGAAGAACCACAAAACAGAAATCATTCAATTATGATTAAGGTTAAAATAAAATGCTTCTCTCAGGTGAAATATGCTTTGGGAAAAAATGAGATTATTATGGATCTTGAAAATGGATCGACCACAGTAGATCTTGAACAAATGATCCGTGAGCAAGGGAAAGATAAATTGAATGATGTCTCGTTAAGAGTGGCGGTGAATCAAAAATATGTTCAGGACGGGATAGAATTGAAGGATGGTGATGAAGTGGCATTTATCCCACCGGTACAAGGTGGTTGAATGGTCATTGTTGAAATTATAAATGGACCATTGATTCCATTTTCATCGAATGATGATCGGAACCAGGATGGTGCCGAATTGACCTTTAACGGACGGGTCCGTGATACAGAGCATGATAAAGCAATAGACGCTTTGGAATATGAACAATATCAAGGTATGGCCGAAGTGGAACTCACTGAACTGGCGAAGGAAATATGTCAAAAATTTCCTATCAGCGATTTATTTTGCAAGCATCGCATGGGACGTGTTGGCATCGGGGAAACGAGTTTACATGTGTCCATTTGGTCTCAGCATAGAAAAGAAGCTATTGAAGCCATGGACTTTTTCATTTTCGAATTGAAAAAACGAATTCCCATTTGGAAATGGGCTATCCTGTCTGATGGGACAAAAGTCCCCAGTGATTGTGCGCACTGACGAATAATTTGTACTAAATTGGAATCCTAAATGTTAGGATTTTCGAACCAGACCATCGCTGATCTTCTATATTGGGTCACCCGAAAACGGTGGTTGATCGCTGCTTTTGCAATTAGTCTGTTTCTTTTTTATATCCCATCTCCGGCTTCCTTATCCCCTGAAGGTCACAGAACCCTCATTATCGTTGTTATTGCACTAATCTTAATCATTGGTGAAGTAATTCCCTTACCGGCAGTGGCAATTTTGATCCTGATTTTGGAAGTAATATTAGGAATCGACACTCCTAACGGAGTGGCAACATCCTTTATGAGTGATGCTGTATTTTTTATAATGGGGTCACTGATGATGGCTGTGGCCATTGTGAGCCAAGGATTGGACAAACGGTTGGCCTTGGGCATTATCAAGCTTACGGGGAACAAAACCTGGCGGATCGTTTTTGGATTTGTTGCGATATCATCAATTCTATCATCTTTTATTGGTGAACATACCGTGGCTGCCATGATGTTACCGGTGGCACTGACTTTGATTCGGAATACCAGTGATGACCAAAAAACTGTTCAGCGATTATCTACATTACTATTATTTTCTATCGCATACGGTTGTGCCATGGGTTCTATCGGGACACCATCTGGGGGTGGGAGAAATGTGATTATGTTGGGATATATTTCTGAATTTGGTTTGGGCAATATTTCATATTTGGATTGGATCAAGTATGCTTATCCCATGCTTCTTTTAGAAATTCCTATTGCGTCAGGATTACTTTGGATGACTTTTAAACCTGAACAACGGATTTTAGATTCAGCTGTTAGGAAATTGAAAGTCAAGGTCACAAAGGCCGGTAAAATGACTGGAAATCAGATGATGGCCATTGGTATTTTTGTTTTTGTGTTTCTGGGATGGATATTTTTGAGTTCATATCTCGGACTTGGTATCATCGCATTGATCGGAGTATTTCTTTATTTGTCATTTGGCCTTATTGAATGGCAGGATATTAACCGCAATACGAACTGGGGTGTGATTCTGTTATTTGGTGCTGCCATATCACTTGGAATCCAAATGAAAGAGACCGGAGCCGCGGAATGGGTAGCAACTCAATCCATCAATGGGATGAGTATGCTTATAAATGATCTCGGGTTCATGCAATGGTTCATTTCTGTATTTCTCACAGGAATCCTGACGAACTTTTTAAGCAATGCGGCCACGGTGGCGGTATTGGGGCCAGTTGTATTGGATATGGGTGGAAATCCAATTCTCTTGGGCTTATCCACATCCATTGCATCGTCTTTTGCCTATTTAACAATTGTAGCATCACCCACCTGTATGATTATACATTCCAGTGGGCTGGTGAAATCAAGTGATTACCTTAAAGCAGGTTGGAAGCTATTTATCATTTCCGTCTTCATCCTGTATTTAGTCTCAAACCTGTACTGGCCATATTTATCATGAAATTTCTCATTGCAATCGGAAGTAAGGACTATTCTGGTTCCACCCTTGAATTAGGCATGCATGTTGCTAAGGCATTTAATGCAGCCGTGGATATCGTGTATGTGGGTGAAAAGATCAGCGCATTCAGTACATCAGAAGTTATGCTCGCACAAGAAAACCTGGAAAATTGGGAGTTAGATCGACAAGGAGTGGATGTACTACAATGGGCTTATAAATATTTGGTTGAGAATAAATATATCCGTTCTGATTCGGGAAATAGCGATTTGAATACAGACAAATTGATACAGACCGATGATGATCGGTGCGAAGTGAATCTTGAAGGACGTATAACACAAGAAGTGGGTTTGATTCTGCGAAATGGTGATATCATCGAGCAGTTGAGAGACGAAGTTAAAAGGAGTGGTACAGATGTTACTATTATTGGTGCCAGTAAAAAGCGGGGAATGGTCCATGACTTAATACAATATATTGACAGTTCTATTTTTATTGTTAAAAACTATGATAGAGACCGTAGTTATAAACTGCTTCTGTCCGTGAATGATGCACCTAACACTAGAAAAGCACTGAAATATGGTGTTAGAGTAGCTGAGGCTTTTGATTTGGATGTGAATGCGATAACGATATCGGACTCCAAAGAATTCAGAGACGATTATAAGCAAGCGTCAAAGTGGGCAGACAAATTTCTAAGAAGATCTGGTGTAGATCATGAAGTGAATTTGGTTTTCGGAGACTTTATAACTATCATGAATGAAACAGCGAGGGATAATCATATAGTGGTAATGGGTACATCGACAAAAAGTCCCCTAACTAAATTTTTTAAAGGGAGTAAGCCACTCAAAGTGAGTGAAAAATGTAACTGTCCAGCATTGATCGTAAAATGACCAGGAGAAAAAAATGAGTGTAAAAGTCAATAACCGCAAAGCAACAGATGATCAATTTGATCGTGCAGCAGAACTCATTGGATTAAACGATGATATACGTGATTCATTAAAAATTCCAGATCGTGAATTAATGGTAGAAGTCCCGTTACGTAAAGATGATGGTACTATTCATAGTTTTCGAGGTTATCGGGTACAGCATAATAATTCTAGAGGGCCATTCAAAGGAGGGATTCGGTTTCATCATGAAGTTGATCTTGACGAAGTACGATCTTTGGCATCACTGATGACTTGGAAAACAGCATTAGTGGATATTCCGTATGGAGGTGGCAAAGGTGGTATTACAGTTAATCCACATGAATTGAGTGAGCGGGAATTGGAGCGTTTATCACGGAGATTTTTCAGGACTATTGACCCCATCATTGGGGTAAATAAGGATATTCCTGCTCCTGATGTGAATACAAATGCGCAGATCATGGCTTGGTTTCTTGACGAATATGGACAACTCCATGGGCACACTCCTGGAATAGTTACTGGGAAGCCCATAAAACTTGGCGGTTCTTTAGGTAGGGAAGCTGCAACCGGTAAAGGTACCGCTATTATTACCCGTGAAACAGCAAAACGCTATGAAATAGATTTAGAAGGTGCGACTGTCGTCATTCAAGGGTTTGGGAATGTAGGATCTTATACTGGAAAATTCTTGTCAGAGATGGGTTGTAAAATTATTGCAGTCAGTGATGTTCATGGAGGACTGCATGAACCAGATGGTTTTGATGTATCATCATTGTTTCAGTATAATTTTGAAAATCGGACTGTGAAAGAATGTGGTCAAGGTAATAAAATCAGCAATGAAGAATTACTGGGTCTAGAATGTGATTTTCTCATACCTGCCGCGCTAGGTGGAGTGATCCATAAAATGAATGCTGACCAATTAAAGTGTAAAATTGTTATAGAAGCAGCCAATGGCCCAATAACACCGCCTGCCTCTGAAATTTTATATGATAAAAAGATACACGTGGTGCCAGATATTTTAACAAATGCAGGTGGCGTAACTGTTTCCTATTTTGAATGGGTGCAGAATCTCCAGCAGTTCCAATGGGAAGAAGATGAAGTGAATGAAAAGCTGGAAACACGTATGGTTAGAGCTTTTAATGAGGTCAGTTCATTTTGTGATAAGAAGAAAACATCTCTACGTTTGGCAGCTTTTGGAGTTGCCATTGATCGGGTGGCCCAATCATTTGAATTAAGAGGTATCTAATTCATTTACATTCAAATGGACAATTAGTGTAATTTCAAATATTATATTTTTCACACATTTATTTAGGATAATTAGGAGTTAAACATGGATAATTTACTTCGCGATCTGTTACAACCCATTTTCAAATGGTTTCATATCATTGCAGGTGTTTTATGGATTGGCCTGCTTTACTTTTTCAATTGGGTCAATGGGCACTTTGCCGCCACTATGGATGGCGATACAAAGAAGAAAGTTGTACCTGAACTCATGCCCCGTGCCCTTTACTTTTTCCGTTGGGGCGCAGCCTGGACTTGGTTTACCGGAATTGTATTATTATATATATTATTTTGGTCGGGAAGTCTTTCTATGGGGGAGAGTGTAGGAAACTTAATGTTTGATAGTGGTGCAAACGTTACCATGTGGTCACATATTATGATTGCTTTCACATTTTTCGCTGTGTTTGTATATGACTTCTTATATAAAAGTTTGTTAGCAAGTAATGTAAGAGTTGTGACTATAGTTGCGTTTTTATTAATTGCTGGAACTGAGTATTTAATGATTCATTTCGGACAATTCGGTTACAGAGCTTTTAATATTCACATCGGTGCACTGTTTGGAACCATGATGGCATTCAATGTATGGTTTAGAATATGGCCGGCCCAGCAAAAAATTATTACTGCAATTAAAAATGGAGAGGTGCCGGATGGAGATCTCGTAGCACTTGCTGGATTACGTTCTAAACATAATACATATATGTCCGTTCCTTTGATTTGGACCATGATCAATGAACATACAGTTGCATTTAGTGGAAAATTGTTCAACATACCGGGATTAGTGCTATTACTTATAATAGTTATCGGTTGGCATATTGTCTTTCAGTTATATAAGAAATCTGCAAAAGTCAAAGGATTCTGATACATAGTTCTCAATATATAATAAAAGCCCCATGATAAATCGTGGGGCTTTTATTATATTGATTTCTATCGAATTAAGTATTTAGTAGCAGTCCATTAAAGTTAGGTATTTAATTTCAAATGGAATTATCTATTGCTAAACACTACAACTCATATCATGTCCACAACACATGGGAGATTTAATTTTTCCATGGCCATTAGGACATTTAGCAACTCCAACTTTAGTGCCATCATCTTTAGTTATATGATCGTGCACCAGTTCATTTCCGCATTTAACACATTTTAAACCCGTAACACCCATACCGCAATGTTCACATGTAAAATCTGCCATAATTAATTTCCTTTAATTTTTTTCTTATTTTGAATTTAGCTTATTATTCATTTTTATGGAAAAGATATAAATAATAATAGGAATTATTACTATTTATAAATAATTTTTATTATGCGCTATAGTCATCAACGAGAGGCAATTAAAAAAACTATTCAAGAAACTAATTGCCATCCTACAGCAGATTGGATTTATAAAGAGACAATAAAAATTATTCCTAATATTAGTTTGGGAACAGTTTATAGAAATTTAAAGTGTTTGGAGGAATCGGGTGATATAAAAACTATTTATGATGGTAATATCGCTAGATATGATTGGAATACTGAACCTCACAATCACTTAAAGTGTAAACATTGTGGTGATCTTATTGATATAGTTTTATCAGATGAATCAATTCATCCCAAAATAAAACAGGATTTCAAATTTGATGTTGATTTAGTTGAAATGACTATTATTGGCACATGTCAAAAACACACATAGAAGAAGGAGAATAAAATGGCTTTAGAAAAAAGCAAAACACACGAAAATTTAAAAGCTGCATTTGCAGGCGAATCACAAGCAAATCGTAGATATTTATATTTTGCTCGCCAAGCAGATATTGAAGGTTTACCTGAAGCAGCAGGTGTTTTTAAAAATACGGCTGATGGCGAAACTGGCCATGCATTTGGTCACCTTGAGTTTCTAGAAAAAGGTGGCGCTGGTGACCCAGGGACAGGACTTCCAATAGGAGAGACTTCAGAAAACCTTAAAGCTGCTGTTGCTGGAGAAACATATGAATATACTGAAATGTATCCAGGTTTTGCAGCTACTGCAAGAGAAGAAGGTTTTGATGAAATTGCTGAATGGTTTGAGACTTTAGCTCGAGCTGAGAAATCTCACGCTGGAAAATTTCAACAAACATTGGATAGCTTATAAAAAACAAATCTGAATAGCGGATTATATTTTAATCCGCTATTCATTGTAATTATTTTTTGAAAGGGGGTAGTTTTTATGTTAAATCATTCAGACACCAGTAATACCACCTATGATATTAACAACTCATTATATTGGGATAATTCATCTTTATACCAAGAAATGGATCGTATCTATGATGTGTGTATAGGCTGTCGCTTGTGTTTTAATCTATGCCCTTCATTTCCAGCCCTTTTTAACTCTATAGATAATGCTGGAAAGAATAAAAGAAATACTGCAGAACTAGAAGGAAGAATAGAAAAAGAGGTCAAGCGTGATGATTATCTTGATTTGCCAGAAGGTGAGCACGCCATAGATGCAAGCGTAGAAGTTGAGTTTCGTGGCGAGGTACATGATTTGTCAGATGTTCAAAGATGGGAAGTAGTAGACCTTTGTTATCAATGCAAATTGTGCGATCCAGTATGTCCTTATACTCCAGATAAAGGGCATGAATTTCAACTTGATTTTCCTAAGCTAATGACGAGAGCACAAGCTATTCGTACAAAGGATAAAGGTGTCAATAATAATGATAAATTTTTATCAAATACAGATTTCGTTGGAAAGTTAGCTCCTCTTTTTGGATCTTTAATCAATTATTTTAATCGCATAAGTATTTTTCGTTTCTTGATTGAAAAATTTGTGGGAATTCATAGAAAAAGAACATTGCCAAAGATTAATTCTATTACTTTTCAAAAGTGGATTCAAACTCGACAATCTTTGATTACAAATCCAATTGATAAAGTGGTTATTTTTAGCACATGTTTTACAAATGTTCATGATGTCGAACTTGGTAAAGCATGTGTGGAAATATTAAAGCATAATGAAATTGAATATATTTATCCACCACAACAATGTTGTGGTGCACCATACCTAAGTCCTGGGGATTTTAAAGGATTTAAGAATCAGGCTGATCCTAATATTAATGAATTATATAAATGGGTAATTGATGGATATAAGATTGTGGTAACCGGTCCACCTACTTGTAGTCTTACTTTAAAAAAAGAATACCCTGATTATTTAGGTTTAAATGAAAAAATTAAAAAAATATCAGAAAACACTTTTGACATATCTGAATATCTTGTTTATCTAAACAAAAAAGGTAGATTGAAAACAGATTTTAAAAATGATATTGGTACAATTAATTACCATGTTAGTTGCCATTTAAAAGCGCAAAAAATGGGATTTAAAGGAAGAGATTTATTAAAAATTGTACCTGAAACAAAAGTTAATTTAATTAATCGATGCTCAGGTATGGATGGAGGATGGGGTATGAAAGAAGAGTTTTTTGATACTTCTATGCAAGTTGCTGAACGCTGTGTAAATGATTTGATCCAGAAAGAATCCGATTCTATTTGTTCAGATTGTTCATTAGCAAGCCATCAAATAAATCAAGCAAGTAGAGGTGAAACAAAGCCAATTCATCCAATATTAGAATTACATAAAGCTTACGGTTTAAAGAAATAAAGGGTTTTAAATGCATAAACTAGTAATTAATGATTTAATGAATATTATAGAATATGAGAAAGTTAGAAATGAGTATAGAGAAGAATTAATGCTCTATAAGAAAAATCGTCGAATATCTCTAGGACCCAATATAACAATTACATTTGAAAATAGAAGAACAATGACATTTCAGATTCAAGAAATTATGCGCGCAGAAAGATTAGTACATGATGAAAATATTCAAGAAGAAATTGATGTTTATAACTCACTATTACCTCAAAAAAATTCTCTTAGTGCAACTTTATTTATTGAAGTAACTGAAAAAAGAAAAATTAAACCTATATTAAATCAATTTATTGGTTTAACTGAAGGTGATACATTATTTTTAGAAATTGGAGGGAAAAAGATTTTTGCTGAGTTTGAAGCAGGACGTGAAGAATCAGATAAAATAAGTTCTGTTCACTATGTCCAGTTTAGCATCAAGCAAGAATTGATTCCTTTTTTTAAAAATGATGAAGATATAAAATTGAAAATTGATTATAAAGAATACTCTCATTCTCAATTATTATCAAATAATTTCAAGTTATCATTGTTCAATGATCTAGCTGGTAATAATGGATAATGAAATGAAAAAAACAATAATATTTTTTTTTACTTTTTCACTGACTTTTTCTCAAGATCCAGATTATTTTCAACAACATGTTGATTATGATATAAAAGTAAAATTGGATGATACTAACCATACATTATCAGCTTTTGAAAAAATAGTTTATAAAAATAATTCACCAGATGAACTTTCATTTATTTGGTTTCATATCTGGCCTAATGCTTATAGAAATGACTCTACTGCTTACGCAAAACAAGCTGGACCAAACTCACGATTTGCTAAATCTGATACATCAAGCCGAGGATTTATAGATAGTTTAGATTTTTTAGTGAATGGTAAAAAGGTAGATTGGTCATATCATCCTGAATGGATTGATGTAGTAAAAATAAATTTAAATAAACCACTTAACTCAGGCGAAGAAATATTAATTGAGACGCCTTTTTTTGTAAAGTTACCCAAAGTCTTTTCTAGACTTGGCCGCACAGATAAGCACTACGAGATAACCCAATGGTATCCTAAACCTGCTGTATATGATCATAAAGGCTGGCATCCTATGCCCTATTTAAATCAAGGAGAGTTTTATTCAGAATATGGAACCTTTGATGTGAAAATTACTCTTCCCAAAGAATATAGAATTATGGCTACTGGAGATTTAGTTAATGGAGAGGAAGAATATACCTGGCTCAATTCCCTTACAGCGATTAGTGACTCCTTAAATAGTTTGCCAGTAAAAGAATTAAGTAAATGGATCAATAGTCAAAAAAATACTAAATATATGGCAAGCTCTGATTCAGTAGAAATTGATTATAAAACATTAAACTTTAGACAGAAAAATGTCCATGACTTTGCATGGTTTGCTGACAAGAAATGGCTTGTTCAAAAAGGTAACCTATCTATAGCTGATTCAACGCGTAATGTGACACTTTGGTCTTTCTACCTACCAAAAAATGCAGAGCTGTGGAGAAATTCCATTGAATATTTACATGACTCAGGTTATTGGTATAGTAAATATTATGGAGATTATCCTTATAAACATTTAACTGCTGTAGATGGTGACCTTTCAGCCGGAGGTGGTATGGAGTATCCTAATATTACTGTCATAGCTTCAATGCCGAGCAAGGCATTGCTAGAAATGGTGATCATGCACGAAGTAGGACATAACTGGTTTTATGGCATTTTGGGCACTAATGAACGTTATTACACGTGGATGGATGAGGGACTTAACGAATATACTTGTATTCGTTATTGGCAGGATAAATACGGAAAAAATGGAGAGCGGTTTATTATCAGTGAATTGGTTCAGAATAAGTTAGGCATCGCAAAAAATTTGAAATTTAGCTGGTTTGAATATTTTCAATATGCCATAACCGCAAAGAGCTCAAGTGTGCAGCCACTTAGTCTAAAAGCCAATGAATATAATGGATCCAATTATGGATTGAATTATAGTAAGACAGCTGTTTTTACCCGTTTTCTTCAACACTATTTAGGTGATGAAAAAATGGACAAGATTATGCAAGATTATTTTGAGACCTGGAAGTTTAAACATCCATATCCTGAAGATTTACGAAAAATCTTTGAAAAGCATACAAATAAAGACCTTAGCTGGTATTTTGAGGGTGTTTTAGAAACAACGGATTATCTCGATTATTCAATTGATAAAAAAAGAAATCAATTTACTATTTCAAACCATGGTGAATTAAAAACACCTATCGAAGTCGTCTTCTACGGAAGTCAACATAATGAATTGGAAAGGCGATGGCTAGAAGGATTTGATTGGATGAAATCTGTCCAAGGTCCTGTTGGAACTTGGTATGCGATTATTGATCCTGATGAAAATATGCCCGATGTAAAACGTGAAAATAATTCAACGCGTAAAGAACTTTATTTTAATTGGGTCTGGGATCAACCTAATTATTATGATCATGAGATAAATATTTTACCGTGGTTATTTAGCTATAATTTTTATAATGGTTGGACACCTGGAGCTATGCTTTATAAAGGAGGTACTCCCGGATATACATCCACAACATCTATTCAGCCGATGTGGGATTTTAATAATAATCAACCTGTATTAAAGTTTCACCGTATTAATAATTTTGATTCTAATAATTTTTTTAGAGCATCATCACTAAGTTTTAGTGGTATGCGATATCAAGGGAATACAGGTGGAGCCATTAAATTCGACGGCAGTTACGGCGAAGAAGAATCGAAGAATATTTCAGCAAATATAAATTATTCATCAATAGAATCAGGGGTTTTAGACACAGTACTTTATGAAACTGGATCCTTCTCAACATTTTCTATCGACTACAGTTACAGTAGAAACCTCAGCGGCATACTTAATCAGTCCCAATTTAAAGCAGGCATTCAATTAGGACAGGGGTTTACTAGCGCATGGACAGAAGCCAATTTGAATTTAAAGTTCTCAAAAAAATATGAAATAAATATTCGCACCTGGGCTGGATCTTTTCTAAACAACGATAATGTTCCAAACCAATTCCGATCTTTTATCAGTGGTGGAGTAGATCCAAACTTTTCATCTGTAGTATTTGACCGAACAGGAAACTCTGAGATGGTTATTCTTAAAAATCAATATATTAAGCAAGGTCCAGGTATGCGAGGATATGTGATAGATAAAAATGGCCTACCCTTATCTACAACCGGAGTTGTTTGGGGCGTAAATATTACACCGAACGTTCCCTTTTTTATAGATCTTGCTGGCGGTGAAGAGTTCAAAGACACATATACCACTGTGGGGCTCAAGTTTGGCCTCATAATATTACCACTTTACCAAAGTTGGGAATTAGATCAAAAAATTGCCAAAGATTGGAATTGGATAAAAGAGAGAATAAGAATCTCATTAAATTTTGATATTAGCAATCTCGGACAAATTATGTTTTGATTTTAGTCCGCCTAGACTAGTTATGTTTGATTCGATCGATATAGATTAGTCCTTTTATTATTTTTAATCGATTTCTTTCGCACCGGCCGAAAAAGCATTAAATTCGCTCTCGCCTTAACGCCACATTATTTAGGATAATACTCAATATGTCAAAATGGAACAAAGACCAATTTCTAGAGGATTTGCGTAACAAATGTTCGCGAGAGATCGCAAAGATATGTGAACGTATTATTGATTTTTCTGAGGAGCATGCCAGTGAAATGTCTTGGGGTCGTGGAGATGACCACGGGACCTTTACTTTTCGTTGTAATTCAGATTTTGGGATGCTTCCTTTATTTCATATGACCTCTAAAGGGCAATTGAATATGCAGGTAAATTTTTTACGAGAAAAAGAATTGCCAAGAATGGTTTTACGAGATATGATTGTCAAAATGGAAGCAAATTTTTTACGGGATTACGATGAAGATTCTTATCCTATCGATACATATGAAGAAATGGAATATATGTTTCACACTTATGGTCAGGTCGACAAATTTTTAAGCACCATGGAAGGTGTCGTTTACCGTTTGAAACAGTAAATTGCATTATAATATTTATTTTATTGGCGCCCTATTGGCTTTGATCGGTGGGGCGTTTTCTTTTTATTTTAATGGTGTCTATTATGGAAAAATTTTACCGCATCAATTTTGGATACCTCGAATCTGCCAAATGGATTCTAATCAATGCACATCCATCGTGGAAACGAAATATGGTAAAATCTTTGGTGTACCCAATGCGCAGTTAGGCAGATACTTTTTATTTGGATATTCTCTAACACTAGCAGGTGTACCGTTTAACTTGGTGGATCCTTTAATTCCTTTATTTATTGGTGGATTGACAATTTTTTTAGGAATTTATCTGGTTTATGGATTATTTCGTTTAAAAACACCATGTTCAATTTGTTTGACTATCCATGTGTTGAATGCGGTTATTTTTATCATCCAGTTAATATAAATTAAACCATGGGTGCTTCTCTTTATCTGCTTGCTTTTATTATCATGATATTTATTGGGATTACCATTATGATCGCACGATCCAATCAACCAGAGGATAGATATACTGATTTAGAGACTGATGAATGGGATTGTCCCGATTGTGGTTTCCACGTTCAACTTGGGAATATTTGTATTTATTGTAATGCTAAGAAACCCTGACTCTTTACACAAAAAATAATGTATTATTAGCCATGGATCGATTTCCATTATACGAACCAATGACCGTATTAACAGATCTATTCATCGTGATTTTCGGATTTTGGTTTGCCCGGGAAATTCAGATGTGGTTTACTGTGAGACTTATGGAGGTTCATTTTCATTTTGCCAATTATTTTTATTTTATCGCATTCACGGCTTTGACCGGGGCAATATTTCATTCGATTTACCCTGAATATGAAACAATTCGGAATTTTTTATGGAAACTGGTAATGGTAGGAATGACAATTTCAATTTTTTCAATGCTAATGGGAACTCTATATTATTTCATGCCTTATGATTTGGTCCAAATTGCTAAATGGGGACTGGTTGCAATTATTTTTCCAATTACAATTTGGTTTTACATTGATAATGAACTTTTAAATGCAGTCAAATTATACGTGCCAAGTGTAATTTTTGTTATCGGAGTCATGATTTTTGGATGGCAGGTTAAAGGTGATGTTGGTGCTCGTTGGATTATTATCGGCTTTTTAGTAACATTGGGAGGTGCATCTTTTGTTGTTACAAAAGTGGGGCTCCACAAACATTTCAATCACAATGATATTTTCCATGTAATCCAAATTGTAGGGATGTACCTAATCTATCGCGGTACCATGCTCATTACAAATTATGGGATAAAATAGACGAATTTATTGGTTAAAAAGGACATATCGGATTTCAAATTAAACGGTAACTTCCCGATTAAATTTTCAAGGAAAAACAGTGGAAATTGAACTCAAAGAACTTAATTCATTTTCTCGTGAAGTGATAATCGACTTGCAATGGTCTGATATCGAACAAGATTTTGAAAAAGCTATAAAAATATTCTCAAAACGCATCAAACTACCAGGATTCCGTCCAGGAAAAGTGCCGCGCAAAATACTTATGAAACAGTTTCAACCATCCATTGAAGCAGATTTTGTAGAGAAATCGGTAAACACATATTACTTAAAAGCACTTAAAGAAAAGGATATTTTTCCTGTAAATATGGGCAGTGTCAGTGATGTGCATTTTCATCATGGAGAGCATTTCAAATTTAAGGTTTCATTTGAAATTGAGCCGGAAGTAAAATTGCCAAAACTGAAAAAAAATACACTTAAGCTGGAAAAAACCAATTATATCACGGATGAACAAGATATTGATTCGGCAATTTATGAAGTGCGGCATAGTCATGCAGAAGTGCAAACTATTGAAGATGGTGCCCAATTAGATGACTTTGTAATCTGTGATTTACAAGAATTAGATACTTCAGGTTTACCTATTATTGGCAAGAAATTAGAAACGCGATATGTTAAAATTGGACAAGCCCCTTTCAATGCTGATAATCAAAAAAATTTAGAAGGTGTAAAACCAGAAGATACTGTACGCGTTACAGTCCCCAAGGATGATGAGGGCAATATGGGAACCTATGAATTATTAGTGAAGAATGTGGAAAGACAGGTTTTGCCTGAAGTGAATGATGATTTTATAAAAATTGCCGATCCAAAAGCAAAAGACCTTTCGGATTATCGGAATCGCGTTAAAGAAAAATTGGATAAAGCTTATTCGAACCGAGCTGACGAGGCCTTTGATCAGCAATTAACTGACGGAATGATCAATAAAACGAACCCTGAGTTTCCTCCATCAATGGCTGAATCCTATTTAAATCATTTGGTTGAGGACGTGACAAAAAGTAATCAGCAAGGTGAATTGGATAAAGATAAAGTAAAAGAAGTATATAAACCTGTTGCAGAACGGAATTTAAAATGGTATCTCATCCGAAATGCAATCATAAAAGATCAGGAATTAGAAATATCAAAAGATGATTTGGCAGATGAAATTGATAAAAGAAAAAAATCTAGTCCTGATCAAGCAAAGGAAGTCGAAAAGTTTTTTAAAAAGCCAAGTAATCGTTCCAGATTAGAGGATGATCTTATGGAAAAGAAAATCTTGGCTTATTTAGTAAAATATGCGAAAATCAAAGTAGTTAAAGTGAATACAAAAGACTTGCGTAAACAAACTGAGGCTAAAACAGATTAAAATATGAGTAAAGATACCTTAAGTCAATTGATTCCAATGGTGGTGGAACAGACCGGTCGTTTTGAGCGCGCTTATGATATCTATTCACGATTATTAAAAGAACGAATTATATTTTTAGGAACGCCCATTGACGATACTGTGTCGTCAGTGATAATTGCTCAACTGTTATTTCTTGAAGCTGAAAATAGTGAAAAGGATATTTTCCTTTATATCAACTCACCCGGAGGAATTATTACTTCAGGAATGGGTATCTATGATACCATGAATTATATTAAACCTGATGTGGCTACCATCTGTATGGGGCAAGCTGCAAGTATGGGAGCTTTTTTATTATCTGGTGGAGCAAAGGGTAAAAGATCTGCATTGCCAAATGCACGAATCATGATCCATCAGCCTCTTGGTGGCGCAGAAGGACAGGCTTCAGATATTAAAATCCAGGCAGATGAGATTTTACGGTTGCGGATGAATCTCAATAAAATTCTTGCAAAAAATTCTAAGCAAACATTGAAAAAAATTGAAAAAGATACAGATCGTAATTTCTTTATGAGCGCTGAGGAAGCAAAGAATTATGGTTTAATTGATACCATCCTAAACGAAAGAAAATAATGGGTCAAATACGAATTCCAACACCCTTGGACCCAGGTGCTGGTGATTCTAATCCAACTTTTCCAGTCCTTCATCGTCCTTCTGAAATAAAAGCATTCCTTGATCAATATGTGATCGGACAAGAGCGTGCAAAACGTGCAGTTGCAGTTGCTGTATACAACCATTATAAACGAATTCTCTCAGACCATAGTGAAGATGATGTTGAATTAGACAAAAGCAATATTCTTGTTATTGGTCCGACAGGAACTGGAAAGACCCTCATTGCTGAAACAC
>Ga0315338_1001384_pt1 | contig 30952 bp, 30 predicted proteins | sample ASW8metaG_FD_204518 | JGI IMG/M metagenome (GOLD analysis project Ga0315338, IMG submission 204518) | Ammonia-oxidizing marine archaeal communities from Monterey Bay, California, United States - ASW #8 | ecosystem: Environmental > Aquatic > Marine > Coastal | place: USA: California | collected... | reverse complement strand
ACGCGGTGATTCCGCGACTCTGTGCCTCTGTGACAGTGTGACACGGACGTCGATCGGCGGCCACACCGGCCTTCCCGCATCGAGGGTCGCCGATCGGAAGTCGCCGGCGCCACCGCGGTGACGGGAGACACGACTCCCCGGAATCGGCAGGGATAGGGTTAGGGGCGATGACCCGGAACCTTCTTGCCCTTCCCGCGCGCCTTTGGCGCGACTACGGGCCGAAGTTGATCCGGTTCGCCGGTGTGTCGGTGGTCAACGTGTCGACCGGCCAGACGTTGCTCTACATCTGCTATGCCCGCCTGGGATGGCCCGGAGTGTTCGCCAACGTGGTTGCCGTCGCCGCAGGCAGCGTTCCGGCCTACCTGCTCAGCCGCCACTACGTCTGGAAGCGGGAGAAGGGTGACCATAAGGTCGGCGCCGAGATTCTGCCGTTCTGGGGCCTCGCCTTCGTCGGGCTGGTGCTGTCGACCGCCCTCGTCGGTGTCGTCGACTCCTTCTCGGACCGCACGCTCGCCGTGCAGGGCGCCAACGCCGTAGCGTTCGGTTCGCTCTGGATCATCCGATTCGTGGTGCTCGAGCACCTCTTGTGGGGCGAGCGGACCGAGCACGAGTTGGTGCGCAAGCACAACTGAGCCGTGGACGATCGCCTGCGGCACCTGTTCGATCTGGCCGAGGCCGCCCGCGGGTTCATGCCTCCCGACGAGGGGCGGGCACTCCACCACCACGCCCTCGACGTCGCCGTCGACGGGCCGTTCCTCGAGGTGGGCAGCTACTGTGGCAAGTCGGCCGTCTACCTCGGCGCAGCCGCCGAGTCCCGGGGTCGGCTCCTCTTCGCGCTTGACCACCACCGCGGCTCCGAGGAGAACCAGCCGGGCTGGGAGTGGCACGAGCCCGACCTCGTCGACCCGACGACGGGCAACATCGACACCCTGCCGCACTTCCGCCGGACCATCGGGGAAGCCGGCCTCGAGGAGACCGTCGTCGCACTGGTCGGCGACTCACCCCGTGTCGCCGAGGCCTGGTCGACGCCGCTGTCGCTGCTGTTCATCGACGGGGGGCACGGGGCGGAGCCGGCGCACCGTGACTACGAGGGCTGGGTGCCCCGACTGGCGGTCGGCGGCACGCTCCTGATCCACGACGTCTTCCCGGACCCGGTCGACGGTGGGCGACCGCCCTACGAGATCTGGTGTCGAGCGGTCGGGTCGCGGGCGTTCGACGAGGTCGACGCAGTCGGCTCGCTGCGGGTGCTGCGACGGACCGCCGAGGGAACCTGAGCGCGCTCGGTTGGTTGCCCCGGTCAGTCCGGTTCGTGGACTGGAAGGTGGCCGCTGACGTCGATCTCGACGTCGATGATGTCGGGCAGGCCCCGGTGGTCGATGAACAGGCCGGAGGCAGGACTCGAACCGCTCAGTGCATCGGCGGCGAGGATCACGGCGGCCGCGGTGTAGGTCGTGTGCTCGCCATCCGGGAAGCTGACCTCCTGCGGGTAGGCGATGCCGGTCAGGTAGCGACCGTCGGGGCTGCGCATCGTCTGTGCCCAGGCGAACAGGCGCTCGGCCATCGGCCTGTCACCGACCAGTAGGTAGGCCATGGCGCACTCGCAGGTCTCGGCGGCGGTGATCCAGTCCTTGTCGCCCACGCAGCGGACACCCCGGTCGGCAAGGACGAAGTCGTCGAACCGGGAGGCGAGATGACGAATCGCCCCTTCACCCGTGACGGCGCCGGAGAGCACCGGGTAGTACCAGTCCATCGCCCACCGGTCCTTCGGGGCGAAGGCGTCCCCGGGTCGCGTCCGGATGACCTGGGCGAGGTGCGCCAGCGAGAGCTCCCAGTCGGGGCGCTTGTGGCCGAGTTCCTCGGCAACGGCGATTCCGCACCGGAGGCTGTGGCACACGCTCGACGATCCGGTGAGCAGGGCGTAGGGCCAGGGTGTGCCATCGGGGTGACGTGCCCAGAGGATCTCGCCACGGGGCGTCTGGAGGTCGAGCACGTAATCGAGGGCCTTCTCGACGACCGGCCACAGCGACTCGAGGAAGCCCCGGTTGCGGGTGAGGAGCCAGTGGTGCCAGGCGCCGGTGGCGACGTAGGCGATCACGTTGGCGTCGAACTTGGGGTCCTCGACGCCGCCGTCGACGTAGTAGGCGTACCAGGCGCCGGAGTCCTGCTGGTGGTCGGCCAGCCACCAGTAGGCGGCCTCGGCCTCGTCGAGGTGGCCCGTGACGGCCAGGGCCATCGCTGCCTCGACATGGTTCCACGGGTCGGCATGGCCGCCGGGGAACCAGGGGATCATCCCGTCGGGGAGTTGGACCTCGGCGATCGAGTCGGCGGTGCGCCGCAGGTCTTCGACCGGGAGTAGTCCGGGGACCTCAGGCAACGGCATGTGCCCGCTCGCTCGTGTCGTGGGTCTGGGCGTCGGCTGACCGGGCGGGGATCTCGGTCGGCTTCGTGGCGTAGACGACGAGGCTCTTCCCCAGGATCGGGTTGAGGAGGCGTTCGAGGGTCCGGATCGGACGGGGTGCCTTGACGATGTCCCAGGTGAGGAATCGATGGTAGAGGCGGACCAGTCGGTGGTCCTCGATCGGCCGGTCGGGGCCGACGGCACAGCGCAGCCACCAGTAGGGGCTGTGGAGCGAGTGGGACCGGTGGTCGCCGTTGACGACAAGGCCGGCGGCGGCCATACGGTCGTGGAGGTCATGTCGCCCGTAGATGCGGACGTGGCCCCCGACCACGGCCGGTGCGTGGTAGTCGGACGAGAGCTTCCAGCAGATGCGCTCGGGCAGGGCGGCCGGGACCGTGATTGCGATCGTGCCGCCCGGGCGCAGCACCCGGGCGAGCTCGGCCAGGGCAGCGTTGTCGTCGTGGATGTGTTCCATCACCTCGCTGGCGATGACCCGGTCGAAGGAACTGTCGGCGAACGGGAGCCGCGTGGCGTCACCGTTGGCGGTCTCGAGGACTGCCTCGGGGCCTATCTCGTCCGCCTCCCACATGGCGGCCACGGTCGCCCGGACCCGTTGCAGTTCGTCGATGCCGAGGTCACATGCGATGACATGGGCGCCCCGTCGGAGTGCCTCGAAGGCGTGTCGGCCGAACCCGCAGCCCAGGTCCAGCAGGCGGTCTCCGGGTCGAAGCCCGAGTCGGTCGTAGTCGGCGGTGAGCACTAGCGCCGGGGGGCTGTCTGGTGGTCGGCGAGGAGTGCCCGGTACTGCTCGACGGTCCGCTCGGCGGTGTGGCGCCAACTCCAGTGGTCGATCACCCGCTGGCGGCCGTTGGCGCCCACGCGTTCCCGGGCGTCGGGCGTGTCGAGGACGGTGCGGATCATGGTTGCCAGGGCGTCGCTGTCCCCCGGCGGCACCTGGAAGCAGGTCTCGTTGTGGGTGCCGGTCACCTCCGGCAGGGCACCGCCGGTGGTCGTCACCAGTGGCACGCCGCACGACATGGCCTCGATGGCGGGCAGCGAGAAGCCCTCGTAGAGCGATGGCACCACCGCCACCTCCGCTTCGCTGTAGAGCTCGACGATCCGCTGGTCGGGTACGTCGTGGACATACGAGACGCAGTCGGTGAGTCCGAGGCGCTCGAAGGTGTCGCTGGCGGCGCTGGACACCTTCGGCTTGCCGATGATGACCAACTCGACGTCGCGTTCCGTGCGGAGCTTGGCGACCGCCTCGAGTAGGAACCGGAGGCCCTTCATCGCCACGTCGGCACTGGCGGTCGTGACGATCCGGCCGGGTACCCGGGTGATGCCTTCGACGGGTCGGAACAGCATGGGGTCGACGCCGACGGGCACGACGTGGACCCGTTCGTCGGGAACCCTGTGGTCGGCGACGATGTCTGAGCGGGACGATTCGGAGACGGTCATGACCCGCCGCATCCGCTTCGCCACCTGGGTCTGCATCCGGGTGAACGAGTACCAGCGGCGCTTGCCGATCTCCTCCCAGAGGGTGCGGGCGTGCGAGATCTCGAGCTTCCGGTCGATCGTGATGGGGTGGTGAATGGTGGCGAGGACCGGTATCCGGACCTGTTCCTGCAGCAGGAGCAGGCCCCAGCCGAGGCACTGGTTGTCGTGGACCAGGTCGAAGTCGCGTGGGCGCTTCCGCAGGTGGGCCCAGGCGCGCATGCTGAACGCCATCGGCTCCGAGAAGTTGCCCGTGTTGAACGACAGGGCCTCGGCGACGTCCCACACGCTTTTGAGTTCCCAGATGCGGGCCTTGCGCATCGGGAAGTGGTCGTTGTAGAGGTCGAGGCTGGGCAACCGGACCAACGGGACCCGCTCATCGAGGATCGGGTACGGCTGGCCGGCCAGGACCTCGACTTGGTGGCCGAGGTCGGCGAGCGCCCGGGTCAGGTGGTGGGTGTAGACGCCCTGGCCACCGCAGTGCGGCTTGCCGCGGTAGGCGAGGTAGGCGATCCGGAGTGGAGCGTCGTCGAGCGGTCCGGGTTCTGATCCGGGGGAGGGCATTCCACAAGTCTGGCGGGCGAGCGCCCCAATCGCGCCACCGGGATGGGTACCTTCGGTCACATGCGAGCACTGGTTCAACGGGTTGGATGGGCCTCCGTATCCGTCGACGGCGCCGTCGTCGGCGCCGTCGACGCCGGCCTTTGCGTGTTCGTCGGCGTCACCCATGATGACGGCGAAGAGCAGGCGGACCGGCTGGCCGGGAAGCTGTCCGGTCTGCGGATCATGGACGATGACGACGGGGTGATGAACCGCTCGGTCGTCGATTCCGGCGGCGAGGTGCTGGTGGTCAGCCAGTTCACCCTCTACGGCGACACGACCAGGGGGCGGCGCCCCACCTGGATCGCGGCGGCACCACCCGAACATGCCGAGCCGCTGATCGAACGGGTCGTACAGGGACTGCGCGACCAGGGGATCGTGGTGGAGACCGGGCGCTTCCGGGCGGCCATGCAGGTCGAGCTCATGAACGACGGCCCGGCGACGCTGCTGATCGAGGTCTGAACGTGCCTGCGGTGGACGGTGACCGCTTCGGCTCGCGTGCGGCCGACTACGCGCACCACCGCGCCGACTTTCCGGCGTCGGCGGTCGACCGACTGGTCGGGCACGGCGTGGGCCGACCCGGACAGAGGCTCCTCGACCTGGGCTGTGGGACCGGGACGCTGGCCCGGCAGTTCGCCGCACGCGGGTGTGTCGTCACCGGGCTCGACGTCGATGGACGGATGCTTGAGGCGGCGGAGGCGCTGGCAGCCGCAGACGGCGTCGAGGTGGCCTGGCATCTGGCCTCGGCGGAGGATACCGGACTGCCCGACGGCTCCTTCGACGTGGCGTCGGCCGCCCAGTGCTGGCACTGGTTCGACGGTGCCGCGGCCGCCATGGAGGCCCGTCGCCTACTCGTGCCCGCCGGCCTGTTGGCGATCACCAACTTCGACTGGCTTCCGTTGCCCGGCTCGGTATCCGGGGAGACCGAGGCGCTGATCCAGGCGCACCACCCGGCCTGGGACCTGGGCGGCGTCCGGGAGCCGCTCCCGGAGGCGATCACCCATGTGGAGGAATTGGGGTTCACCGTGATCGAGGCCTGGGTGGAGGACGTCGACGTGCCCTACCTGGCCGACTCGTGGCGTCGGCGCATCGGCGCCAGCGCCGCCATCGTCAACCTGGAGCCGGCGGGAGCGGCGGCCTTCGATCGGGACCTGGCGGCACTCCTTGCCGAACGCTTTCCCGGAGAAGAGGTCGAGGCCCCGCACCGGGTCTCGGTATTGGTGGCCCGGGCTTCCAGCTAGACCCCCTCAACGATGGTTTCGTCGCCGGGCGGGGGTTCGGGCCGCAGCCAGCAGGGCTAGGGCGAGGGTGAGCATCGGCCACGGTCCGAAACGGGTGGCCCACGTGTCGCCCTCGCGTAGTTCGACGGTGGCCTGGAGCACGGCCTGATCCGACACGCCGGTGCGTTCGAGGACCCGGCCCTGTGCGTCGATGATGGCGCTGAAGCCGGTAGGTGCCGCCTGGAGCAGCCACCGTCCGGTCTCGAGGGCCGCGAGGCGGCTCGAGGCCACCTGCTGCGACTGGAGGATCGTCAACCAGTAGCTGGCCCCGTTGGTCGGGTTGAGGAGCACCTGGGCTCCGTCGCGGGCGGCATCGCGGGTCCGGTGCTCGAAGAACACCTCCCAGGAGATGCTCACGCCGAGTCGGCCGACGCTCGTATGGAGAACGGCCGGCCCCGTTCCGGGGAGCAGGTCACGGGCGGGAAGGTCGTCACCCGCCACCGCTTCGACGAGCCCCCGCAGGGGCACGAATTCGCCGAACGGCACCGTGCGGACCTTGTCGTAGACGGCGGCCACGCTGCCATCGGGCTCGATGGCGGTGGAGTAGTTGACGTTGGCGGTCGGGATCGTGGGGTGGCGGTGGAACCATCCCGGCACCAGCACGGCGTCCAGTCGTCGGGCCTCGGCTTCGAGCGCGGCGACCGCATCGTCGGCGTAGAGCCGGTCGGGGCGCCGCTCTCCCGTGGTCGGCTCGGATGCCGGGTTGACGACGTTCTCCGGCCAGAGCACCAGATCGACCGGGGTGTCGACCAGGTCGTTGGCCTCGAGCTGATTCGCGAACACGATGGCAGCGCCGGTCGGGGTGGCGCGGGTGCGCTGCGGCCCGCCGCCCTGGACGAGCGCCACGTCGATCTCGCCGACCACGTGCCCGGAGGGGGCGAGGGCAGCGAGCACGCCGCACAGGGCCACGGCACCGAGGGCACTGGCCGCGGCGGCGACCGAGTCGGTCCCGGCCCGACGGCCGTCGGCGAGGGCACTCAGGCCGACGCCGATGGCGACGACGAGGGCGACCAGTAGGAGCGTGCCTCCGACCCGGACCACGGGGGCGAGTGGCCCGCCCGCCTGGCCCATCGGCAGGGTCGCCAGCGGAGCGCCACCGAAGGGCACGCTCCAACGCACGAACTCGGCCAGGGTGACGGCTCCCACCAGCCCGATCCGCCGACCGCGGCCGGCGGGCACGATCACCGCCGCCAGGCCGAAGAAAGCGCCGTGGAGGAGGATGAGCACCAGCCAACCGGACGGGGTGAGGTCCCAGATCCAGGCGGTTCCGGGGAGCAGCCACGCAGCGGCGACGAGCATCGTCCGACCGAAGCGACGCTTGGCCGGCTGGTCGACGAGCAGGCGATCGAGGAGGGCGATGCCCGGGAAGGCCGCCGGCCACCAGCCCCATGGTGGGATCGAGGCGGCCAGCAACAGGCCGGCCAGCACGGCGGTGGCGGAGATCCGCAGGCGCGAGGCCATGGACGTCAGCCGATGCGGGTGCCGAGCCGTTGGATCCCCCCGATGGGTCCGACGCCTCGGATGTCGACCTTTTCGACCTCGAGTACCTGCATCCAGGTGGGAAGGTCATCGATGTGGCAGTTGGCGAGGATCTCACCGGGTTCGGCGACGCTGCACAGCTTCGCGGCCAGGTTGACCGGCTCGCCGATGTAGTCGTCGCCCTCGAACAGGAGGACGATGCCGGTGGCGAGTCCGGCCCGGATCTCGACTCCGGTGTCCTTGAAGTGCGAGATCACGTGGCCGGCCCAGGCGATCGTCGGCGTGGGCTCGGTGCCGACCATCATCACACCGTCGCCGAGCCACTTGGCGACCCGAACGCCGCGCCGTGCGGCGACCTCCCGGGACTCCCTGCGGAACGCTTCGAGGCGATCGACGGCCTCCAGTGGCCCGTGCTCGCGGGTGAAGCGCGTGAACCCGGAGAGGTCGGCAAAGCAGAAGGTCCGTTCGATCTGCAGGTAGGCCGTGTCCGGAAGTTCCCCGGGGTGTTCGGTCCCGCTGCCGGGCCGGGCTTCGGCCCATTCGCGTGCCGGTGTCGTCTCGCGTGCCATGCCCCCATCGAACCACGTTGGTGGTCGGTTTCCTGCGTCTCCGTCGGAATTCGCCCGGGAAGTCGCTCAGCGCACGCCCCGAGGCGCTTCAGGCCACATGTCCGGCGACCGCCGCGGCCGCCTCGATTCCGGAACGGATGCACGCCGGGATGCCGACGCCATGGCGGAAGGCGCCTGCGACCACGAGACCGGGGGCGACCTCGGCGAGACGGCCGTCGATGGCGGCCATTCGGTCGGCGTGGCCGGGGGAGAACTGCGGTAACGACCGAGGCCAACGGGAGATCCGGGCTGCGGCGGGTGGGGCTTCGACACCGATGGTCGTCGCCAGGTCCCTGGCGAGGGCACGTTCGAGGGCGTCACCGTCCATCTCGGTATGGCGGGGGTCGTCGATGCGCCCGGTGGAGAGTCGGAGCAGGACCCGGTCGCCGGTGTCGAGGTGCGCCCACTTGCTGCCAGCGTAGGAGCAGGCGGTCAGGAGTAGCCCGGCATCCCGGGGGACGAGGAAGCCGCTCTGATCCCCGGGCACCTCGAGGTCGCTGCGGCGGTAGGCGAATGCGGCGAGTGACACGGAGGCGTGGGGAACCTGTGCCAGGTGGTCGGCGGCCTCGGCTTCGATGGGGGCGAGGAGGTCGGCGGCCACGAATGCGGGGACGGCGAGGACCACGGCGTCCGCCACCTCAACCCCCTTCGCAGTGCCCACCAACCAGCCGGCGTCGGTGCGTCCCAGTCCGGTGACCGTTGAGCGCAGGTGGAGGCGGTCGCCCAGGTTTTCGGCGAGCGTGTTCACGAGGTAGCCCATGCCGGACGGGTGGGCGTTGAAGACCGGTGCCGACGGGTCGACCCCCTCCTGGGCGCTGCGCAGCGCCGCCAGGAGTCCCTCGGGTCGGCGGGCCGCGGCGAGGAGTTGCGGCGCCATCACCCCACAACTCATGTCGTCGGCCCGGCCGGCGTTGACTCCGCCGAGCAGTGCATCGACCAACCGCTCGAAGACGGCGTCGCCCACGCATGGGCGGACCACCTGGCCGACGGACAGGTCGCCGTCGGGCAGGGCGATGTCGGGTCGCCCGTCGCCGGACAGTCGTTCGAGGGCCTCCGGGGGCAGGATGCCGTCGTAGACGGAGGTCGGGTCGAGGGGGATGCCGAGTACGTTCGGCGAGGGCAGGGGGCGAAGGGCCCCGTCCAGCCAGACCGAGGCCGTCCGTGCGTGTGGTGCCACGAGTTCGTCGGCCAGGCCCAGTTCCGAGCACAGGTCGAGTGCCCACGGCACCCGGACGAGGAAGGCGTCGGCGGCCTCGTCGACGGGGAGTCCGACGAAGGGGCTGGTCCGGATCCTGCCGCCCGGAGCGGTGCCCGCCTCGAGGACGAGCAGGTCGAGTTCGGGGTGGTCGCTCAGCAGGCGGTGGGCGGCGGCCAGTCCGGTGATCCCCGAACCGACGACGACTATGCGGCGGCCGGCCATGCTCAGTTTCCTGGACGGTGGGCGTGGACCAGGTCGACGACGTGCTCGAGGACCGCCGGGTCCGTCTCGGGGAGCACCCCGTGTCCGAGGTTGAAGATGTGACCGGGATGGTCGGCGTTGCGTCGCAGGATGTCGGCAACCGCCGTGTCGACGACCCCGATCGGGGCGAGGCAGACGGCGGGGTCGAGGTTGCCCTGGAGGACGGTGTCCTGACCGAGCCTTTGGCGGGCAACGTCGAGGGGGACGCGCCAGTCGACACCGACCACGTCGGCGCCAGCGGACGCCATCAGCGGAAGGATCTCACCGGTGCCGACGCCGAAGTGGATCCTCGGGACGCCCAGGTCGGCGACCTCGTCGAACACCCGTCGGCTGGCGGGAAGCACGTACTTCTCGTAGATGGGCGGGGCCAGCGCTCCGGCCCAACTGTCGAACAACTGCAGCGCCCGGGCCCCGGCGGTGACCTGCGAGCGCAGCGAGGCGACTGCGAGGTCGACCAGGCGGTCGAGCAGGGCGAACCACAGGTTGGGGTCGCCGAGCATCAACGCCTTGGTGCGGGTATACGAACGGGACGGGCCACCCTCGATCAGGTAGGACGCTACCGTGAACGGTGCCCCGGCGAAGCCGATCAACGGGACGCTCAACTCGGAGGCCAGTGCCCGGACCGTCTCGAGCACGTAAGGGGTGTCGGACTCGGGATCGAGGGGTCGGATCCGGTCGAGGTCGGCGGTCCGCTCGAAGGGCCGGTCGACGACGGGCCCGATGCCCGGCTCCACGTCGACTCCGAAGCCGATGGCATGGACGGGGACGACGATGTCCGAGTAGAGGATCGCCGCATCGGAGCCGTAGCGGCGGACAGGCTGCAGCGTGATCTCGGTGGCCAGTTCAGGGTCGGCGATGGTGTCGAGGATGCTGCCGGTGCGGCGGATGGCCCGGTATTCCGGCAGCGAGCGCCCCGCCTGGCGCATGAACCACACCGGTGTGCGTTCATGGGGCAGGCCGCGACAGGCGGCCAGGAACGGGTCCTCGGGTGCCTCCGGCTGCATCATGGTGCGACGCTAGCGAGAGGCCACCTCGATGACGTCAGGGCAGGAGGTCCCGAACTTCGGCACCGGCGCCGACGAGCAGGCCGCGGGCACGCTCCGAGGCGGGGTGGGCCAACCGCGCCAGGGCCGAGATCCGTGCGGTGCTGCAGACCTCGCCGTTGGATGACGGATCCAGGTTGTCGGTGCCCCGAAGGGCGAGGTCGGCGGCGGTCGGCTCGAGGACGAGGACGACCGCTCCCTGACGGCGGATCGCCTGGACCTCGCGGAACAGCGTGCGGCTGTGCCAGGCCCGGCCGAGCGGGCAGCCGGGCCAGGTGTCGAGGCCGCGCACGGCCGTCATCGACGACGAGATGACGACCACGTCGAGGCCGAGCATGGTGAGCAGGTCGGCGTTGGTGCTCGAGTGGATCCCTCCGTCGAGGTAACGACGACCGGCCGACTCGACGGGCCTGAGGAAGCCCGGCACCGCACAGGAGGCCTGCACGGCCGTGCCGAAGTCGGCGTCGACGTCGTCGCGACCGAAGACGACCCGCTTTCCGGAGTCGAGGTCGACGGCACAGACCCAGGTCGGCTGGTCGGGCCAGTGTCCCGGGTGGAGCTGTTCGGCACGTTCCCGGAAGAAGGTCCCGTCGACCGTTCCCTCGGGAAGCAGCCCGGCGAGGGCGACGACCGGTCGGGGCCGCCCCCGGCCGAAGAGTCCGCGGGCGACGAGTAATGGGTTAGCCGGTTGACGGGACTCGGGTCGGGGAGGCGTCGTCGGTAGGTCGTACGGCGTGGTCACCCGGTCGACGAGGGCCTGGCTAGCGGCGGAGATTGGCCTTCCGGCGTAGTGGTCCCCCTGGTCTGCAGGGCTGAGGCCGGCGCGCAGGGCGACGGCCGTATTCGACCCGGCGCTGGTCCCGACGATCACGTCGGCCGTGCGGGGATCCCAGCCTGTGGCTTCGGCGAGGGCCGAGAGCGCGCCGGCGTGGTGGGCGGCAGCGTGCATGCCGCCGGCGCTGAGCACGAGTCCCACGGTGAGCATTCGGTCATCGTCGCACGCGGTGGCCCCGGTGGGGTGGCTCGAGGCCCTGCGGGGAGAAACACGTTGACCGGTAGGATCGTTTTCCGTCCAAATCGCGTGGCCGGGCCCCAGGGCCCGGAACAGCGCCCCGTAATCACCCTCTAGCAACCAGGAGAACCGGCCGAGATGCACCCCGAACTCGTTTCGGAACAGGAGTACCTGGACCAGGCGTACACGTGCCTGGAGGGCGCCCGGGAACGCGCCCTCCAGTTGACGGGAATGGTCGAAGTGGGACGAGGTGGCACCAACCAGGCCCGATCCGAGCGGGAGGCCATCTGGGAGGCCGTTGCTGCCCGACTGGCCCAGCTCGACATGGGCGACGCAGCACTCGTCTTCGGTCGGATCGATCAGGGGGACGACGGCAACGGCGGGCCGGGGGGCCGCTACTACATCGGCCGGGTCGGGGTCTGGGACGATGGGCAGGAGCCCGTGGTCGTCGATTGGCGGGCTCCGGTGGCCGAGGCCTTCTACCGGGCGACGGGGAGGATGCCGATGGGTCTCGAGCGTCGTCGCCACTTCGTCAGCAGGGGCCGCGAGTTGCTGGCGATCGAGGACGAGCTGTTCGGCGATGTCGAGCGGTTTCTCGACGAGGGTCGCCTTCGCGGCGAGGGTGCACTCATCGCCGCCCTCGAGACGGCCCGAACCGGCCGTTTGGGCGACATCGTCGGCACCATCCAGACCGAACAGGACCTGGTCATCCGGGCGCCCCTCCCGGGCGTGCTGGCCGTGCAGGGCGGGCCGGGTACCGGCAAGACCGTCGTGGCGCTCCACCGGGCCGCCTACCTGCTCTATACGAACCGCTTCCCGCTCGAGGGCCAGGGCGTCCTCGTGGTGGGACCGAACCGCCTGTTCCTGGCCTACATCGAGCAGGTCCTGCCGTCGCTCGGTGAGGCGGGCGCCGAGTTGGCGACCCTTTCCGACATGGTCGCCGGCGCCAGCATCAGCGATCGGCACGATGTCGAGGAGGTTTCCCGCCTCAAGGGCGACCTGCGCATGGTCCGGTTCCTGTCGCGTGCGGTGCACACCCGACAGCGGCCTCTACGCGACGACCTCCGGATCGGCTATGGCGTGCGGTGGCTGCGGATCACCGCCGAGCAGTCGCAGCGGATCGTCAGCGAGGCCCGCCGTCGGTTCCGGACCCACAATGCCGCCCGACGCTTTGTCGAGAAGGAGTTCTTCGACGTTCTGGCCGAGAGTGCACGTTCCGACCTCGACGCCGAGGTGGTCCGCGAGGACCTGCAGGGCAAGTTGCCCGTGCGCCAGGCGTTGGACTGGATGTGGCCGGTCCTGAGTCCGGCAGAACTGCTCAACGACCTGTTCGGTTCGCGGGCGCTGATCCGGGCCGCTGATCCGTCGCTTACCGACGACGAGGTCGATGCCTTCCACCGTGAGCGTTCAGCCGACCCGGAGGGCATCCGGTGGTCCGCTTCTGACGCTCCGCTGCTCGACGAGGTCCGGTCGGTGCTCGGCGCCCGCCCCGGGAGCGGGGGCCTCGAAGCCGTCCGCACCTATGGCCACATCGTCGTGGACGAGGTCCAGGACCTCTCGCCGATGGAGTTGCGCGTACTCGATCGCCGTTCGCTGAACGGATCGATGACCGTGGTCGGCGACATCGCTCAGGCCACCGGCGCCTGGGCCCACGAAGGCTGGGAGAGCATTCTCGAACACCTGCCCCACAAGCGTCCACCGCAGCGCCACGAGTTGACGGTCGGCTATCGGATTCCTGGACCGCTCATGGACCTGGCCGCCCGGGTGCTGGCCGAGGCCGTCCCGGACCTGAAGCCCCCTGTCTCCGTCCGGGGAGACGGCGAGGAACCCCTGTTCGTCGAGGCCGCCGGAGATGTGGCCGTCGAGGTGGCGCGGGTCGTGGTCGACGAGTCGGCTGCGGTCGAGCCGGGCAACGTGGCGGTCGTAGTTGCCGCCTCGCAGGTCGAAGAGGTCGAGGCCGCCCTCGAGGCGGCCGGCGTCGTGTTCGGTCGGCCGAACCGCCATGGCCTTGATGTGTCCGTGACCGTGGTGCCGGTGACGCTCGTCAAGGGCCTCGAGGTCGATGCGGCCGTCGTCGTCGAGCCCTCCAGGATCGTGGCCGAGCAGGCACTGGGGTTACGGGCCCTCTACGTGGCGCTCACCCGCGCCACCCGGCGCGTCGCCATCGTCCACGCCGAGCCGCTGCCGAGCGCCCTCGTCGACTGAACTACTCGTACGAGATCGCCTTGAGGATGTCGAGGCGAGCAGCACGGCGGGCCGGGAAGATCGCGGCCACCACGCCGAACAGGCCCGCCACGCACAGGTAGAGCGCCAGCTTCAGCACCGGTACCGAGGTCACGTCGATGAACGTCTCGGGTAGGGCGGCGGTCGCCGCCAGGCCGAACAGCACGCCCATGGCAACGCCCAGCAGGCCACCGAACAGGGCGATGATCACGGCCTCCCAACGCATCATGCGACGCATCTGGCGGCGGGTCATGCCGATCGCACGCAACAGGCCGAGCTCGCGGGTCCGTTCGTAGACTGACAGCGCCAGCGTGTTGGTGATGCCCAGCACGGCGATGAAGAGCGACAGCCCGAGGAACACGGTGATGATCGACAGCAGCTGGTCGAGTCGACCCTCCATCTGCTCACGGAGTTCGTTGCCGTTCATGACGTTGGCCTGCGGGTAGTCGTCGGTGACTGCATGGACCAGATTGCGGGCTGTATCCGGGTCGGCGCCTGTCGCGTAGGCGAGCGATATCGAGTTGTCGGGCGCCCGTGGCAGGAAGCGGTCGAAGGCGTCGTTGTCGATCACCCAGTTGCCCATCATCGTCGAGTCGTCGAAGACGGCGCCGACGCTGAACGTCTCCTCGTGGCCGCCGGGGAAGCCGATGTCGACCAGAGAGCCGACGCCGACGCCGAGGTCGGCGGCGGGGTCGACGTGCAGCAGAAGTGAAAAAGTGGCGCCGCCGGTCGGCGGATTGGCGGATTCCCCGTCGACGATGCCAAGTTTCATGTGGGAGTCGACCAGGTCGAGGTCGACGCCGCCCACGTCCTTGGGGTCGGCGTCGATGGTCATCCCCCCGAGTGCGAATCGGTAGATGGCGGTCGACGCCACCAGGTCGGGGCGCTCGTCGGCGAGGCCCACAAGCCCTTCGGAGAGTTCGTCCGGAAGGCCGCCGGCCGGATTGAACGAGGCCGTGAAGACGAAGAGGTCGGCCTCGATGCCGTCCTCGAGGGCCTGGACGATCGTGGCCTTCATCGAGTCGCTGACCACGGCCGCCATGGAGACGAGGGCCAGTCCGACCGTCAGGGCCGCGGCTGTGGCCGCCGTGCGTCGTGGCGATCGACGGGCGTTCTCACCGGCCAGACGCCCCGGTGTCCCGAAGAGGCGCCGGATCGGGCGGCCCAGGAGGTCGGCGACGGGCCGGGCGATGACCGGGCTGAGCAGGTACACGCCGAAGAAGGTGCCGAGGGCACCGAGGCCCAGGCTGGACAGAAGCGGGCGCGTGTCAAGGTCGACGGTCATGCCGATGGCGAGGAGGGCGATGCCGACCAGGGCAACGAACCCGCCGGCCTGTAGTCGACGCCGCATCCCGGTGGGGGTGAGCCGCACGTCGTCGCGCAGGGAGGCGACCGGCGAGATGGACCGCACGCGACGGGACGGCCCGATCGTCGATGCGACCGTGGTGCCGATGCCGACGACGGCGGCGACGATGAGCGTTCGGGGGCGGATGGGGATGCTGCCCGGAAGTTCCCCGAAGCCGGTTGAGACGAGGACCAACCGTAGGAGCAGCGCCAGCAGGTAGCCGCCGACCAGGCCGAGGGCGGTGGCAACGGAGCCGATCACGAATCCCTCGAGGCGGATCGACCGGCTGACCTGGCGACCGGTGGCGCCGAGTACCCGGAGCAGTGCCAACTCTCGAACCCGTTGGCCCAGCACGATCGAGAACGTGTTGTTGATGATGAACGTGCTCACCACCACGGCGATGATGGCGAAGGCCAGTAGGACCGCCGAAATGATGCTGATGAACAGGTCGAAGTCGGTGCGCGACTCCTCGATCTGCTGGTCGCTGGTGATGACCTCGAGCTCCGCCTCGAGGTAGGGGATCAACAGGATCTGGAACTCGTCGGGCATGGTCGACAACTCGACGAGGAATGCAGCCTTCGCCGCATCGAGTTCCGTCTGGATGGCCGTCCGGACGACCTCCCTGTCGGCGCCGGGCTCGATCGCGATGTCGATCTGGTCGAACCGTCCCTCCATGTCGAGGAACTCCTGGGCGGTCAGGCGATCGAAGCCTGAGATGTTGGCCCCGATGCCTTTGTCCTCGTCGGGATCGCCGAAGTTGACGATGCCGACCAGGAGGAAGTCGCGCAATCCGGTGGGGCCGCTGATCCGGTAGGTTTCGCCGACGCCGAACCGATGGTCCTTGGCCGTGCGGGCATCCATCACGAACTCGGCGATGAGTTCGGGGTCTTCGTGGAGAGACCCGACCCGTTCGGGCGCCCGACCCTCGATCAGGAACAGGTTCCTGAGGCCCGGCACCTCGGAATAGATCATCCCGAACTGTGGGGCAGCCCGGGACGGGACCGCCCGAGCCTTCTCGTCGCCCTCGGCGGGGATGATGGGGATGACGTTCCACATCATGATCCGGGGATCGACACCGGCCACGCCCGGGACACCTGCCACGATCGACTCGAGTTCTTCGGGTATGGGAAGCCTGTTGAAGTCCTCGCCCCTGCCGATCGTCGTGCGGACCACGAGGTCGATGTCACCGGTGATGTCCGTGGCAAGCTCGTCGAAGGTGTCGCGGATCTTGTCGGTCAGGAAGAACGACGTGGACAGGAAGGCGACGCCGAGGACCACGGCCAGCGTGGTCAGTGCATAGCGCAGTTTGCGTCGCGCGATGTTGCGGAGTGTCAGGTGGAACATCGAGGTTTCGCGGTCAGCCGCCGAGTTCTCTGATCCGGTCGAAGATGGCATCGGCATCCGGCCGGTCGAGCTCGTCCACGATTCGACCGTCGCCGAGGAACAGGACCCGGTCGGCCCTCGCCGCTGCAGCGGCGTCGTGGGTGACGAGCACCAGTGTCTGGCCGAGTTTGTTGACGGCGTCGCGTAGGAAGTCGAGTACCTCGCCACCGGTCGCCGAATCGAGGTTGCCGGTCGGCTCGTCGGCGAACACGATCGAGGGTCGGGAGATCAGGGCACGGGCGATGGCGACACGCTGTTGCTGGCCACCCGAGAGCTCGTTGGGTCGGTGGTCGAGGCGGTCGCCGATGCCGATGGAGGTGACGACCTCGTTCAGCCATTCGGGGTCGGCGCTGCGGCCGGCGAGGGTAAGGGGCAGGTTCATGTTCTCGATCGCCGTCAGTGTGGGAAGCAGGTTGAACGCCTGGAACACGAAGCCGACTCGGTCTCGACGCAACAGGGTGAGGTTCCGTTCGGAGAGGCCGCCGAGTTCCGTGTCGCCGATGAAGGCCGATCCGGCGGTCAGGTTGTCGAGGCCGGCGGCGCAGTGCATCAGGGTCGACTTGCCGGAACCGGAGGGGCCCATGATGGCCGTGAAGCGTCCTTCGCCGAAGTCGACGGTGACGCCGTCGAGGGCCCGGACCTCCGTGTCGCCGCTGCCGTAGGTCTTGTGGCCGTCGACGACGCGTGCAGCGGCCGCTACGCCTTCCTCGACCTGTCGGGGGGGTGCGTCGATGCTCATGGCTGGCAGGCTAGGCGTGGGGTGTCGACCGACGCACAGACGGTGAGGCTCGAAGGAGGCGAATGTGACCGAAGACCAAGTGGTGTCCCTGCGGCCCGTCGAGCCGGCAGACCTGCCGACCGTGCGGCTCCTGAACAGCGCTGCCGTGCCGGCGGTCAACGACCTCTCGTCCGAGGAGTTGGCCTTGTTCGCCGAGGTCGCCCACACGTTTCTCGTCGTGGTCCTGCCAAGGGGAAGCGTCGTCGGATTCCTGGTGGGCCTGGATGGTCCGGGCGTCGCCTACGACAGCGTCAACTACCGGTGGTTCAGTGAGCGCTACGACTGCTTCCTGTACGTCGACCGTGTGGTTGTCGACCCGTCCGGACAGGGTCGGGGCATCGGCCGGTCCCTCTACGAGGCTTTCGTCCAACGGGCCGAGGGGCATACGGCCCTGTGCGCCGAAGTCAACATCCGCCCGCGAAACGAGGGTTCCCTGGCCTTCCACCACGCCTTCGGCTTCGCAGCGGTCGGTGAACAGGACAGCGAGGGCGGCAGTAAGCGGGTGCGGTTCTTCGCGAAGGAGATCTGAGTCTCCCTGAGGCTGGTCGGGTACGGCTACTCGACGACGAGCACGGTCCCGGAGGGTCGTCGGCCTTCCGCACCGCACGACCAGCAGGGTGCCGCGGGGCGGCCCCGCCAGGTGACCTCGCAACGTCCACAGGTGAGCGTCAAGGTGTCGGGCGGCTCGAGGACGGCTGCCCGGAACATGGGGACATCGTCACCGAGGAGGAACTGCTCCGGTTCGGTGGGCAAGAGGGCCATGCGCGGCACCCTAACCACGCTGCATGGATGGCCCGGTGGACCCCCGGACCCGGAGTAAGGGGGCCACGGCCCCGTAGCCTGACCCTCCGTTCACGAGACATGCCCGAGACAAGGAACCAATTGATGCAGTTCGACAGCCCGCCCGAGATGGTCATCGACACCGCCCGAAGCTATTCGGCGGAGATGGTGACCTCGATGGGGTCGATGACCGTCCACCTCGACCCGGTCCGTGCCCCGAAGACGGTCAACAACTTCGTTTTCCTCGCCCGGCAGGGCTACTTCGACGGCGTCATCTTCCATCGGGTCATCGACGGCTTCGTGGTCCAGGGTGGCGATCCGACCGGCACCGGTCGCGGTGGCCCCGGTTACCGGTTCGAGGACGAACTCCCGCAGCCCGGGCGCTACGAACTGGGCTCCCTGGTGATGGCCAACGCCGGGCCGGACACCAACGGCAGCCAGTTCTTCGTCATCACCGGCCCCAGCGGCGTGGGCCTTCCGCCGCAGTATTCGCTCTTCGGACAGGTCGTGAAGGGCCTCGACGTGGCGGACGCCATGCAGAGGGTCCCTACCGGCCCCGGCGACCGCCCGCTCGAGGACGTCGTGATCGAGTCGGTGACGGTCACCGAAGGCGACTGACGAGTACGAGACGAGGCAAGGAGCAGGTCGAGTGGGCATCGAACGGGTGGGCATCGTGGGTGGAGGCCAGATGGGTGGCGGCGTGGCGGAGGTCATGGCCAAGGCCGGGCTGGCGACGGTGGTGCGCGAGATCGACGCGGCCGCCGCAGAACGCAGTCGATCGGGGATCGAACGCTCGCTGGACCGGGCACTCGAGCGCGGCAAGCTCGACGAGGCCGGGCATGGAGCAGCGCTCGACAACCTGTCGTTCACGACCGACCTCGCCGAACTGGCCGACTGCGACCTGGTTGTCGAGGCCATTGTCGAGGACTTCGGCCTGAAGGCCGAGGTGTTCGCCGAGTTGGACCGGGTGGTCGCCTCGCCCGAGGCCATCCTGGCCACCAATACGTCGTCGATCCCGATCATCGATATCGCCATGCGCACCGGTCGACCCGAGCAGGTTGTCGGCCTCCACTTCTTCAACCCGGCCCCGGTGATGAAGTTGGTCGAGGTCATCCCCTCGGTGTGCACCTCGCCGGCCGTCGTCGAACGGGTCACGGGCTTTGCCACGGATGTCATCGGCAAGACGGTCGTGGCGGCGAAGGACCGGGCCGGGTTCGTCGTGAACATGCTGCTGGTGCCCTACCTGCTCGGTGCCATGCGGATGCTCGAGGCCGGCCATGCGACCGCCGAGGACATCGACACCGGCATGAAGCTGGGTGCCGCCCACCCGATGGGCCCGCTCGAACTCAGCGACCTGATCGGCCTCGACACGATGCTGTTGGTGGGCGAGACACTCCACGCCGAGTATGGTGAGCCGTCGTATGCCCCGCCACCACTACTCAAGCGTATGGTCGCGGCCGGACAACTGGGCCGCAAGGCCGGCAGGGGCTTCTACGACTACGGCTGATCGGGCCGGGGTTCGACACCGGCCACGTCCGACTCCTGCTTGACGTCCGGCGGGACGATCGCGACACGTCCCTGTACGGTCCTGCGCTGTGACGGCCGACGCTGGTGGCACCGCATCAACCGCCCCGATCGGGCTCGTGGTCAACCCGCGTGCCGGGACCGACATCCGGCGGGCGGTGGCCGCCGCCGGGAAGGTGACCCTGGAGGAGAAGGTCAACGTCGTTCGCCGCGTGGTCCTCGGGGCGCGGGAATCCGGGGCGACGAGTTTCGTCGTCCACCACGACCCGCATCGGATCGTGCGCCGGGCGACGGAGACGATCCGGGGCATCGACCTCCAGTGGGTGGGCGGACCGTTGACCGGCACGGAGCAGGACTCGATCGACTCGGTGACCGCCATGCGGTCGGCGGGGTGCGCGGTCGTGGTCGTGCTGGGGGGTGACGGGACGAACCGGGCCGCCGCCCTCGCCTGGCCGGACCTCGTCGTGGTTCCGCTCTCAACGGGCACCAACAACGCCTTCCCGGTGTTCGTCGAGGCCACCATCGCCGGGGCGGCCGCCGGGCACCTGGCCGTTGGCCGGGTGCCGCTCGACGGTGTCGCGCCGCGGGCGAAGGTCGTGCGCCTGCGACTCGAGGGGGGGGAGTTGGGTGTGCGGGGCGATGAACCCGGAGAGTTGGCGCTCGTGGATGCGGTGGCGGTCGACGACCCGTTCGTCGGGTCGTACGAACTGTTCGACCCGACGACGCTGCGGACCGCCGTGTTGAGCCGTGCGGATCCGTCCGTCGTCGGATTCGTGGGTGTCGGGGGCCTGCTCGACCCGGTGTCGCCGAACGACGACTGGGGCCTGCTCGTCCGCTTCGGCCCGGCTGACGTGTGTGACCGGGTGGTGCGCGGGCCGACCGCTCCGGGACACTACGACGACCTCGGGGTCGTCGAGGTTCGGCGACTGGCGTTCGACGAGGAGGTGGTGTTCGAGGGCCCGGTGCTCCTCGCCTTCGATGGCGAGCGCAAGCGGCGCCTCCACGTCGGAGAACGTGCGATCGCCACGGTGCGTCGGGACGGTCCGCGCGTGGTCGACGTTCGTGCGGTGATGCGCAGGGCCGTCGGCGCGGATCCGAGCGGTGTCTAACCCGGGTTTCGCCAGCCTGTGAGGAGTGCCGGGAGTTCACCGAAGTTCCGGAGGACGGGGAACTCGTGTCCGTCGATGTCGGAGTCGGTTGCGGTCTCGAGGGCCCAGGTGAGGTCGTGGGGGATGTGGATGGCCCGGCCACCGGCTTCGAGGACCGGGAGCACGTCGGAGGGGACCGAGTTGCCGACCATCACGAACCTGGTCGCATCGATGCCGTGGCGACCGAGGATGTCCCGATAGGTGGGGGTGTCCTTTTCGGCGACGATCTCGATCCGCCAGAAGTGGTCGGCCAGCCCGCTGGCGTCCACCTTGCGGCGCTGGTCGGTGAGGTCACCCTTGGTGATGAGCAGCAGTCGGTGGGCGTCGGCGAGCGTTCCGATCGTCTCTGCGACGTCCGGGAGCAGGGCGACTGGTGCCTCGAGCATCTGTCGACCCCACTCGAGCACCCGCGAGATGGGTTCGGCGCCGATCGCCCCGTCGGAGAGCGAGATGGCGGTTTCGACCATCGACAGGATGAAGCTCTTCACGCCGTAGCCGGTGATCGCCACGTTCGCCCGTTCGGTGTCGAGCAGGGCCGCTTCGGTGGTGGAGCCGTCGGCCCAGGGCGCCATGAGTTCGACGAACCGTCGTTCGGTCTCGCGGAAGTGGACTTCGTTCTCCCAGAGGGTGTCGTCGGCGTCGAGCCCGAGTACGGGGCGGTCGTCCATCCAGGCGAGCCTAGGTGGCAAGCGTGGTCGAGGACGGGGGCTGGCGGGTGTCCCCGATACGTCCACACGACCGAACTACCTTTTTCACCCATGCGTACCTACTGCATGCGGTCGGCGTGCCGCGGCCATGCCGTGGTGCTCGTGGTGATCAGCGTTGCCGAGGGTTCGTTCACGGTGCGCAATCTTGCCGAGGTCGACGGGCCGGGACGGGTGGTGCTCTGCGAGAAGCACCTCGATCGCCTGAGTGCCCCGATCGGCTGGTCGTTGCTCGACGAACGAACGGGAGGGGACGTGATCGCGTTTCCCGGACCGGGCGCTCCGGTTCCGCCGTCGACGGTGGCCGACCTGATCGAGGCTCCGACCCCACGGCCGGTCGGCGCCGCCATGCACCCCCTGGCGTTGGCGCGCAAGGAGCGTGCGGCACTCCAGACGTCCGAGTCCGAGCCGGCTCCGGAACGGGAACTTGCCCGGGCGGCCCTCGGCGTCGACCGACACCCGGCCGGGATCTTCGGGGGAACGCCGTCGGGCTCGGTGGGCCCCGTCGAGGACCTCGACGACTTCGAGGGGTTCGTCGAGGAGCCGTTGCCACTCGAGCCTTTCGACCCCGACCCCTCGGCCTGAGGGTCCACTGCGCGGGGGTGCCCGACCGGCGTCGCCCTGAGGGTCAGTCTGTGGAGCCGACATGACCCGTTGGATCATGCCGCTCGTCGGCCTCGCCGTGTTCGTAGCGGCGCTGTTGGCGCTGATGGTCCGTGCCGGCCAGATCTCGTACCAGGTGCTCGACGACGCCGACCGCGAACTTCTCGCCTCGGCCACGACGACGCCGAGCACAACCACAACCCCGACGACGACGCCGTCCACGACGACGACGTTGACGACGACCACGACGACGACGTTGACGACGACCACGACGACGACCGAGCCGCCCTACCAGGGTTGGGTGGACCCCACCACGGTCGGTGGGCCGTGGGGGGACACCGTCGAGGGCGTACTGACCTTCCGTGGGTCGCCCACCCGTAGTTGGCACGGGGAGGGGCCGGTGCCGGGCGACCCGGTCGTGGCCTGGCGCTTCCCCGACGACCGCATGTGCTCAATGACGTCCATCTCCGGGGAGCAGCAGCAGTGGTGCGGCATGGGATGGACCGGGCAGCCGGCCGTGTTCGAGCGCGGGGGCCGGACCTGGGTGGTGTTCGGCGCCTACGATGCAGCCGTCCACTTCGTCGACGGGGAGACCGGCGAACGCCTCCTGCCCGACTTCCCGACCGGCGACATCATCAAGGGCTCGGTGACAGTCGACCCGGACGGCTACCCGCTCGTCTACGCGGGCTCCCGCGACGACAGGTTGCGGGTGCTCGCCTTCGACCGGGATGAGCCGGTCGAACTGTGGGGCCTCCATGCCTACGACGTGGAGCCCACGATGTGGAACAACGACTGGGACAGTTCGCCGCTCGTGCTCGACGACCACCTCTTCGCCGGTGGGGAGAACAGCCGCTTCCACGTGGTGCGCCTGAACCGGGGCTACGACGCCGACGGCCTGGTCACGGTCGATCCGGTGCTGGTCTGGGACGTCGCCGGCTGGGACGACGAGTTGCTGGATGCCGTGGGCGGCAACGTCTCCATCGAGACGTCGCCGTTGGTCATCGGCGACGTGCTGTACTTCGCGAACTCGGGAGGCCTCGTCCAGGGGTGGGACATCGGGGGCCTCAGGGACGGTGTCGAGCCGACACGGGTGTTCCGCTTCTGGGCGGGCGACGACGTGGATGCCACGCTCGTCGCCGACGACGAGGGGATGCTCTACGTCGGTGTCGAGTACGAGCGGGGCACGGACCGGTCGCACGAACTCGGCCAGGTCCTGAAGCTCGACCCGTCGAGGCCCGACGATCCACTGGTGTGGGCGGTGGAGGACCGTCCGCACCTCGACAGCGGGGTGTGGGCGACGCCTGCCGTGAACGGAGACCTGCTCATCGTGCCGACCGACGAGGGGAAGGTCCACGCCATCGACCGGGCCAGCGGCGAGGTCGCCTGGACCATGAAACTGCCGGGGCCCACCTGGTCGTCGCCGACGATCGTCGACGACATGCTCGTCATGGGCGATTGCAGCGGCCGGGTGCTCGGACTCGACCTGTCCGACCCGAGCGTCGAGCCGGTCAAGGTGTGGGAGGTAGCCACCGGAGCGTGCGTCGAGTCGTCGGCGGCCATCTGGCGGGGGACCGTCTACATGGGTTCCCGGGACGGCTACCTCTACGCCTTGCGGGATCCCGACTAGGACCCGACCGGTTACCGACGGGTAGGTTTGAGGTGCCCGCAACACCTTCCCAGGAACGACGCCCATGCCCGACATCTCCGAAACCGACATCCGGGAACTCACCCGCCGACTCGTGTCGGAGGTCCCTCCCGGCGACGTCGACCAGTTCACGTTCCGGGGCGAACAGTTCGACCGGGGCCTGGCGCTGGTCCAGTTCCCGGAGGGACTCGGCGGCCTGGGCCTCGAGAGCCGCCGACTCCAGACGGTCGTCGACGAGGAACTGCGGGCGGCAGGTGTGCCCTATCACGATCTCAGCATCAATCCGATCGGCATCGGCATGGGGGCGCCCGTGGTGCTCACCTACGCCAGCGACGAGCAGAAGAAGCGCCTCCTCCGGCCCATGTACACCGGCGAGGAGATCTGGTGCCAGCTCTTCAGCGAACCCGGTGCCGGCTCCGACGTGGCCGGCCTCTCGACCCGGGCCGTGCGCGACGGCGACGAGTGGATCGTCAACGGCCAGAAGGTCTGGACCACGCTGGCGCACGTTTCCAAGTGGGGGATGTTGGTCGCCCGAACCGACCCCGAGCAGCCCAAGCACAAGGGGATGACCTACTTCCTCCTTGACATGGAGGAGGAAGGGGTCGAGGTTCGGCCGCTGCACCAGATCACCGGCGAGGCCGAGTTCAACGAGGTCTTCTTCGACGATGTCCGCATTCCGCACGACCGGGTGTTCGGTGAGGTCGGCAACGGCTGGAGTGCCGCCGTCACGACGCTCATGAACGAGCGCGTTGCCCTGGGCGGTGGCGTTCCCCGGAAGGGCACGGGACCGATCGGCGACCTGGTGCGCCTCTGGAACGAGCTCAAGGACTCGCTCGACGCGGCGACGATGCCGGTCGCCCGTGATCGGGTCATCGAACTCTGGTGCCGGGCCGAGGCCCTGCGGCTGACTAATTGGCGGGCGCGCGACGGTTCGAAGTCGGGCAATCCCGGGCCGGAGGGTTCGGTCGGCAAGTTGTTGTCGGCGGAGATGAACCAGCACATCTACGAGACCTGCATGGACCTGCTCGGCCCGGAAGCACTGGTGTACGAAGCCGGCTACGAGCGCAAGCGGCCCGACGGGTTGCGGGGCCCGGGCCTGCACATCCGGTATTCGTTCCTGCGGGCGCGGGCGAACACCATCGAGGGTGGCACGTCCGAGGTGATGCGCAACATCCTCGGTGAGCGGGTTCTGGGACTCCCTGGCGACGTGCGAGTCGACAAGGGCGTGGCCTGGTCCGAGGTTCCGCGGAACTAGGCCCGACGCCAGGTGGTGCCGGTGGCCGAGTCCTCGAGCACGATGCCGCGTGACGTCAGTTCGTCGCGGATCCGGTCGGCCTCGGCATAGTCCTCCGCCGCTTTTGCGGCGCTGCGCGCGGTGACCAGGCCATCGATTGCCCCGCCGTCGTCTCCGACGGTCGTCATCCCGGCGAGGCGCAGCCCGAGCACGCCGCTGAGTTCCGTCACGGCCGCTGCGAGCGCCGCAGCAGTGTCGGCGTCCTCGGCGTCGAGGGCCCGGTTGGCGTCGCGCACGGCGGCGAAGACGATCGCCATGGCCGCAGCGGTCCCGAGGTCGTCGTCCATGGCCTGGCGGAACCGGTCGACCGTCGCCTCGTCGGCGGGGGTGTCGGGGAGGTTGGCGGCCGCAATGCGCCGGGCGAACCCGTCGAGTCGTTCGAGGGCGGCGGAGGCGGTCCTCAGGGTGTCCTCGCCGATCTCCATGGTCTTGCGGTAGTGGGTCTGGAGGACCAGCAGGCGCAGCGCCCGCGGGTCCCAGTTGTCGAGAAGTTCGGCGAGTGTCCAGAAGTTGCCGAGCGATTTGGACATCTTCTCCGTGCCCACCTGGACCATGCCGTTGTGCACCCAGAGACGGGCGAAGGGGCGGCCGCAGCCGAGGCATTCGGCCCGTTCGTTCTCGTGGTGGGGGAAGGTGAGGTCGTCGCCGCCGCCGTGGATGTCGAAGCCGTCGCCGAGAAGGTCGAGCGACATGGCCACGCACTCGATGTGCCAGCCGGGCCGGCCGGGACCCCAGGGGGAGTCCCAGGTGGGTTCGCCGGGCTTGGCGGCCTTCCAGAGTGCGAAGTCGAGCGGGTCGGTCTTGTCCTCGTCGACCTCGATCCGGGCGCCGGCGCCTTCCCGCAACTGTTCGATGGTCTGTCCGGCGAGGGCGCCGTAGCCGTCGAGGCGGTCCACGTCGTAGTAGACGCCGGAGTCGGTGGCGTAGGCCATGCCCCGGTCGACGAGTTGGCCGATGATGTCGACCATCGGGCCCACGTACTCGGTTGCCCGGGGCCGGAGGTCGGGGTGGGCGATGTCGAGGCGGTCCATCTCGGCGATGAAGATCTCCTCGAAACGGCGTGCCAACTCGGGTTCGGTGGTCCCCTCTTCGGCGGCCCGGGCGATGATGTTGTCGTCGATGTCAGTGATGTTGGATACCGCTGTCACGTCGAGCCCGGTCCAGCGCAGGTAGCGGACGAGGATGTCGAAGGCGAGCGTGGAGCGAGCGTGGCCGACGTGGGGGGCGTCGTAGACGGTGGGACCACACCAGTACACGGAGGCCTTCCCAGGATCGCGGGGGGTGAACTCGACCTTGTCGCCGGTCAGGCTGTTGGTGAGGCGCAGCACCCGGTCAGGATACGGGAGACGTCGACACGGATGGGTGGCTCACGTGCCGGAGGGTGAGTCGCCCGACGGCTCCTCGTCGAGTTGGATGCCGAGCAGGCCGGCCGCTTGGCGCAGGCCAGAGGGCGCCGTCGGGTCGTCGCCGGCGTGGGCGATGATCGCACCTGCCAGCACGTCGATGGCTTTGCGGGCGGTCGGTGCGTCGAGGTCGTCGTCGAGGGCGGCTCGGACGGCGGCGAGTGTCGGGGCCGGGTCGGGTCCGCAGGGTCGGCGTGCGGCATCCACGAGACGGCTGAGGCGGGTGATTCCGTCGTCGATGTCGGTGTCGAACCACTCGAAGCCGGCCCGGTAGTGGTGGCCCAGCATGGCGAGGCGCAGGGCCCTCGGGTCGTGGAGGTTGCGGAGCATGCGTACGAACACGAGGTTGCCGAGGGACTTGGACATCTTGGTGCCCTCGTAGGCGACCATGCCGACGTGCATCCAGTGGCGGGCCAGCGGCTCTCCTGTGGCGCAGCGGCTCTGGGCTTCCTCGCATTCGTGGTGGGGGAAGACGAGGTCGTCGCCACCGCCGTGTAGGTCAATGGTGTCGGAGAGGTTGTCCATCGCCATGGCCGAGCACTCGATGTGCCAGCCGGGCCGGCCCGGCCCGAAGGGCGAGTTCCAGGCCGGTTCGTCGTTGGCCGAGGGCTGCCAGAGCACGAAGTCGAGGGGGTTGCGATGCCGTGGGTCGTCGGGGTGGCCGCCCCGTTCGGCGGCCAGTGACAGCATCGTGTCTTCGTCGTATCCCGACAGGGAGCCGAAGTCGTCGTCGGTGGAGACGTCGAAGAAGGTCGTGCCGTCGACCGTGTAGGTGTGGCCGGCGTCGGAGAGGCGCTGGATCAGGTCGAGCATCGGTTCGATCGACAGGGTGGCCCATGGCTCGACGGAGGCGGGGCGCATGTTGAGTGCCTCCATGTCGGCATCGAAGTGCGCCATCTCGACGGCGGCGAGGGACCGGTAGTCGACCTTGAGTTCCCGGGCCTTGGGCAGGATCGAGTCGTCGACGTCGGTGACGTTGCGGACCATGCGCACGCTGTGCCCGAGGTCTTCGAGTCGCCGGATGACCAGGTCGAAGGTGAGGTAGGTGAAGGCGTGGCCGAGGTGGGTGGCGTCGTATGGCGTGATGCCGCAGACGTACATGGACACCTCGGGTCCGGGTTCGAACGGTACGACCTCGTCGCGGACCGTGTCGTGGAGGCGCATGGTCGCCGGGGTGTCGTTCACGGTCCGGCACCGTAGCGGGACACGGACGGCAGCGTCGTTGTGAGTCAGTCCCGTTCGAAGGGGACTGAGTGCTCCCAGTCGGCGAACAGGGTCCGCAGGGCGGTGACGACGAGCAGCGGCTGGTCGAGCATCAGGTGGTGCCCGGCGAGTGGGATCTCGATGACCGGTGCGACCCGGCCGAGTTGTTCGTACATGTAGGCGCCGATGCCGGGGGTGACGAGCCCGTGCTCGGCGCGGAAGAGCGCCACCCGGCAGGTGATGTCGGGCAGGAGTTCGTTGGCGGCGGAGCGGCGGGGCATGAAGATCCTCGGGTCGAACTTCCAGGTGACGCCGCCGTCCGTGGGGCGCAGCGACATGGCGGCCACGTGGTCCATCACGTAGGGCTCATAGTGGTCCTGCTCGGGGACGGTTCGGAAGCGGCCGATCGCTGTGGCGGTGTCGGGGTACACCTTCGGGTCCCGGAACTGGTTGCGCCGGCCCGACTCCATCTCGGGGTCGGGGGCGCTGACCGGCGAGTCCATGACGACGGCGCCGGCGATCCGGTCGCCGTGTGCAGAGGCGGTGGCCAGCGTGACCAGGCCGCCCATGGAGTGTCCGATCACGATCGGAGCACCGGCCATGTCGGCGTCGTCGGCCACGGCCATGACCTCGCTGCACCAGCGGTCCAGCGAGTACTCGTCTCGGCGGTCGCTGTCGCCGTGGCCGGACAGGTCGATGGCCACCACCCGGTAGACGGCGGCGAACTGGGCGGCCACGTGGGTCCACCAGTGGGCGTGGGCGGCACCGCCGTGGACGAACACGAGTCCGGGCCTGCCGGGTTCTCCCCAGGCCAGGTAGTGGATGCCGGCGCCGTCGACGGTGGTGTTGCAGTCGGTGTAGGGCACGTCGAGGGCGCGTCGGAACCAGGCGGGGGCGTCGTGGAAGGTCTGTGGCATGGCGCCCTCGACAGGAATCGAACCTGTGGCCTACCGCTTAGGAGGCGGTCGCTCTATCCGACTGAGCTACGAGGGCGGGATGGCGCGGTTGGCGGCACGAAATGGACCCGGGCCGCGAACCCCGTCCCCACGAGGCTACTGAGCCTGCGGGGGTTGGGGCCCCTATGCCTCGACGGCTTGGACGGCGAAGAACGAGGCCACGGTGGGCATCTCCGGGAGGGTGACCTCGTAGTCGGAGCAGCGCACCCGGCCGGTGTCCACGCCGGCCACGACCTCTCCGTCGAAGCGACTGGGCAGGTGGTTGGGGGCCAGTGGGTGGGCGTCCTCGGCGTGGTACTGGACGATGAAGAGCGACCGTGGTGCCGATGAGAGGTTGGGTGCCGAGCCGTGCAGCACGCGGGCGTCCATGAGGTAGGCAGAGCCGGCCGCACCGCAGCAGGTCACGACTTCCTTTCTCGCCCACGCCTCGACCTCGGGGCTCACGGCGCCGGTGAAGACCCCGTCGTGCCAGTGCTCGTACAGCGGGCCCCGGTGGCTGCCCGGAATCACTTCGAGCGGTCCGTTCTCGGCGGTCACCTCGTCGAGGTGGAAGATGACTGTGACGAGATCCTCGTTGGTCAACGGACCGAACGGGAGGTCCTGGTGGAACTTGAGGTGGGTTGGAGTGCCCGGGAGCTTCGAGTTGATCTTCGACTCGCGGAACCGCAGGTTCGGGCCGATGAGTTGGGCCACGGCGTCGAGGGCGGGGTTGGAGCGCATCACGTCGAGGTAGGCGTCGGACACCTCGACGGGAGAGGCGACCCGACGCAGGGCCGGTCGCTCGGCACTGTGGCCGGGCTCGACGTCGAACCGGGGTCGGCCGTCGAAGGTCTCGCCGTACGGTCCGTCGTGGGAGCGGCTCTCCTCCACCCACCCTTCGAACACCTCCCTGAGGCGCGACAGCCGTTCGGGGGACAGCGCGTCAGCGAGGTACAGGTACCCGTCGCGCTCGTAGCGATCGACCAGTTCCGGGTCGAGGTCCCGAGTCGGCGTTCCGGACATCGCGTGGAGTGTATGAGAGACGTACCCTCCCGGCCATGACGCCGCCATCCCTCGATGAGGTAGTCGACCTCGGTGCCCACCGGCTACATGACGAGGCCTACCGGTCGCAGTGCCGCTCCACCCTCGACCGTGATGGAGCGCTCTTACTGGGGGGCTTCCTCCGGGCGGCCGTCGTCGAGTCACTCGTGGCTGAGGCCGAGTCTCTCCAACACCTTGCCTTCTACTCGGACCAGACTCACACCGTCTACCTCGAGACCGCCGACGCGACGCTGCCGGCGGACGATGCCCGCAGTCGTGAGGTCGTCAGCACGAAGGGGGCGGTCACCTCCGACCAGGTGCCCGGGTCGTCGGCGCTGCGAACCGTCTACGACGCGACCGTCTTCCGGTCGTTCCTGTGTGAAGTGCTCGGTGAGGACGAACTCCACGACTACGCCGATCCGTTGTCGTCGATCAACGTCAACTACTTCCTGGAGGGCCAGGAACTGGGCTGGCACTTCGACAACTCGTCGTTCGCGGTCACGTTGCTCCTGCAGTCTCCGGAGGGGGGCGGCATGTTCGAATCCATCGACGGCATGCGTAGTGCAGAACGAGGCGAACAGAACCTGCACGGCGTCGCCGAGGCGCTCGATGGGCGCCTCGGGCGGCAGTCGACCGTCCTCGACCAGCGGCCCGGGGACCTCGCCTTGTTCCGTGGCCGCGACGCACTCCACCGGGTCACCCCCGTGGTCGGCGACCGCACCCGCATCCTCGTGGTACTCGCCTACAACACCGAGCCGGGCCTTTCGCTCTCGGAACACGCCCGAATCACCTTTTTCGGTCGACTGGACTGATGAACCCTCCGGACAGCGCCTAGTTTGCGCGGCCGTGGAGCCCGTAGTCGCCATTCCCGAGGCCGCACTGTGGCGCGGGTCGGAGGTCGCCGGAATCGACGACTTCGCCGTCGACATGGACCCCTCGGCATACGCCACGCTCGAGGAGGCGACCCTCCGGCTGGCGACTGTGAGGCGTCGACCCGGTCGAAGCCGGACCCGACGACCTTCCACTCGGCGGCCTGGGATCGACCATCGAGGTGGTGCGCGACGAGGGGCGGGCTGGTCGCGTTAGTCGTCGACCCGGGCGACCGCAGGTCGACGCCGGCGGAGGATCCCCGCATACGAGATGGCGACGACCACGACCACCACGAGGCGCGCCGTGTCCATGTGCCCCTCCGGGTAGATGACGCCCTCGAGGTAGCGCTCGATGAAGCTTCGTTCGCCCGCCGACGGCCGGAAGTGCCGCTCGAGGTCCGTGAGGGGGCACGGGTAGCGGATCACCACGACCCCGACCGCCCATGCCACGGCAGCCAGGTGGGGCCAGATCGCCCTAGGGGACCTCCAGACGAGGAACCCGCCAAAGGTCAGGAAGGCGAGGTAGCCGAAGTGGAGGAGGACCGCAGCGTCGGCAAGCAGCGGGGAGGTCTGGCCGGTGAGCATGTGGACGTTCACGGCTCCCTCAGGGACGATCCGGTGACGGCCCCACAGAGCTGGCTCAGCTGCCCAGTCGCTCGAGGGCCTCGTCCCGGGAGAGGCCCTCGATCTGGAACCGCTTC
>Ga0315338_1001383_pt1 | contig 30984 bp, 23 predicted proteins | sample ASW8metaG_FD_204518 | JGI IMG/M metagenome (GOLD analysis project Ga0315338, IMG submission 204518) | Ammonia-oxidizing marine archaeal communities from Monterey Bay, California, United States - ASW #8 | ecosystem: Environmental > Aquatic > Marine > Coastal | place: USA: California | collected... | reverse complement strand
GGCATGAGGACCCGCACGTCGGCCCGGCGCTCAGCCGTGCGAGCCAGATAGCCCATCTCTCCGGCATAGCCCCGGTCGATCCAATCCCGAAAGAACGGCAGCCGTGGATGGTCCTCGACCGACGCGACACCACACAGGTCGAAGCCGAGCTCCCGCGCACGCGTCTTAACCGATTCAGCGGTCACCATGGTAAGACCCGAACTCTAGTGCCCTACAACCGTGGAAGCAACGCCAGGCGCCGGCAAGGTCAACGAGCACTCGGCGTCCGAGGCGGGTGTCTCCTGAGAAAATGCATGATGGGAAGGCGAAGGCTGCGCGACAATGCGCGCCCTGTGGCCGCGGAGTGAGGCACTTGGGGTCCCTGCGGAGCGGTCGCGTGGGGTTCGGGGCGCAACACCGCCAGGCGACCTAAAAGGAGTAGCGGAGGCCGAATTGCATTTCTCTGGCATTCTGGGCGCTAAAGATGCGACCGAAGTTCGGGGTCCCGAAGATCCGATTCGGCACATCGAAGTTCGCCCGATTTAAGAGGTTGAAGATCTCCCAGCGCACCTCAAAGCGATCATCGTCGCCGATCGGCCAGTCCTTCTGGATCGACAGATCGACCACGGCCAGGCCTGGCGCGAACACGCTGTTGCGCAGCGCAGACCCGAACATGAATAGGTCCGGCTGCGTGAAGACAGCGGTGTTGAACCACTGCTCTGCCGAGCGCTGGCTTGCCGGCAGGGTCGGATCGCCGATCTGGTTTGGACGCTGGGCCGGACCAGAACCGATGTTTGCGACATCCTGGCCGAGATTGACGGTAAACGGCGCTCCCGACTGCAACGTGGCGATGACATTGACCCGCCACCCGGCCCCCAGGGCTTGGGCCGCCCCGCCAGCGCCTTCGAAGAACGGCAAGTGGTAGCTTCCGCTGGCCACGAATTGGTGTCGGTGATGGAAGCTCGAGAGCGCCTCCTCCCCAGGAAAGATGTTGCGAACGTCCTGCGGCACATTCGCTTCGAATGCCGTGGCCCCCGGACTCGACGCGTCGTCGCGAGACTGCGACAACGTATAGGCAGTGTTGAACGAGAAGCGCCCGTTGAACCGCCGCTCGGCCTTGAGCGTCACAGCGTGGTAGATCGATGTGCCATCGAATCGGATCGCACGAACCGCGCTCAGCTGCGGAATCGGTCGCCGCTCGTTTATCGGACCGGGCCCCGGCACCGGCACGTTGCGAATCGTCGAATTGTCGGCCCCAATGGTGTACGACCCCATATAGGCGACTTCAAACATCGTCTGCGGCAATGCCTCGATCTGGAGTCCGCCGCTCCAGGTCTGGGTGTATTCGACCTGGTAGTTGTTGTCCATGATCGTCCCGCCAAGGTTGCCAGCGGCATCGCCGGCGAGGATGTCATTGGTCCGCAAGGTGGGCACCAACTGGTCCGACGGGGCATCGACCTGTTTCAATGAAAAAAACGGCAAGTTCCGCGTGAACGCCGTCTGCACGCTGTAGGCCCATTGGTTGAGGAATACGCCGTAGCCGCCGCGAATGACGGTTGGCCGCTCGCGGTCAAGGGACAGAGCGAAACCAAGTCGTGGCGCCAGCCGCAGCTTGCTTGGTCGCAGCAGACTCCGGTCCCAGCCGGCTTCGGCGGACGTCACCCAGGGAATCGGGATCAACGGCAGCATCGCCTCCGCCTCCGGCGAGATGTTGCCCGCGTCGTCGCTGGCGATGACGTACCGCCCGCCCGGCACCGAAAAATCGATCGTCGACAACCGGTTGTCGACATCCTTCATGTGTGAGTTGTACTCGTAGCGCACACCATAATTGATGGACAGGTTGTCTCTCGCGCGCCAGTCGTCCTGTGCATACAGGTGCAGCCACGTCGTGCGCGCATTCTCGTCACCACCCCCAACCCCGGACCGGGCCGACGTCGGGAAACCGAGTAGAAAGTCGCCCAGCGCGTTGCCGGTCCATTGGCCGGTGTAGCTGAACGCGCCACGTGCGGTGTCGGCGTTGACAGGACGGAAACGCAGGTGAAACAGATAGCCGCCGAACTTCAGCCGATGAGCACCACGGTCGATCAGAAAGTTGTCATAGAGCTCAAAGTGTTCGTTGTCTCGCGACACGAAGGTGGTGGGGTCTCCCATCGTGCTGAACAGCCCGGCAGTTGAAATCTGCGGAAACCCGGTATCGCGCGGATTAGTGCTCACCCCCAGCAGGCCGACCTGAGTAGCGAAGTCAGAGCCGACATTGACGCTCCTTTGCCCTCCATTCACCCTCATGAAACCGAACCGAAGCTCGTTGAGCATGTTGACGCCGATCGTGCGCGTATGACTGATCCCCAGGTTGCGAGCCGTGGTGTCGAGCGTGCGCCCGAAGCCGGGCACCAGCGTTTCTTGCAACACGCTGGTGCCGAACGGCTGCACCTCGTCGGCATCGAAGCTGCTAAACCGGACAAACAGTTGATCCCGCTCAGTCAGCCGATGGTCGACGCGCAGACTGAACTGGTGAACGTCCTTGTCTTGCGACTCGGCCGACGTCAAGTTCTGGAACTGTCCCTCGCCGTTGGGCAACGGCACGTTCCCCAGAAACGTCAGGGCGAGCGGGTCGAGCCGGTCGGCGGGAATCTGGTTTCCGGCAAACGGCGTGCACGCTCCGGTCGCGCGGTTGATGGTGCTGGGATCACAAATCGGATCCCAGCCTGAGAAGTCACCGCCGCGCGTGGCCGCGTCAGGCACCGAGAACGTACTGGTCAGCGAGCGCCGCGTATCCTGGCGCTCGTAGCTCAGAAAGAAGAACGTCCGATCCGTGACGATCGGTCCGCCCAGTGACCCGCCGTATTGCTGCTGGTCGAGGGGGGGCACCGGCTGGCTCCGGTCGTCGAAGAAATTGTACGCATCGAATCGGTCGTCGCGGATGAATTCGAAGACGCTGCCGTGGAATCGATTCGCCCCCGCCTTTGTCGCGACGTTGATGAGTGCCGACGCCTTCCCACCAAATTCCGCCGGGTACTGCGACTTCTGAATCTTGAACTCCTGGATGGAATCGACCGAGGGATTGATGACCAGGTTGTTGAACAACTCGTCGGTCACTTTGAAGCCGTCGAGCAGATAGATGTTGTGGCCGGCTCGCTGCCCGCCGACATTGGGCAGCGGTCCCGCTTGCTGCAACGCCCCGCCCCTCGTCCCGCCGGGCGGGATGACCACTGCGTCACTGAGCTGAGCCAATTGGAGAAACTGACGGCCGTTCAATGGGATCTGCTCGACCTCCCGCGTCTCAATGACATCGCTGACCTCCGCGGTGGTCGTCTGCAACAAGGGCGTGGACACCCTGACGGTCACTTCCTCGCTCATGGCCCCGAGCGAGAGAGTGAATTCCAACTGAATGGTGCGGCCGAGTTCGAGCACGACGCCGGTTTGTGTCGCACGCCGGAAACCGGGCAACTCGGCGGTCACGTCCCAGTTGCCGGTCTGGAGGGCTGGTAGAAAGAAGCGTCCCTCGGCGTCGGTCACCCGCTCAATCGCGAAGCCGCTAGTCGGATGACTCGCGCGCACCGTCGCACCCGGAAGGACGCCGCCGCTGGTGTCGACGACCAGACCGCTGATCTCGCCGGTGTTCGTCTGCGCGAAGACTCCGGCCATCGCGGTCGCCAGCCAGATCAGACAGACTGCTCCTGTTACTCGTTCCGTCCGCATCCCCGCCCCTTAATGACTTTCATAACCAACAAACCCGACCGTGGCGAACGGGAAGCCACCGCCCCAAGTCGCCAACTCCCCATTGTGCGGCAGTGACCCACGCCGCGGCTCAACCGTCGGACACTGAACGGCGCCACCACGATTGCATGCGCCTGGCTGCCTCCGGCCCCGCGATGACCGCGCCGCCCCAGAACGCGACCTCGGCGACGATGACGACACTGGTGGCTACGACGCCGCGTGCGGCGACGCTCAAGGGCAGAAACGGCACCCCCAGCAGCACGACCCACAGAGGCAGCGACCCTGCCATGAGCACCACCCCGACCCAGGTCCATCGGCGGCGCGTGCTGGCAGCGGCGTCACTACATGATCCGTTCTGGGTCATGGCGGAACCATAGTTGAGCAACCGGTATCTAATCGGATCTAGAGCTTCCGCGAGTCAATCCAGTCGGCCTCGTCGAACACCCTGACGACTACGCCGTTACCGCGCGGGGCTAATCTCGCGGATTGCACGTCGGCGCCGCCATCTTATTTGGCACATTCGTGACCGTCAGCCTCGCGACAACCGTCATCAGCCTGGGTGCCTACTCCCTAACCTCTGGGACCAGCCCCATCGGCCGCCTGTTCTAGGATTTCCTGGCGAGCCGTCATCATTATCCACATCCACAACCTCGACCCTCGGCGGCCACCGCCAACACTTGTTCAGCGGCGCGACGGCTGGCGCCTGGCCCGCCGAGTTTTTCACGAACCTCCCGTAGATCGGCCCGCGTTCGTGCGGCATGCGCCTCATCGGTGAGAAACCGCACCGCCTCGGCCGCCACCACTTCCGGCGTGAAGTCCTCCTGCAGAAACTCGGGGACGATCTTCCGCTCGGCCACCAGGTTCACCATCCCGAACGCATCCACGCGCACGAAACGCCGACCCAACAGATAGGTCAACGGCGATAGGCGGTAAACCACAACCATCGGCCGGCCGTGGATGGCGGTTTGCACCGTCGCGGTGCCGGACGCCGTCAGCACGACGTCGGCGGCGGCCAGCACGTCGTTCGTCCGTCCTTCGACGACACACGCCGGTCGCGAGGTGACCGCTTCCAGCGCGCGAAGTGGCTCAAGCAGGGCGTCCGTCACGTGCGGCGCGCGAGCCACGACGAACTGCACCGTCGGCACCGCGTGCGCGATACGCTCCGCCGCGCACACCAGGTCGGGCAGAATGAGGCGCACCTCGTTCGACCGGCTGCCCGGAAGCACCGCGACCGTCGGGGCCTGGGGGTCGAGCCCGTGTTCTTGTCGAAATGGGCCCCGAAGGACGGTGGGTGCCGCCAGATCGAACAGCGGGTGTCCCACAAACGTGACCGGAATCGCGTGGTCGCGATAGAGTCGCTCCTCGAACGGAAAAATCACCAGCGCACGGGTCACAAACCGCTGCATCGCCCGGAGCCGGCCCCGGCGCCAGGCCCACACCTGAGGGCTTACGTAGTACACCACCGGGATGCCGAGCGCCGCGACCGCGCGACAGAGCCGAAAGTTGAACCCCGAATAGTCAATCGCCACGAGAACGTCCGGACGTTCCTCACCAGCGATCCGCACCAGACGACGATACGTCGTCCACAGCCGCGGAAGCGCCGGCAGCACCTCCGTCAGGCCGGTGACGGCCAGCCCCCGGTAGTCGGCCACCAACCGCCCGCCAGCCGACGCAAGACACGCGCCTCCCAGGCCAAATACCTCGGCGTTCGGCTCGAGCCGTCGAATCTCGGAGGTCAGCGCGCCGGCATACAGGTCGCCCGACGGTTCCCCGCACGACAGCATCACCTTCATGCCAGGTGTCATAGAAAGGCCGTCTGCATGACCTGGCCCCATGGGGTGGCAGCCATGCGACGTCTGGTTGCTAAAGAAGCCCTTGCGCGCCGCATGTCGACGGCGGTGCGCGAGTGTCAGGGAGCCAACAGGGGAGAGTCGAAAACGGCTTGGGCCGTGCCTGATCCGAGAAACCGCTCAAGGTCGGCAACTGACAGCACCTCCACATCTCCGAACCCGACCCCGGCCAGATCACCCATGAACGTTGCCGCCTCGCCGACCAGCACGACCGACAACCGTTGCGGCTGGAGATACTCGCGCGACACGCGCTGGATGTCGTCGACCGTCACCGCGTTGATCCGCTGCGGATACCTCGGCAGATCGTCGAGGTCCAGACCATACAGGAGCGACTCGAGCACCTGCGCGGCGATCGCGTTCGGCGCCTCGATCGTCAACGGGAACGTGCCCGACAGATACGCCTGCGCATTTTCTAGTTCACGGCGCGAGACCCGCTCGCGCCGCAGACGCGAGACCTCTTCGACCATGAGTCGTAGCACTTCGGCGGTGGCATCGGATCGGGTGTCGGTCTTCGCCATGAAGTCGCCACCAAACCGACGGCTTGCCACATCGGCCGAGGCGGCATAGGTCAGCGACCGTTCGGTGCGAAGCACGCTGCCGAGCCGGTTCCCCCCTTCGCCACCCAGAATCTTCAGCGCGACGTCGAACGTCAGGTGATCCGGGCTGTCGCGGGGCAACGCCACGTGTCCGACCCGAATCGCCGTCTGCACTGAGCCGGGTTTGTCGACAACGACGACACGACGGATGGGCTCGGGCAGCTCCGTGCTGGGCGACGGTGGCAGCGGTCGACGCTCCCAGTCGCTGAACACCCGCTCCACCGACGCAAACGCCTCTTCCGCCGCGACGTCACCCACAATCGCCACCAGAGCGTTGTTGGGCGCATAGTGAGCCATGTGGAAGTCCTGAAGATCCTCCTGCGAGATACTCAGCACGGACTGCCGCGTACCGTTGTGCGGCATGCCGTACGGATGCTCCCCGTAGACCAACCGACCAAACACCACGCCGGCCAGATAGGCCGGATCATCGAGGCTGACCTGGATGCCCGACAGCACCTGCTGGCGCTGGCGCTCGATTTCAGCCAGTTCGAATGATGGCGTCCTGGTGATCTCGGCCAACAGATCGACCGCGAAGTCGAAGCTGTCGCGCATGACGAGCACGTTGACGAAACTCAGATCCGTCCCGGCTCCCACGCTGAGCACCCCGCCGACATAGTCGATGGCTTCGGCGATCTCGGTTGCCGTCCGTGTCGCGGTGCCCTGGTCGAGTAACTGGCCCACGAGCGCGGCCACGCCTTTCTTGCCAATGGGATCGGACGCGGCGCCGGCCCCGACCATCAGCCGCAAATTGACAGCCGGCTGCTCGTGGTGCATCACCACCACGACCTGCAAGCCATTAGACAGCGTCCGGATCTCATACGGCGGGAAGTGCACCTGCCGGGCCGGCAGCGGCGGCGGCGGACTTTCACGCGGCCAATCGAGCGGTTGTTGGGCGGACGCAGTCGCGCACCCCAACGCCAGCACCACCACGGCCCAACCGCCCCATCCGCGTGTCATTCCTCGTCTCCCGGTCTCAGGAACGACCGACCGGCTGGTGCCGGCGGCTGGATCGTCAACACGAGCCGGTTCTCCTTGGTGAAATAGGTCCGCGCAACCCGTTGCACGTCCTCCTTCGTAATGTTCATGAAGATGTCGAACTCGGCGTCCGCGGTCGTGATGTCGTCATGGATGACGGCCGCATGGGACAGATGACTGGCCTTCTGCTCGACCGTAGCTCGGGTAAAGACATAGTCGCGCGCGAACTGATTCTTGGCCTGCTGCAGTTCCCGGTCGGTGATGAATTCATTCTTCAACCGGTCGAGCTGGTCAATCAGCGCCTGCTCGGACTCGACCGGCGTACGACCCGGCTGCACCAGGGATACGGCGTAGAACAGGTTCGGGTCGTCGATGATGGTGCCCTGCCCGAACGCGGAGACCGCGAGCTGGTCGTCATACACGAGCCGCTGGAAGATCCGCGAACTCTGTCCGTCAGACAGCACCTTCACAGCGATGTGCAGCGGATAGGCATCAGGGTGCCCATCGTAGGTGATATGGTGCGCCACAATCACGGCCGGGAGCGGCCAGTTTTCGGTCTGAGTCAGCGTGATGCGTCGTTCACCGGTCTGTGGCGGCTCGCGCGGAATGTCGCGTGGCACCGGATGGGCGGCTTTCGGCACCCGATCGAAGTACTGCTTCACTAAGGCCAGCGCTTCGCTCGACTCGAAGTCGCCCACCAGCACCAGCGTGGCATTCTCCGGCACGTAGTAGGTGTCGAAGAACTCCTGGACGTCGTCCACCGACGCCGCCTCAAGGTCAGCCATGCTCCCAATCGGCGTGTGCTTGTAGGGATGCACCGAATACGCCTGGTCGTACATGATCTCGGAGAGGAGTCCGAACGGCGTATCCTCGTACCGCCAGCGACGCTCCTCCTTGACCACCTGACGTTCCGACTCGAACGTCTCCTTGTCGATGCGCAGCGTGGCCATCCGATCCGCCTCGAGCCAGAGAATCAGTGGGAGATACTGTGACGGCACCGTCTCGACGTAGGTCGTGGCGTCCTCCGTCGTATAGGCGTTGCCGTCTCCCCCGACCCGCGAGATCAGCGTCAAGTGCGAGTCTGACAACACATTGTGGGACCCCTTGAACATCAGATGCTCGAACAGATGCGCAAACCCGGTGCGCCCCGGCCGCTCGTTCTTGGACCCGACGTGATACACCAGCTCCGAACGCACAATCGGAGTCGAGTGGTCCTCGGACAAGACCACCGTCAATCCATTGTCGAGCTTGTGAATTTCGTAGTCGAATTTCGGCGGCCTGACCGCCGTCTCCACCGTGGCAGAGAAGACGACCATCCCGGCCACAGCGGAGACCGCACAGACCCACGGAAGCCGACCCGACGCGAGACGCATGATGGAACGCATGATCAAATTATCGCATAGCTACGAGTGGAGCCGCCGGGCGGGCGCCTGCGCTAGCGCAGTGCCTGAACCCAGCACCCAGGGAAAAGCGGGCGCGTGGCTGATCCCAGACCCGGCGGTAAAACTCCGCGGCCGCGTGGGATTCGGGGCGCAGCCCCGTCAAAGGAATACCCAGGCGGGATATGACCGCCGCAGCAACGCCGCCACATGGACGCCCCGCCTGGCGACCTACTTGCTCAGGAACCTGAACCCGACCATGGTGAACGAGGTGGGTTCCAGATCAAAAAGGTCGGCGTCGATGCGTCGTTCCCGCGAGAGAAACACCTCGCCGGCACCAGCGCGCCCGGGGAATCGTGCGCCAATCTCGATCCGGCCGCCGAACTGGTCCCTACGGTCACGCTCGGTGCCGTCCACGGACACCAACGTCACCTCCCCCCCGGCGATGAGCGATACGCGACGATTCAAGGTTCGGTCGGCCCGAATGCTCCCACCCATTTCCCCGGTGTAGTCCACGAACGAGCGTCGGACCGTCTTGAGCAGACGATACCCGATGTCGAAGTCCCATCCAGCCACGACCAGCGGAGTGGTGAACTGGAACCCCAGCATGTTCCATGCGATCGCAAAGTCCTTGTCGCGGTCGCTCAGATGGCGTGACACGTGGTGAAAGGTCAAGCCCAGTTCGGCATCGGGGATGACAGTGCGCCACCACGCGGACAAGTCCACCGTGTAGTTACTCTGATTGGGGTCGATGGCCCGAATCTGGCGACCAAAAATGGTCTCGACGTTGACCAGTAGGTTCCCCCGAAAGTACCGGAGGTCGAACACATCCAGGTCTCCGCCAAAGTCTGTATCCCAGACGAAATTGTCGTTGTCTGAATTGAGGCGCAGGGCGTTCAGATGGAATCGGTAATTGGTCAGGAACCCTGGGCTCGGCGGTGTCTGAGCCGCGGTGGAGGCGGCGCTACTGGTCTGGGCGACCACCCCCGAAGGGTTCACGACCAGTGCGCCGAGGCAGAGGGCGACGACAGCGACAGCGCGAGACATGGGCGTAGTGTGCCGATGTGATGAGCGGTCGCGGTTATTCAGTGGATGATCGATGGGTCTCGAGCTCGGCCAGGCGGCGTTCCAGCGCGGCCACCTTCTTTCGCAATGCCGGCAGCATCTGGAAAGACGCCGCCGCCTTTCGCCACGCTCGATTGTCGATGGCGGGCAAGCCCGAAATGAAGGAGCCTGACGGGACCGAGTTGGTAATCCCTGTCTGCCCCGTGGCACGGGTCCCTTCGCCGATGGTCACGTGTGAGTTGACCCCAACCTGCCCAGCCAGCACGACTGAGTCTTCGACGGTGGTGCTGCCCGCAATGCCCACCTGCGCCGCCAGCAACGTGTTACGCCCGACCCGAACGCCGTGCCCAATCTGAACGAGATTATCAATCTTGGCACCCGCGCGGATCCGAGTTTCACCGATCGCGGGACGATCGATGGCCACGTGGGCGCCAATCTCCACATCCGCCTCGAGCACGACATCGCCGAGCTGCGGGATTTTCTCGTGGGTGCCGTCGGGCCGCTGGGCGAACCCGTACCCGTCGCTCCCGATTACCGCCGCGTTTTGCACGATGACCCGATCCCCGATAACCACCCGCTCCCGCACGGCCACATGCGAATGGATGACACAGTCGGCGCCGATGGCGGCGCCCGGGCCGATGTGCACGCCGGGGTGCACGATCGTCCCTGAGCCCACCGACGCGCCGGACCCGATCGACACGAACGGGCCGATCGACACTCCCTCCCCGAGGCTCACGTCCGGGGCGATGCTCGTCGCCGGGTCCACACCGGGAGCGGGTCTAATCTCGTCGCCAAACAATCCGACCGCACGCGCCACCGCGAGAGATGGCGTCGCGGTGCGTAACATCGGACACGGTGCGGCCTCGGCGTCCTCACCCAGGATCACCGCCGTCGCACGAGTCGAACGCAGCGCGCTCACATAGCGGGAACTGGTAAGAAAGGTGAGGTCCCCGGGTTGCGCAACATCGATCCCGGTCAGCCGATGGACATCGACCTCACCATCGCCGTCGAGCCTGCACGCTAGGCGCTCGGCCACTTCGCTGAGCTTCAAATCGGCGCAGTATAGCATGCGCTCCGGCGGCCCCGAACAAGCCGCCGAAGGTCGACACCCGTGGTGTGTCTCACGAATGGCTTTACAAACTTGCCGAGCGCGGCACCTGCCTGACCAGGCACGACGAGGGAGCATCCCGGCCGTATTCGACCGAGGAGCAACGCCGGCAGGCGGACGCCGCGCCCGGCAAGTCTGTAAAGCCATTCGTGAGACACACCACTAGCAGCCCGTCCGCTAGATGAAGGTGGCCAGATGGACGAGTTGCAGTTCGGCGGCGAGTTCACCGAGTCGGCGATGCCGCTCAGTCGCGGGCAGTCTCAGGGCTGCGCGCACCGCGGTGAGCGGCTCGCTTGGACGCTCAGACCAGCTCACAAGATCGACCCCACGCCGGGCACCCTGAAACGCGAACCAGTGCCCGGTCGTCTTGGCAGCGAAATACCAGGAAATGAGATTGGGCCCGGGCACGAAGAAAAACAAGGGGCCGAAGACCGCGGTCATCAGCCCATCCACCACCATCCAGAAGCGATGGTGATCGCGATCGCGACGGAGGGTGGTGTGGACAATCGACCGCGCGCGGCCAGCATCAATATCGTCCGGAAACACGAGGGTCGCCGTATCCTGATGCCGCAGGTGCCAGAGGAGACGCTGCTCGGCCACCCACTCTGCCATGCCGCGCACGACGCTCGCGCGCAAGCGGGCGATCCAGCTCTCGGACCGTGGCGCGTCGGTGAGTTCCGAACGCCGCTTCTGGGGGGCGTCCGTGTCAGGCGCCAGCGACTCGCGAACGCGGCGAAACAGGCGGCCGGTCACGCCTGCGTGGTCCATGTCGGGTGGTTCGCAGTAGAGCTCGTAGCTCGTCTCGCCCGCCGGGACAAGAAACACTTCCATGGGATCGAATGTACCACGCTCGCGTTGGGCGTCTGGTGTATCTGGCTCTGTCACACGGTCGTCTTCCGGACCCTGAAGGACACACCGGTCTCCCTGGTCAGATTGAGCAGGTCTCTTGTACTATGACGCATTCTCATGACCACGCGTTCAGCTCGCAGCTCGCTCGGCGTGTGTCTGTGCCTCTTGGCACTGTCCCCTGGTTGGGCCTCCGCCCAGGAGCCTGGCACCGTCGAGCTACTCGTCAGAGTCTTCGACGGACTCCAAGACGTGACCGCTGACTGTCGGATTTCGGTCTATGCAGCCACGTCGCGCGAGACGGCCGTGACGGCCGAACCGCACACCGACGGCTGGTCCCACGCCGAGGTCCCGGCCGGCTTCTACGATCTGCAGGTCGCCAGCCGAGACGCGAACGGTGTCATTGCGATCACCTGGGCGGAACAGCGGTCGGTGCTCCAATATTCCGACGAGGCGGGACAGCACCGAGAGATCATCAACGTGCAGCCGGGCTTCGGGGCCCTCTTGGTGCAACCTCCAGCAGCGTGGATCGCCACTGACCGGACCTGGCGGGTCGGCGCCTTCCTGCACGGTGGTATAGGACGCGCAGAATTCGCTCCGACCAACGACGGCGACGCGACGCCTCGGGTGTTCATTCTCCCGGGCGGTCGCTACGACCTCACCGCACAACGGGGTGCCGTTGAGGTATCTGCCACCGATATCGAAGTCCCGGCCGGACACACCCGCCTGACGCGGCTTCCCGCCGTTCCGTGATGTCGTGGCGCAAACGCCGCTGCCTGTCGACCGGCGCGATGAGCGTGACGAGCGATGGAGAGGGCAGAAGCAAATTGGGCGCCGGGAGCGTACGGTCCCCGGCGCCCAAGCAATGGTGCAGCAGGCTGACGTCAGCCTGCTGCTGAACTACCTCCGCCCTACCGCGCGAGCGGATCAGGCCGCAGCTGGAAGTGGACGATCTTGCTCTTCGTGCCCTTCCCGCCTTCAGTGTGCCAAATGTAGTTGGAGCCGTAGTTGGCCCACAGCCCGCGTCCTTTCCAACCGGTGGACGCATCATCGATCCGACCGTCGAGACCGCGCGAATAGAACGCCTGCGGATACGGCACCCGCAGCACGACCCATTCACCACTCTCCGGGTCCAGCGCGAGTAGCGAGTCAGACGTCGACCCGTTGGCGACGGGGATGTTCTCGCCCATCCCGAGGGTGTTGTACTGATCGACCCAGCTGTAATAGTGAAAGTCGGCGCCGACGTCGCCCTCTACCCCGGCCATCTTCGGCCCCGGCATCGGATACAGCGTCCACCCTTCGGCGCAGTGCTGTCCGGTAGCCGTGGGGCCATTGGTCACGGCGCACTTACTGCGATCGAAGCTGGCCATGTGACTGCTACCGGAGAGCGCGGCCCAAATAACGCCGTTGCGGTCCACATCGATGCCACGCGGCGAGAAGCCGGTTGTGGCCGGGTCGACACTCGAGTTTTCGATCGACGGTGGCTGGTACATCTCCGCGATACACGTCTCGGGCGGGTTGTCTCCACGATCGAGCCGCACGATCGCACCCGGGAATGGCCCGGTCCGGCTGATCCACGCGGAGCCGTCAGTCGGATGCGCGATGATGCCATACCCGAATCCGGACACGCGCGTGTCCAGCGACGCGTCCGATTCCTCGGCCCTTGGCTCGTTCCACGGTTTCGTGATCTTCCCATCGCCGTTGGTATCGAGCACGGTGGGACACCATCCCTGAGCGAACTGCTCGTCACCGGTGCTGTCGTAGACGGCCGTATTCAGCCAGCCGACGACGTTCCCGTCACCGCTAAACCAGAGGGTGTCGTCCTCGTCCTCTCCGAACTGGAGGTGGTGCGTGCCGTAGCAAGTGTCCACGAGCACGAACTTTTCGCCGTCCGGGTCATAGTACGAAGCGTGCCGGCCCGTGCGCCCCACGGAATAATACTGAGCGTAGGGATTGTCCGACCCCTCTCTGCACCAGTCGGGGTTCTGGAACTGACGCACCGTCGATGTCATCCAGACCCGGCCCTCGTGATCCATCATCGGGTTGTGCGGATCGGACCGCTCGTTGGCCCCGACGCCCCACAGTTCCTGGTCTCCCCAGTAGTAGGAGGGAGTTTGCACGTCCGGGAACCGAGTCGGCATCGTCTCGGGATCCGGTCGTACCGGAATGGTCAGCTCGACGGCCGAGTTCGCCACCGGGTCCACCATCGTGATGGTGCCATGCCCGGCCGACACCCCGTAGACCGGCCCGTAGCCGTTCATCTCCGGATTCCGCTTGTCGGTCACAATCTCGTCATGGATGAAGGACGTGTCCTGCCCCCAGTCCCACAATGTGACGACGACGTTCTGCTCGAGACCATCGGGACGCGGTGGTGCCTCGGGGATGGCGCCGGAGGCAATGCGGTCGGTCCAGTCGGCGAACATCTCAAGCGCCGGCTCGCGACCGAACCGGTTCATCGCGCCGCTCATCTGGTTGCCGCGCTGCCCGGTCTGCACCCGGTGATCCCAGGCAGCCACGGTTGAGTCGAACTCGTCCCGCTGCTGCACGACCCGCGTGGCGGTGTTACCAAGCTGATGACACAGCTGGCAGCCCTGCTTCATATTGTCGACCCACTGCGACTGGCTGCGCATGGCCGGATTGATACCGTTGCCGTCGTTCCCAGTGCCCGGGAATTCACTCGGGGCCGGGGGTTCAATCAGTGAATACCAATAGTTGCCGGGGTAGTACTGCGCGGCGTCACGAGGCGTCGGTGCAATCGCGGCGGTCAAGGCCACGTCCTCCTGCCCTGTCGACAGCGTGACCTTCTCGGAATCGACGAGGCCGTAGCCTCGTACCCAGACGTCGTAGGACGCCTCGGGCATCTGCGGCAACACGAAATGGCCACTGTCATCGGTGACGACGATCTTGGCGAACTTCGTCTCGAGCTCTTCGGTCTCGGCGATGACCCAAACCCCGGCCTCGGGACCATTGTCACCGCTCACGGTGCCGGCAATGACGCCGTCGGGCATACCGCTCTGACGGGCGGTCGCGCCAACGCTCCAGATGGCCAATCCAGCCACCAGCAGTGCCACGAGCGTGAGTGAAAAACGTGGGCGGAATGCGGTACGCATCTCTTCTGTGTCCTCCCCCGCACCCAGACTAATGCGCACCTATCCAAGACTTCGACGCGCTACGGATGCAGCTTGAGCGCTCACTTTACCCGAGGGGTCGCGGAGTGGTCAACGCCCGATCGTCCGATCCGCAAAAAAGTGGACTTGGCGAGACCGTCGCGGTTCGGTATGATCGCGTGCTTGTCCGCACAGTGGTGCCCGCCCAACTTACCGTGTCCTGACCTGGCCTACGGATACGGCTTCGTGGGCCCAGACCGCTAGATAAGACTCCGTCGCACGCAGACCACCCTTTCTCACGAAGCGAATGACTGTGCGCCCGAAGAACGCCCGGCCGGCCACGCTCACGCTGACGTGTGCGTTGGCCCTGTTTCTCGGCACCGGGGCATACACGCTGTTCGGTGCGCAGCCGGTGGCGCCGGACGCACCGGGAGCCAGTGCCGAGATCGAGACGGATCCAGGGCCGGTCGACCCGATGGCGCAGCCTATCGACTTCAGTCACGCGCACCACGTGACCGAAGTCGGGATCGACTGTCAGTTCTGCCACGCGTACGCGCGCCGCGGACCAGTCGCCGGCATTCCGTCGGTACAACGGTGTGCCGGATGCCACCAAACGGTGCTCAGCGAACAGCCAGAAATCGTCAAAGTGCTGGAGTACTGGGACAACAAGGAACCGATCCCCTGGCTCAGGGTCCATGACTTGCCGGACCACGTGCGGTTCTCGCACAAACCGCACATCCGAGCCGGCGTCAGCTGCGCCGACTGCCACGGGGACGTGGCCGCTATGGAAGCGGCCGTGCAGGTCGAATCGCTCAGTATGGGTTGGTGTCTCGATTGCCACAAGGAACGCGAGGCCAGCCGCGATTGTCTCGCATGCCACTATTAAGTCGCCGCGCCGGCCACAAGCCATCTGCCGGGTCCACGGACCCGTGGCACCAGCGTCGGGCGCAACCGTTCGGGGGAAGGGTCGCGTGAAGCAGGACAACTCATCGCTTGTCGAGGTCGTCGAACGGCGAACGTTCCTGAAGGTCCTAGGCAGCGCCGGACCCGCCATGGCGATCTCCGCCTGTTCGCCGGTACCGCCGGAAAAGATCATCCCGTTCGTCACCCCCCCTGAGGACGTCATTCCGGGTGTCGCCACCTGGTATGCCAGTGTGTGCGGCGAATGCCCGGCCGGATGCGGCACGCTGGTACGAACCCGTGAAGGTCGCGCAGTGAAGGTGGAGGGCAACCCGGAGCACCCTGTCAACCGGGGTGGGCTGTGCGTCCGCGGACAGTCATCGCTGCAGGGCCTGTACAACCCGGACCGGATTCCCGGACCGCAACGCCGACGGGTCACCAACGCGGCCGCGGGCCAGAGCGTGTTGGAGACGTTGCCCTGGGACGATGCCCAGCAGGAATTGATTGACCGGGTACAGACGCTTCGAGACGCGGGCCGCGGGGACCGGATCGTGGTCATCACGCCCCCACTGACCGGCACGATGGCCGCACTGACGTCGGCCTGGGTGGAGGCCCTCGGCGGGGCCCGCTGGATCCGCTACGAGCCGTTCGCCTACGAGGCGATCCGTGAGTCCAATCAGCAACTCTTCGGACGTGCGGAGGTGCCGCGTTACGACTTCGCGAACGCCGACTGTCTCATCTCGTTCGGCGCGGACTTCCTCGAAACGTTCAGTTCTCCCGTCGGTTACGCACGTGATCACGCCGGACAACGCCGTGTCCGCAACGGCGAGAAGGCGCGGTTCGTGCAGATCGAACCACGTCTCTCCATGACCGGGGCCAGCGCCGACGAGTGGCACGCGGTGTCTCCAGAGACCGAGGGTCTAGTGGCCGCGGCCATGGTCCAGACCATCATCGGCGAACAACGCGCGCAAGGGGTGCCCCTGGAGACACAGGCACAGATCGCCGCCCTGGTCGCGTCCACCTCACCTGAGCGTGTTGCGGCCACGTCCGGGCTGTCAGCCGACACCATTCGCACACTGGCCCGAGAGTTCTCGGACCCGGCACGCGGTCCGGGACGCAGTCTCGCGGTGGGTGGCGGCGTCGGTGTGTCCGGAACCAATGCGACGGCGGCACAGTCGGCGGTCACACTGCTCAACTATGTCGCAGGCAACATTGGTTCCACCGTCGACTTCGGCGCGGCCTCGACCCTCGATGCGTCCACTTACGCCGACATGCGGGCACTCGGAGAGTCGATGCGCAGCGGTGCGGTCGAGCTCGCGGTCATCTACAACGTGAATCCGGTTTTCTCGATGCCGGGCGAGACCGACTTCGCGGGGGCGCTAGCCGACGTGCCGTTCGTCATCAGCCTGTCGAGCCTGCCGGACGAGACGACCAGGCACTCCGATCTCCTGCTTCCCACGCACACGCCTCTCGAATCGTGGGGCGACAGCAATCCACAGCGTGGGGTCTACGGACTCCTGCAGCCAACCATGCAGCCGGTCTTCGACACCCGCCATGCCGGCGACCTGATGATCGCGGTGGGGCGAGCGCTGGGGGGCAATACCGCGGCCAATTTTCCGAGGCGGGGCGGGTTTTACCGGTATCTCCGTGACACGTGGGAGGCCATGCAGCCGGTGCCGGAACCGGTGACGGACGCGACCGACGTCGAAGCCGAGACCGCGGCCGAGGAACCCGATTTCGAGTCCTACTGGGCCGACGCGTTACGTCGAGGCGGCACGACCGTCGCAGTCGCGCCGGTCGCGGTGGAGCTCCGGCCTGGGGTCTTCGACACCGATCTGGCTGGGGCACTGTCGCCGCCAAGCCCGTCATCACGGTCACACGTCTTGGTCGCCTACCCATCGCTGCACTTCTTCGACGGTCGAGGGGCGAATCGTCCCTGGCTCCAGGAAATTCCGGAACCGTTACTCAAGACCACCTGGGGCACCGGGATCGAAATGACGGCCGAGACGGCGAACGCCATCGGCGCCGAAGAAGGGCAACTCGTCGCGGTCGAGTCAGACCATGGGCAGGTGGACGCGAGCGTCCTCATCAACCCTCATCTGGCCAACGGAGTAGTGGCGATGGCGATCGGACAGGGCCACACCCACTTCGGACGCTACGCGGATGGTCGAGGGGTGAACCCGATTGCGCTGCTCTCAGCCGAACCGGAGACCGGTTCGGGTGGGGTGCAATGGACCGGCACCGGCGTCGACCTGACCGCCCGCGATCTCGCCCGGCCAATTCCACGGCTGCAGCGCGCCTTCGACCAGGAGGGTCGCGAGATGGCCCAATCGGTGTCTCTCGCGGCCCTGGTGGCCGGCGACGTCCATCCGGAAGAGGCGCACTTCAGCCTGCACGAAGACCACGAGCACCCGGTGCATCGCTGGGGCATGTCCATCGACCTCGACGCGTGCAATGGATGCAACGCCTGCGTGGCCGCGTGTTATGCCGAGAACAACGTCCCGGTGATGGGCGCCGACCGTATGCGGCGCGGCCGCACCATGTCGTGGCTGCGTATCGAGCGCTTCGAGGAGTCGGGCGCCAGCGGCGACGGACCGGACAACCGATTCCTCCCGATGCTGTGCCAGCACTGCGACCACGCGCCCTGCGAGACGGTCTGTCCTGTCTTCGCCACCTACCACACGGACGAAGGCCTGAACGCGCAGGTCTACAACCGCTGCGTCGGCACCCGTTATTGTGCGAACAACTGTCCGTACAAGGTGCGCCGCTTCAACTGGTCCCTTCCGGAATTCGAGGCGCCGCTCAACTTGCAGCTCAACCCGGACGTCACCGGTCGCAGCGACGGCGTCATGGAGAAATGCACCTTCTGTGTGCAACGCATCCAAGCCGGAAAAGAGACCGCGCGGGACGAAAACCGGTCCGTGCAGGACGGCGACGTGACCACAGCGTGCGAGCAGAGCTGCCCGGCCCAGGCCATCGTGTTCGGGGACTTGAATGACCCGGGGAGCCGGGTGTCACAGCTGAGTAACGACGCCCGCGGCTACCACGCGCTCGCCGAGGTCAACACGCGGTCGGCGGTGACCTATCTGAAGAAAGTCACGCCCGACGCCTGACCGGGCCCCGATCGATACACCGTGTCATGAGTTTCGCGAAAATCAACGACGACATCCTGCGCACGCTCCGCGCCCCCGGCCCCATGTGGTACGGGGGTGTGCTGCTCGCGCTATTGGCGGCGCTGGTCGGACTCTTCGCCTTTCTCTACCAAGCCAGGACCGGCCTCGGGGTCGCGGGCTACGAGCACCCGATTCTGTGGGGCATCTACATCACCGACTTCGTGTTCTGGGTCGGGATCGCCCATTCAGGCACCCTGATCTCGGCTGTCCTCTTCCTGTTCCGCGCTCGCTGGCGGACGGCCGTGGCCCGTGCCGCCGAGGCGATGACCGTGTTCGCGGTCATGACCGCCGGAGTGTTTCCGATCATCCACATCGGACGTCCGTGGTTCTTCTACTGGCTCATCCCGTATCCCAACGAGCGACAGCTCTGGGTCAACTTCCGGTCTCCGCTCGTCTGGGACCTGTTTGCGATTTCGACCTACCTGACGGTGAGCGTGATGTTCCTGTATTTGGGCCTGATGCCGGATATCGCCGCCGCGCGGGACCGGGTCAAAGACTGGCGCCAACCCATCTACAAAGTGCTCGCGCTCGGGTGGCGCGGCACCAGCCGACAATGGCAGCACCATACGGCGCTCTACGCGTTCTTCGCCGCTCTGGCGACGCCGCTGGTGGTCTCCGTGCACAGTGTCGTGTCCTGGGACTTCGCCATGGCGATTCTCCCGGGGTGGCACAGCACTATTTTCGCGCCCTATTTCGTCGCCGGCGCCATCTTCTCCGGCATCGCGATGGTGATCACGTTGCTCCTGCCGCTTCGGCGCATCTTCAAGTTCGAGCGCTACATCACCGTCCACCACTTCGAGAACCTCGCGAAGCTAATGCTGACCACGTCGCTGATCGTCGGCTACGCGTATCTCACCGAATTCTTCGTCGCCTGGTACAGCGGCAACCCGTTCGAGCAGGGCACCTTCTACGACCGCATGTTCGGCCAGTATTGGGGCTATAGCTGGATGATGTTCACCTGCAATGTGATCCTGCCGTTGCTACTGTTCATCAAGTCATTCCGGACGAATCTGAAGGCACTGTTCGTACTGTCGATTTTCGTCAATATCGGGATGTGGCTGGAACGCTACGTCATCATCGTGACGTCGCTGTCACATGACTTCGACCCAGCCAACTGGGCCGGCGTCTATCAACCGACCTGGGTCGAGGCGGCAATCACGATCGGCTCGTTCGGTTTGTTCTTCACCCTGTTCCTCCTATTCATTAAGAACTTCCCGGCGCTGTCCATTACCGAAATGAAGGAAACGATGGATCGGAAGGCCGAGGCGAAACCGGCCGCGTCCTGGCCAGAACCGGTCTAGCGCCATGGCAGACACGAAGCAGATTCTCGGCATCTTCGACCACGGCGCCCAGGCCGCCGACGGGGCGCGCGCCATTCTCGATGGTGGTCTGGGCGACGTGGTCGCCTATTCACCGGTGCCCGACCACGCCATCGACCAGGTCCTCCACGTCCGGGTAAGCCCAGTCCGGCTGTTTGTGCTCATGGGCGGATTGCTGGGATGTGCCACGGGGTTCCTGTTTCCGATCTATACAGTCCTCGACTGGCCCCTGATCACCGGCGGGAAGCCGCTGATCTCCATTCCGCCGTTTGTGGTGATCGCATTCGAGCTGACCATCCTGTTTGGCGCGCTCGGCGGGATGGCCTCGTTTCTGTGGTTGTCTGGGCTTCCTCGCGTGACCGGAGAGCCGGCGCCGGACGATCGCTTCACAAACGATATGAACGGCATCAGTGTCACCTGTCTCCCGGAAGACACCGACGCCGTGCGCGCCACTCTCGAGCGGCACGGCGCCAATGAGGTCAAGGGATGACGAGACCGACGCATCGGGCCTGGCTGCTCGCCCTCATGCTGACGATGGGCAGCACCGTCGCGCTCGCGCAATTGCCGTTCATGCGCAACATGCACACCGGCCCGGTGGTAATGCCGCAGGTCGACACCAGGGCGCCGGTGGAGAACACCATCGCCGTGGACGGCGATTGGCTGCGCGACCGGCTCGAGTCGCAGAACATACCCAACCCGGTCCCCAATACACCGGAGGCCCGCGCCGAGGGCGCACAGATGTATGACGTGTACTGCGCCGTGTGTCATGGCGCCACGGGGCAGGGGGACGGCCAAATCGCCGACCATTTCACGCGGATGCCCAGTCTGGCGCTGCCGTATGTCCAGGACTACACCGACGGCTGGATCTACGCGATCATCCGCGAGGGTGGCCGCAGCATGCCACCGTTCGCGCACTCGATGAGCGTGAGCGAACGCTGGTCACTCGTGCACTACGTGAAGACCTTCGAAGTAGCAACTACCCCATGATCCCGGTCGGCACCCCCATCGTGTCTGAAAGCACGCGTCGCCTGTGCCTCCGCGCCGGCCTCGTAGGTGCCATGGCGTTTCTGTACGGCCTGGTGCTGGGCGACAGTATCCGGGCGTGGCAGTCGCTCCTGGTGAACTTCCTGTTCTTTGGGGGCTTGGCGCAGGCGGGCGTCGTCATCTCGGCGATCATGCAGGTGACCTCCTCCCGCTGGGGCCGCGCGCTCAAGCGCACGTCCGAGGCCACTTCTGCGTTCCTGCCCATCTCATTCATCCTACTATTGGTGTTGCTGGCGGGGGCGAACAGCTGGATGCCGTGGGTGCACGAACCGGTCGAGTCGAAACAACCGTGGCTCAACATTCCGTTTCTGGTAATCCGGCAGATCTTGGCCGCCCTGCTGCTCGGCGGGCTGAGCCTACTGTATATCCGACATTCGCTACGGCCCGACATCGGCCAGCTCGACGAATCGGGCGAGCACACCGCGACGGGTATTCCACGGCGCGTGATCGCCGGATGGCGTGGCCTGGCGGAAGAGCGGGAAGCCTCGCAGCGGGCGCAGGACCGGCTCGCCCCGGCGATTCTGATCGCCTACGGGTGGATCTTCACGCTGGTCGCGTTCGACTTCTTCATGTCCCTCGACCCGCACTGGTTCTCAACCCTGGCCGGCGGCTTCTATTTCATCGGCAACCTGTTCATCGGGTTCGCGTTTCTCGCCGTGATCGCGGTATGGACTCGGGAGCGGCTGCAGTTGACCGAGTACATCGGTTCGCATCAACTGCACGACATCGGCAAGCTGTTGTTTGGTTTCTGTATCCTATGGGCCTACCTGTTCTGGTCGCAGTATCTGGTGATCTGGTACGGCGACTTAGCTGAGGAGACCGAGTTCATTTATCACCGGATGCACGGCGCCTGGGCGCCGGTGGCCTGGACCGTGTTCGCGATGGCGTTCGTGATCCCGTTCGTGGTGCTGCTGAGCCGCGGGATCAAGACCAACCCACGCGCGTTGACCACGATTGCCCTGATCGCCTTCGCTGGCATGTGGCTGGAGCGCTTCATCCTGGTGTCCCCGTCGCTCTGGCACGGCGAGGGGGTACCGCTCGGCCTCATCGAGATTCTGGTCACACTCGGTACGGCGGGCCTGTTCGGGTGGAGCTATACGACCTTCCTGCAGACCTTCCCCGTGCTGCCTGTGGCCGACCCCCGGCTCGCACCGGCGTCGGCGCATCCCATGGCGCACGACCTACATTGAGTCATGGGGCCGGCGACGCCCCGAAGCCCACGCGCGCCCGAGCCCCCGTGTTATCCTCGGCTGTTTTTTGACCGCGTGAGTATTTCGTGTCACCCCGAACCCATCAGTTCATCTCGGAACCAGACTCGGGCGCCGCGCCCTTCTCGAAGGAGTGGCGCGTGCGTCGGCGGTTCGAGCGGCGCGTGCAGTTGCTCGGCATCCCGGAAGACCTGACTGGTTGGAGCGTGCTGGACCTTGGGGCCTGGCACGGCTATTTTTCATTCGAATGCGAACGTCGCGGCGCCGATCGGGTGCTGGCTATTGACCGCTTCGCCTGGGACCGATTCGGAATGGATGAGTTCCTGGCAGCGCACGAACGCCTGGGCTCACGGGTAGAGCACCAACATCTCGATGTCCACGACCTCGACCCGGCCACACTGGGCCAGTTCGATCTCGTCCTGTTTCTCGGCGTGTTCTACCATCTGCGGAATCCGATGGCAGCGTTGGAACGGATCGCACAGGTCACTAGGCGGTTGCTGATTTGCGAGACTCATGTCCTGCTGCCGTTCATCCACGAGCGCTATCCGCTTGTCCCGTTCTTCCCGGGTGACGAGCGCGCTGACGAACAGACACACGACCTCTGCGGGATTCCGACGATGGCGGCCCTCACCGAAATGTTGAGGTTTGCTGGCTACGGGAACGTGGAGGTCACGTATCGACCCTCGTTCCGGTACTGGAAAAAGCTGGTCGCACTCGCGACCAACCGTCCACAATCGGGACGCGGAATCGTCCATGCGAAGCCATGAGCGGTCGGGAGAGGGAAACTGACTCCGCGATCCAATAAATAAGATTTTAAAGTCCATACGGATCGTAGAAATTGGGAATTTCTTGCACGGCAACAGCAATATGGACACACGCGACCGCCCAACAGAGACGAAGGCCTGTCTTGGAAATGGACCGACGGTGGCCCGCGGCACAGAAAGGTAGAACGATGAATATTGCGGTACTAGGGATGGGAACCATGGGCGCCCCGATGGCGAGGAACCTGCTCAAGGCAGGTCACAGCGTTGTGGTGCACAACCGGACGCGGGCCCGGGAGGAACCGCTGGCCGAGGAGGGCGCCACCCGTGCCGAGAGCCCAGCCGAGGCTGCGGCAAGCGTCGACATCGTGCTCTCATGTGTCTCCGACACACCGGACGTGCAGCGGGTGCTGCTCGACGCTGACACCGGCGCCATCAACGGACTACGAGGGGGAGGCCTGGTCATCGACTGCTCGTCCATCGCGCCGGCCGCGACTCGCGAGATTGCCGCGACGTTCGCCGCAAAGGGGATCGGGTATGTTGATGCCCCCGTGTCAGGCGGGTCCGAGGGGGCCATCAAGGGCACCCTGGCAATCATGTGCGGCGGCAGCGAAGCAGACTTCGCGCGAGCCACCCCGGTGCTCGAGGTACTCGGCGCCAAGATTACCCATATTGGTGACGTCGGCGCCGGTCAGATCGCCAAGGTAGCGAATCAGGTCGTCATTGCGGGCACCTTCCTGGCTCTGGGCGAGGCTCTGACCCTGGCGAGTAAAGCGGGCGCCGATCCGGAGAAGGTTGTCGAGGCGATCGGGGGCGGAGTAGCCGGGTCCTGGATTCTGCAGAACCGCTCCGCCAACATGCTGAATGACACCTACCCGCTCGGCTTCCGCACCCGCCTGCATCGTAAAGACCTCGGGATTGCGCTCGACACGGCGCGTGCGTTCGAGGTGCCGGTCCCGATCGCCAGCCTGGTCGCGACCATCGAGGACAGCCTGATCGCGCAGGGTTTCGGTGACGAAGACATGTCGAACCTGGCTCGCTTCGTGCGCAAGGGCGCCGGGGTTCCAGGCGGTCCGATGAAAGGCTGAGGCACATGCCCAGAAAAATCTTCCCAAGTTCGTCAGCGGCGCTCGACGGGCTCCTGCACGACGACCAGACGTTGATGGTGGGCGGGTTCGGCCTCTGCGGTGTGCCCCAGAACCTCGTGCTCGCACTGCGCGACTCTGGAGTAAAGGGGTTGACCTGCATCAGCAACAACGCCGGCGTCGACGGCGCCGGGCTCGGGTTGCTGCTAGAGAGCCGTCAGATTGACAAGATGATTGCCAGCTACGTCGGCGAGAACAAGCTGTTTGAAAAGCAGTACCTCGACGGTACGATCGAGGTCGAGTTGAACCCGCAAGGGACCATGGCGGAGCGTATACGAGCCGGCGGCGCCGGTATCCCGGCGTTCTTCACCCCGACGGGGTATGGCACGCCGTTGACCGAAGGCAAAGAGGCACGCCAGTTCGATGGACGGTGGCACGTGCTGGAAACCTCACTGCATGCGGACGTCTCGCTGGTCAAAGCCTGGAAAGCGGACGAGGCCGGCAATTTGATCTATCGGATGACGGCCCGCAACTTCAATCCACCGATGGCGGAGGCCGGCCGCGTCACCGTGGCCGAGGTCGAAGAAATTGTGCCGGTCGGCGCGATCGACCCGCACATGGTGCATACGCCAGGCATCTACGTGGACCGCATCGTCGTCGGTGAAAACCAGGAAAAAGTCATCGAGCGCAGGAAAACTCGAGAAGGATAGCCGCCCGCCATGCCCCTGAACCGCGAACAAATGGCCGCCCGTGCCGCCCAGGAGATCAAGAACGGGTACTACGTCAATCTCGGGATCGGCATTCCGACGTTGTGCGCGAACTTCATCCCGGACGACGTCGACGTCAAACTGCAGAGCGAGAACGGGCTGCTCGGTATCGGCCCCTACCCCACTGAGGACGAGATCGACCCGGACCTGATCAACGCGGGCAAGGAAACCGTTACCACCATGCCGGGCGCCAGCTACTTCAGCAGCGCTCAGAGTTTCGCGATGATCCGTGGCGGGCATATCGACCTCGCCATCCTTGGCGCGATGCAGGTCTCGCAGACTGGCGACCTGGCCAACTGGATGATTCCCGGCGCCATGGTCAAGGGGCCGGGCGGCGCGATGGACCTGGTGACCGGTGCCAAGCAGGTCCTAATCGTCATGGATCACGTGTCCAAGCACGGCGACAAGAAGGTTCTGAACGACTGCAGCTTGCCGCTGACCGGCCAGCGGGTGGTGAACAAACTGGTGACGTCGCTGGCGGTGATTGAGGTGACCCCTGACGGCCTCAGGCTCCTCGAGCGCGCCCCGGGAGTGTCAGTGGAGGACATTCGCAGCGCCACCGAACCAGAGCTGCTGATCGACGGTGATGTGCCGGAGGTCTCCGTCTAGACCGTTGGCGTGAGGGATTCCAGGAATCGGCGAATGCGGTTCTTCGTGAGGTACAAGCCTTGCGGTCGCCGGTCGCCCGCGACCAGGGTCGGGATCGTCGGCACACCCTCCCGTCGAGCGCGACCAAGGTTGGTCAGCAGTTCGACCTTCTCTAGCGTGACGTCGGGAAACTCCGGGAGTAACTGTTTGAGTGACAGACCTGCCTCCTGACAGCGAGGTCAAATCACCGAGTGATAGAAGGTGACGGTCGTCATCGTTTTCGCTTTCCTTTGTCCTACCGTCTGGGTCCATCCGGGACCATGAGATTGAGCCGTCGTCGCGTCTGGGGCGTGTGCCGCGCCGGTGACGAAGCCAGCGACATCAGCTTCCGCCCGACCGCCAGCACCGCAGCCAGTTCTCCGGCCGTCATCGGGCGGTCGCGGAGAAGCTGCAACACGCGGCGACGCGTCGGGTCGGACAGAGCTTTGAAGACGCGATCCATTTTTGATTATTTCGCATAATGCCAAAATAGCGTCGGCGATGCATGCCGACTTCCAGGATGTCCCGGCGGCCGGGACTTGCAGCCCGTGGCAAGAGCCCCGCGTTGCACCGAGAGCGGCGCTGAACCGGCCGAACAAGGCGAGAAGACGCAAAATACCGGCAGCATGTAACCGATGAACAACGCCGATCGGGCGGATTCAGCGTAGGTCGAATGCAGTGGGGCTTTTGCTACAGGCTGCTAGCCTTGGGATGAGGGAACAAGTCCTTTATGATCAAGGACGCTGCGCACTTCCGCCCGACGCCCCCTGCGATTTGACGACTCCCGCCTACCGCGACGTCGTCAACCGCCAGAAACGGGGCCGCTCGTAGCGCGAGCGTACCGCGTCGCCGACCTGAAGATTGCGAACACGCAGGAGAGACGAAGTCCCATGACGACAATGACCCGATGGGGAACCCGGCTTGCGGTCACCGCCGCACTGTTGAGCGCAGCGCCAGTTGCGGCCCAAGACGATCCGGAGTTACCCGAGCAGTATCGCGAACCCATCCCCCTCCATCCCGAAGTGCTGGGCCCCTACACGTTCGCGATTTCGTCGGAGAACGCTGAGGCGCAGAAGTTCTTCGACCAGGGCATGCAACTGATGTACTCGTTTGCGAAAGTGGACGCGGTGCGCTCGTTTCGCGAGGCCTGGAAGCAGGACCCGAATTGCGCGATCTGCTTCTGGGGCGAGGCGTGGGCTTGGGGGTCATACCTGAACGGACCGATGCGACCACCGGAAGCCCCGCACGCCTACGCGGCGGTCCGGAAGGCGATGAGACTGTCCGAAGTGCACGCCAACGCGCGCGAGCGGGCGTATATCGATGCGCTCTCGGTCCGCTACGTAGAGCACTTCGAGGTCGACAAGCGCCGGGATCAGGACGAGGCCTACGCGGAAGCGATGCGGCTGCTCGTCGAGGCATTCCCGGATGATCTCGATGCCGCCACCATGTATGGAGACGCCTTGTTCCTGCTCGAGCCGAGACGGGGCACGCGGGACATCAACGACCCACGAGTACAGCGACTGCACGCGGCGCTCGAAAGCGTCCTCGCGCGAGACATCAAGCACCCCGGCGCGTGCCATCTCTATATTCACGCGACTGAGTCCACCACACGGCCGGACAAGGCCGAGGCGTGCGCGGAACATCTCGGGAGTTCGATTCCTGGAGCCAGTCACATCAACCACATGCCGTCGCACACGTGGAATGAGGTCGGGCGTTGGGCCGATGGCGTGGAAGCGAATACTCGAGCCTGGCATTCCGACCAGCGGGACGCATTCGGCACCGGCATCGCCATCTACCCCCAGCACAACCTGCACATGCTGCTGTTCGCGGCGTCGATGGACGGCCAGGGCGCGGTGGCCATCCAGGCCGGCAAGGACTACCACAAGCTGACGGGGAACAGTGTCCATCACGCGTTGTCCCTGTTGCGATTCGGTCGGTTCGATGAAGTGCTCGAGGTGACGGAGCGACCGGAGGGCGAGGTCGAGGGGGGGCTCTGGGACTTCGCCCAGGGCTACGCACATCTGCGTGAAGGCGATGCCGATTTCGCCGAGGTCTATCTGAACCGCGTCAAGCACACCGCGGAGACCTCGGAAGCACAGATGCGGTTCCACTCGGCCGAGGATCTGCTCGGCGTGGCGGCCGGTATCCTCGAGGGCGCGTTGCATCGCGAACGGGACGATCTCGACGCGGCGATCGCGGCATTTGAGCAAGCGGTGAAGTTCGAAGACGCCCTGGGATACGACGAGCCGGAGCCGCTTCCGTTCGCCGCCCGGCACTGGCTGGGAGCGGCACTCCTGGAGCAGGAGCGATACGCGGAGGCTGAGCAGGTCTATCGGGCGGAACTCGAGGACCACGCGCACAACGGCTGGTCGCTGTTTGGCCTCAAGACCGCCGTCGAGGCCCAGGGTCGCACCGACGCCGCAGTGGACGCCGACCTCGAGGCGAGCTGGGACAGAGCCGACGTCTGGCTCAGAGCGTCGCGGTTCTAGTGGTTCCCTACCAAGGTGTCCATCTGGACGGCGTTGTTTCCTCGGTCATGACGTCCTGAGGTGCGCAACACAGTGCCGTCCAATCAATAGAACAGCATGGCCAGGACGAACAGGAAGATGGCAAGCATCACCACCCACTGCCAGACCTCCTGTTTGTCTTCCGAGGGGATGAGCTGGAAGGAGATACTCCGGTGGTTGTCCACGACGTTGCGGATGAACGTGGCGGAGGTGAGCTGCGTGCTGTCGAGGAGGAACGAGCGCCCGCTGGTGCGCTGCTCGACCAGCCCGAGCCCGTCCAGCCCCAGACGGGTGCGCTGGCCTTCGAGGTCGGCCTCGAGGGTCTCGTCGTAGTCGACCCCACGGACGTAGTCGAGCAACACGGAGTCGACGCTGACACCGGTTCGACTCCCGATTCCGACCGGGTAGATCACGAGGCCACGCTGTCTGAACTCGTTCAACGCCACATCCAACCGGCTCCGCTGCTCCGCGTCGATCAGGAAATCGCCGTCGGTGAAGAGCAGGACCAGCCGATCGCTCCGCTCCTCGGGCAGCCAGCCGTCATCGCCCGATTCGAAACGATCCTGATTGTCCAACGACAGATAGATCGCCTCGAAGGCGGTGGCGATGTCGCTGTCCCAGGGGAAGGCATCACCGGTCAACGTGGGCGGAGGCCCGATTCGTCCGACCTCCTCGATGAAGCGTTCCGCATTCGCCGACAAATGAACCCGCCGCAGCGCCGTGGTTCCCCAGACGAACAGCGCCGTCCGGTCACCGGGCGTCAGAACGTCCTGGGTGTAGAGACTCAGCGCTTCGCGCACCGCGAGATCCAGTCGTGATGGACCGAGATCTTTGACCCACATGGAGGCGGAGGCATCGATGGCGACGACCACGTCGACATCGCCCCGCTTGAAGCTGGACCCACCGTAGACCCAGAAGGGCCGCGCCGCGGCGACAGCCACCAGCATCAACGAGACGACCGCGAAGAACCAGAACTTGATGTGACCGATGAGGGGGTACTTCGAGCCCTCGGTGCGGTCAGGCCGAAGCACCAACCGCAGGCCAAAGACGATCAGACCGAACACCAGAATCAGACCGGCGATCGGCACGATCGCCAGGTATTCCGGGTTCGTGAACTCGACGCTGTCCCGGAAGAGGTTAGCGATGGCGTCCATTGGCGCGTGGTTTAGTGGGAGCGGCCTCAGGGACCGGTCTACTGGCGGGTCGTGGCCTGTGTCAGGAACTCGACACTAGCCGCGACGGCGGCGAACCGGGGTGCCCTCGCCCTTCATCTGCTCCAGCTCGGGGGGTTCGATCTCACGCGGCTCTTCGAGCGCGCGGCGAATGGCTTCCGGGTTACTGGTCAGGTCGTAGTTCCACTTGTAGTCGAAGCGTTCGGTCAGGTCGCCGCGCAGCGCGCGCTCGTAGTCGGCGTTCACGGTCTCCATCACCTCCACGATGATCGCCTCTTTCTCGATCTGCGCGCTCGCACTCTCGGGATCGATGGCCCGGTACCGTTGCCTCGCGAGCATGAATTTTGCGCTCCCCAGCAACTCCGACGCCCGCGGGTCGTCGACCTCATCCGCCAGATCATCGACCACCGTCTGGTAGTCACGCGTCAGGTAACTGTAGGACGCCTGCTGCAGGAACGCGTCCTGAAACAGATACGAGTCCACCAACCCTTGCATGCCCCAGGCCCGGCTGCCTTCGTAAAACGCGGACACCTCCGCCAGCTGCTCCTCCGCAGTGGAGAAGTCGGAACGTTCGACACTGTCGCTCAAGCCCTCGAGGTTGGCGTAGAACCCGGCCAGGCTCCTCGACGGCACCGACACCCCGATGAAGAACAGCAACGCCAGCACGAAACCGACGAGATACCGGAAGGAGTGTTCTTTATCGATCAAGTCTGTTAATCGCATGGTCTTTCCTCGTGTCCTACGGACTCGTACCCCACAGCAGTTCTGAGACGAACCCCAGGGGAATGCCTATCACCAGTAACCCCATCGCCACCAACAGAAACCGCGGAAAAATCGGCACCTTCAATGCGCGGTGCTTCAACTCGACACGCACGGCCTCGCGCTCGTCAATCGCCTCATACGCGCGCAGCAGGCTGTCCTCACTGGTCACGTCGAAGTAGTCGCCGCCGTACTCCTGGATCTGCGCCACCAGCTGCGGCACTGTCGGGTGAAGGAAACTCGCCGACCGGGCGTCGCTGGTGTTGATATAGATGAGGTAGGGCACGATGTTGCGCCGGGCCAGCTCGGCGAACTCCGCATCCGGAAACTCGTCGACGGCCGCGTCGGTAATGATGAGCACCGCGCGGTTCTGGTCCGCTTCGCGGCCAACGGTCGCCTCGTCGCGGTCGAAGTGCTTGACGATGTCCTGGAGCGGCCGAATGATGTTGGTATCGCCCTCGGCCGGGATGATGCGCACCTTGTCGCGCGGCACCACCATCGCCTTGTCCAGCCGCTGGGTCATCACATACGGCGCGTCCCAGACCTGGTAGTAGTACAGCTCGTCGTCCATGACGAAGTCATCCACCATGTACGGATAGGTGGAAAACAGCCACAAGGACACCCGGTCGTTCTTCTCCTTGCGCATCTCGAGGAATTCGAGATGGGCGTCTCGCGCGACTTCGGCCTTCGACTTGTTGGTGTCGGGGAACTCCCACGCCATCGACCCCGAGGTGTCGACGAGATCGATACGCACGCGCGACTCGACGTAGCCGCTCACTTCCTCGGTGGCGGTCAGGAACGGGTCAGCGACCGAAAAGATCAACATCGCGAGCGCAGCGGCCAAGAACGCCTTGGGCGCCGTGTGCAGCGCCCGGATCCAGAGGCGCTTGCGATGCGCGGGCCGAATAACGTGCCCCGAGTGCTGCCGCGAATGACGCTTCCGGATCGCAGCCAGACGCATCAGGGTCAGCATCAGGATGACGCTGACGGCGATCGCCAGGGCCACGGCCATTCCGACGTCGCCATAGCGGATCTGCTGG
>Ga0315338_1001382_pt1 | contig 31016 bp, 24 predicted proteins | sample ASW8metaG_FD_204518 | JGI IMG/M metagenome (GOLD analysis project Ga0315338, IMG submission 204518) | Ammonia-oxidizing marine archaeal communities from Monterey Bay, California, United States - ASW #8 | ecosystem: Environmental > Aquatic > Marine > Coastal | place: USA: California | collected... | reverse complement strand
TTCCAACAAGAAAATAACCCCACCAGCACCAGCCGAAGCAAGAAATTTTCCATCCGGAGAGACCGCAAGGCAAAGAATATCCTTTACATGACCATCCAACTTAACAATCTCTTTTGGCAGTTCACCATCTCCGATTCCCGAAATATCCCATAGGATAAGCGATCCCTTGTCGACGCCAGTTATCAACACCTGCTCGTCTGGTGTGATCGCTACGGCATTTACTTTGCCTGCGAACTTTGGCAGGCGAGCAACTTCCTCCGCAGAGTCCTGGTCGAAAAAACGTACTATTTTATCATCACCTCCGCTAATAAGTAAACCAGCACCAGGAACAACGGTCATCGATCGGATGAGTCCGCTATGTCCGCGAAATGTCTGCTTGACGTTATCTGAATGTTCCCATAAATAGTACCAAGGAAAATCTCGCTCTACAGCATATGGAGAAGGTGGCGCGTAGGAATTCAGCCTTTTGCGAGCAGGAGCAACAGAATTTTCCCCAATCATTTGGCTGATTAGCCTCATGTCCGCCAAGTAGTACGACCGGCGTGTCTCTGCTTCTCGCAATTCCGCTTTCTCGCGAAGAGCTTGACTAACGTCTAACTCAGCAGTAATCCGTTTGGCATACCAAAGCGTTTCGACTGTGATCACTGCCAAAGAAACGACCACTACGGCCACAAACGCAGATGCTAGTCGATTATGATCTACCCATCTCGCAATCCAGCCCATTGGCCCTAGTGGCCTGGCCTGGGTGGGCTCACCAGCCAAATACCTATTTAGATCTTTCACTAAATCGTCGGCAGTTGCATAGCGTTTAGTAGGCCGTTTCTCAAGACACTTCAAACAGATTGCGTTAAGATCGCGAGAGAGTTCGGGAATAAAATGGCGTGGTGCAACGGCATCCTCTTGTTGCAATGCTAACAGCGTTGCCGCTACGTTATCTTTCTCAAACGGCGGTTTACCAACGAGCAATTCATAGAGAATAGAACCCAACCCGTAGATGTCAGTCGATTCGGTCTGAGGTCCAATACTCGAATCAATCTGTTCTGGAGCCATGTACATGGGCGTGCCCACTGCCATACTCGATCGAGTTATTTCTTGATTGTTGTCTGTGAGTTTAGACAGCCCAAAATCGGTCAAGCGGGGCTCATAGTCGGCAAGAAGATCCTTTTTAGTAGACAATTTGTCAGCAGAGTGATTAGTAGTATTGCTCTGTGGTTCGTCGGTCTCGGTCGTCAATGACATTACCGTGTTTCTTAAATCCAGCATAACATTGCTAGGTTTGAGATCACGGTGGAGAACTCCACGCTCGTGAGCATATTGGACCGCCCCGGCAAGCTTCATCACAAACTGTGCTGCCTGATCTGCAGGAATAGGCGTCTCTTGAATTGCCAGCCACTCACTTAGGTCGGGGCCTAGGCAAAAGGCGGAAGCAATATACGGTGTGGGACCTGTTAAGTTAGCCTCGTAGATGGGGATGATCGAGGGGTGCTCCAACATTGCTGAAGTTGCTGCCTCCCTCTCAAATCGCCGTAGCTTATCCTCATCAATGAGCACTTCTGGACGTGGAACTTTCAACGCCACATCGCGTCCTAATTGTTCGTCGTATGCCTGATAAACAACACCAAATGCACCGCGCCCCACAATCCTACAAATTGTATAGTTACCAATACTCTTTCCGGACACGTCGAATACTGACAGTTTTTCCCTCGACATCACCGTAGGACCAATTTTTTCAAGGCGATCAACTACCTCTTCCATACTAGGATGGTCGGGCATATCGCCAGCAAGGTCTTCAGTGGAATTAGGGATATCAGTCGACATGATCGATGGGGAGGCTCTTTCGTAATTCTTCCAAGGCTCGCTCCAAAAGCTTTCGAGCAGCAGATTCAGACATTTCCAACTTTCTGCCAATCTCTGCAAAACCCAATCCCTGCCAATGACGAAGTTCGATGATGCGTCGTCGTTTGGCCGGTAACTGTGCTAATGCTCGTAGCAATTCGTCGTCAACTTCACTGCGACGCATAATGCTGCTTGCTGTTTTTTCCGATCCCGCGTACTCATCACCAAGTTTTTCCAGCTTCATCGACTTTTCACGCGATGTATCTCGCATCTGGGTATTGCGATATTTTCGAGCACTATCGATCAAGTTGTGCTGCACAAGACGTACTAACCAAGCTCGAAACTCGTATTCACTTGTTCCCTCAAAAGACTCAATGCCCTGTCGAGCCTCAAGCAAAGTTTGTTGCACAATGTCCGAGGCTCCAAACTTTGCCGTCAGCTGATTTCCCAGATCGTTTGCTGTCAGTAGCAGATATTCTGACATCTGATTGCAGATCTTGCCAAATGCAACGTCGTCACCAAGACGTGCTGCCTCTAACAACTCAGCCCACTCTGAAATACGCGGAGCCATAGGGAAATACCAGCTTGTGGCAATTTGTGACGCAAGAATTCAGTGGATTTTCAGGTATTCCTAAAATTGATACCGTCATCTCCACAGTATGATTATAGCTTAAATACTCTTGAATTGGCGTTGCCATTTTCTTTACGTAACCAATTATTATATTGCTTTGCTAATTTACTTTAAGATGCATTTATAAAGGAAAATTGTGTGCCTATTCCTGGTGGAGGATTCATATATAAAAATCGCACATAGAGAAATACTCCAATACCAAATCATCATATCCGTTTTCCGACCCGGCCAACAATTTCAACCACTTTACCCACATCCGTGACGGTTGAAGTGGACCCAAAAAAACTTCTAGAGATGCATCCCATGAATACTCCGCTGCATATGCACAAATGTCATCGAATAAGCAGGAAGCAAGTCCCAAACAGCAACGAGAGGAAGTCACTAAATCAGCCAATCTCGAAGGCTACCGAGTTATTCGCTGGTACACTAACGAACCGTTACCGGTGACGCCACCTAAAACATACCCAGTTCAAGCAGATGATCGAGGATGCGGAATCAGGTGAGTTCCGAGGAGTTTGAGCGTGGTACAGGATCGATCCGGCCGATTCGACAGCATTGAGGCAGGACATTGGACCTACCCACTCCGCAAAGCAGGAATCGAAGCAGTGCCTCGTCACCGAGGGCAGATTGCTTCGAACTGATCGGCTTAGTTCACTGCGAAAATTATGTCTACCGTAGGGTGGTCCATACGACCAATGGGAAGCAGTACCTCATTTGCTCTGCGCGCCTCGATAAAGTAGCTTCTTTTTGCGACCGCAACGCTGTTAGGCAAGACGAACTATTGCAGTACGTAGTAACCGAACTTGAGAAGAAATTCCTTGATCCATCGTCGGTTGAAATCCAACGAGCTGAAATAGTAGAAGAAACTCACCGTTCGATCCAGTCAGGTATACGAAAGAAGTTGCGCAGACAGTTTGGAATAATTGGCGAAAAACTCACCAAGGCAAAGCGTCGACTCTTGGAAGTCGATGCCGGCATGGAGGTGTCGGTCAGTAAAAAATCCGTGAGTTGCAGGGCACAAAAAGAAGTTAGGCAGCAGCTCACGAAGGCTGATATTCCCAGAAGCATCTGGTTGCCGATGCGTACCAAAACCCCGACTCGGCGCTCGCCCTTATTCTTCAGACTGCGGCACTCCCTAGTGAAACCGGATTACAAGACACTGCGAAACTGCCTGGAGAAGCTAATCGACAGAATCGTCGTGAAAACCAGCACAACCAAACAAGGCCAACGCTACCGTTACTAGCTCGTCGTTAGCAAGATCTACCTGCAACTTTCTAGTCTGTACACTACAACCAGGTGAACGCACATGTGCGCAAGTTCCCTACAGAGGTGGAAGACAAAGGCATAAGTTTGACAATCTTGATCGCAGGGCCCATTGGGATAGCATGTTTGAATCAAAATTCACAGGCAATAAAAGTTAGTCTGACTCATTGCGAATATATTTGATTTGGCCGACTAGCGGCTTGAGTACCAATTTTCAACTTCAATAGACATACATTCTGTCCAATAAACGAGGCTTTTGTCTTGCCTGGCAAGGTATTTGTGCTCTTGTAGGCGGTATGGCTCCTATTGATTCTTGCGCCGCCAAAGAGCTGATAGCGTCAACGGAGGGTGTATAACTTAACGGTTCGACTTAGATTCGGCTTTGCCCGTCATGGGTACGAAGGAGACTGGTACGACTTGGCGGCGAACTATTGTTCCATCAAGTTGCTTCTCAATAACCACGAGTTGCTGAAAAGATCGAGCACCGACCGGGATCACTAACCGCCCTTCCGGTTTGAGTTGTTCGATAAGAGGTTCCGGCACATGATCTGGGGCCGCAGCCACAATAATCAAGTCGAACGGGGCTTGCTCTGGCCAGCCTCGATAGCCGTCACCATGGCGAACTTCGATGTTCTTGTAGCCCAGCGATTGCAGGCGGTCGCGGGCCTCGTCGGCGAGTGGTTTGAGGATCTCGATGCTATAAACTTGGCCAACCAACTCGGCAAGTATAGCCGCTTGATAGCCTGATCCTGTGCCAACATCAAGCGCAGTTGCTTTCGAAGTTGGTCGAGCAAGCTGGGTCATCTCGGCCACGATGAGCGGCTGCGATATGGTTTGGTCAAGGCCAATCGGCAGGGGACGATCGGCGTAAGCGCTGCCGCGCAGTGATTTGGGGACAAACAAGTGACGCGGCACACTTCGCATCGCGTCGAGCACCTGTCGGTCGTTCACACCGCGTGATTCGATCTGCTGTGCTACCATGGCTGTGCGCAATTGCTGATAGTATTGTTCTTGTGACTCTGTTTCTGAAATAAAGTTCAGTGTTGGTGGTTCAGGAAGTTTGCTACGCGCGGACGGAGACTCGGGAACGCTTGGCGGGGCTGACAGCAACTCGTAGTATAGCCGGCCGAACACGGCCAAAGTCACGAGTGTGGCGGCAAACCCGAATAACAAGTAAATGCGCGAGAGTCGGCGCTGCGTGCTATTATGGTGTGGTGCAAAACGCATAGCTTAGTCCCTCCTCCCACAGTAGTTCTATTCTACCAATTGAATTGGAGAAAGAAGATGCCACCAGGGGGCAAAAATCCGGATTCCGTCAAACCGCGGCTTGGGCTATGGGATACCGTGAGCATCATCGTCGGCATCGTGGTAGGAGTCTCAATATTCAAAGCGCCACCGCTGGTCTTTGCCAATGTTGCCACACCTTGGCAGGGTCTGTTGGCGTGGGTGTTGGGCGGACTCTTGGCACTGGTTGGCGCGTTTTGCTACGCAGAGCTCGCTTCCACATACCCTCGATCAGGGGGCGACTACGTCTACCTTTCGCGAGCATACGGGCCGGCAGTCGGGTTCTACTTCGCCTGGGCACAGATTGTGGCGGTGCTTACCGGCAGCATCGGCGTGATGGCATACGTCTTTGCCGACTACGCGGTGGAGTTTTTTTCGACAAGTGCTGAGAACGCGGTTGGTTTTGCGGCTGCCGCCGTGGTGGGGTTGACGCTACTGAATTGCTTTGGAATTGCCGCCGGAAGTACTGCACAAAACATCCTCACTGTTGCCAAAGTTCTCGGTGTGTCTGGCGTTGTGGTTTCCGGACTTTTTTTGGCCGGAGCGTCCGATCCGTTGGAAGTCCGACAACCCATGAGTGGCCCAGGCTTTGGACTGGCGATGGTCCTTGTACTTTATACCTATGGCGGCTGGAACGACGCTGTTTTCGTCACGGCTGAAATTCAAGGCGCACGTCGCAACATTTTCCGCGCGCTCTTGCTTGGTATCGGTGTCGTCTTTCTACTGTACCTACTTATCAATATTGCTTATCTGAAGTCGCTCGGTTTTGAAGGTCTGAGAAATTCAGCGACTCCTGCAACCGACGTACTCAAGCTGAGTGTGGGTGAGCAGGCTTCAAAGCTTTTGAGTATTGTCGTCATGATCTCAGCGCTAGGGGCAATCAATGGCATGCTCTTGACTGGTTCGCGCCTCTACGCCGCCGTTGGCGAAGATCATCAGATATTCTCTTTACTCAGCCGCTGGAATGTAAGATTTGGAGCGCCCGTTTGGTCGTTTTTGGTGCAGGCGACAATGGCCTTGTTGCTTTTATTTGCGGTGGGTACGGAGATTGGGCGGAGCGCGATCGATGAATGTTTTCGCACAATGGCTGTGACGCCACCCAGTTGGGAAGATTTTTCGGGAGGATTTGAAAGGCTTGTCGCTGGTACGGCACCGGTGTTCTGGCTCTTTTTCTTATTGACGGGCATTTCGCTGTTCGTGCTGCGTGTGAAAGATCATGATATTCCACGCGTGAACGGGGTCCCAGCTTTTCCGATTCCGCCACTTCTGTTTTGTGGCATGTGCACGTACATGCTTTGGTCCTCCGTGGCATTTGCAGGGACGATTACGCTCGTTTGGATTGTGCCGCTACTCGCTGCCCTGCCGTTCACCATCCTAGGCAAACACCGTCCAACTCAAAACGAATCTGACGAAGAAGGTAACAATTGACGGTGTATTCCTGGACAATTCTAACCCTCGGATAGCCAAGAATCACCTGTGTTGCTTGCCAGAAGAATTACATACGAATCTTAGCGTCGTGGGGCAAGGCTGTCAGGGGCGTCACTGTTGGAACTATCTAACGAGGCGTTCTGTGGGATGCTTAAACATGGTGGAACAATTTGAAGCGTAGATTACCGGTTGTATATAATCTGTGTAGGACAAATAATAGGGCACGAATCCAAAGCAACAAAATCGGAGACATCAGCGTGGCTGCAACATTAACCGATTTACAGAAGAAGCAGATGAAGCAAGCCGAAGAGCTGCTCTTCTCGGGGCCCTCCAAAGAAGGTTTTGCAAAAAATCTGTTCTTGGGAAAGTTTCGCGCTACCTCAATCCTGCCCTATCCGAGACTTTCGCCTGAGGCCCAACAGTTAGGCGATGAAACTGTCGCTAAGGTTCGGCAATTCTGCAATGAACATATCGATGCCGATGCCGTGGATCGCGATGCCCGTATTCCTGATAGTGTGGTGCAAGGGCTCGGTGAGTTGGGCGTCTTGGGAATGACACTCTCGCCTGAACATGGCGGCAAGGGGATGTCGCAGCAGAACTACTGCCGAGTCATGGAAATCATTGGCGGGCATTGTGCCTCGACTTCCGTGTTTGTTAACGCTCATCACTCGATCGGCCTCCGTGCATTGGAGTTGTTTGGTAGTGAAGAACAGAAATCACGTTGGATGCGCCCCTTGGCCTCGGGCGAGCAACTTTCCGCATTTGCGTTGACCGAACCCGCTGCGGGCTCCGATGCATCGAACGTTCAGACAACGGCAACGCCTACCGAAAACGGAACCGGATATCTGATTAATGGTGAGAAACGCTGGATCACCAATGGAGGTATCGCCAGCGTGCTCACGTTGATGGTACGTACTCCCGATCCGAACAACCCGGATGGAAAAATCACTGCCATGCTGGTGACTCCCGACATGGAAGGATTCCATGTTGTCGAATCTCGCATGGAGAAATGTGGCATTCGGGGAACGGCAACGGGGCGGTTGGAATTCACCAACATGTTTGTCCCCAAAGAGAATGTCCTGGGGGCTTTGGGCAAAGGGCTGCGGATTGCTCTTACTGTGCTCGATTTTGGACGAACCGCTTTTGGTGCCAGTTGCACGGGCGCTGCCAAAGTCTGTCTGGAAAGGCTGGCCCACCGGGCCAACACACGCAAACAATTTGGGCGACATTTGGGCGAGTTTGAACTGGTCAAATCAAAGCTGGCAGAAGCGGCTGCGGATACGTTTGCGATGGAAAGCGCAACCTATCATTCAGCCGCCCTGATCGATAGCGGTGCCGAAGACTACATGCTGGAAACGGCAATGCTCAAGGTCTTCGCCAGTGACCAACTATGGCGTATCGTCAACGACACCTTGCAAGTCTGGGGCGGAAAAGGTTTCTTCACCGACGAGCCCTTCGAGCGAATGATGCGCGACGCGAGATTGAATCAAATCGGAGAAGGCGCAAACGATGTATTACGATGCTTCATTGCGATGGTTGGTATGCGCGGACTAGGCCTACAGTTGCAGCAAGTCACCAAGAAACCTTGGCAAGTGACCAAGCTACTGCATTTTGCTCCGGAAATACCCGTGAAACACGAGCGGTTGCGGAAATATGCCGGCCGCTTGTCAAAACAAGTCGCCAATCTCGCGAAAGTGAGTCAAGCAGCTCTTATTAAACATCGTGAAGCAATACTTGACCAACAATTCGTCCAGGCTCGCATCGGCGACATAGCTACTGAACTATTCATGGCCAGTTGCGTCTACGCACGACTTGATTTACTTCTGTCGCATCCCCATGAAGACCTTCAGCGACAGAAACGGGAGCTAGCCACCGGGGAGCTGTATTTGCAATTCGCCGAGCAACGAAATCAAGCACGCTTGGCCGAGCTCAAACAGAACCTCGACGATCAACAGGTCGACGTGGCCGACAGATGGCTAGGGGCTCATGAGTTGCCGCTGCCTGGCGAAAGTTAAACCTCTCCAAGAATTACTCCTGCATTGGAATCAGAAAGTTCAGGTGTCACAGCGGTGAATTGGCAAGACTTATTGATCGGGTTTCGTGCGCAGTCGGATGAAATAAAATTAGGGGGTGGCGCGAAGGCTATCAATCGGCAACACTCCAAGCACCGACTCACCGCTCGAGAGCGCATCGCGAAGCTGGTCGACCCCGACACCGATTTTCTCGAACTCAGTTTGTGGGCTGCCTGGGAGATGTATCCGGAGTGGGGAGGCTGTCCCTCCGCCAGTATCGTTTGCGGCGTGGGGCTCGTCTCTGGTCGATTGGTAATGATCGTCGCCAACGATGCGACAATCAAAGCGGGCGCTTTCTTTCCGATGACCGTCAAGAAAGCGTTACGGGCGCAACGTGTCGCGTTGGCCAATCGCCTGCCAGTAATCTACCTGGTCGATTCCGCAGGAGTCTTTCTGCCGTTGCAGGACGAGATATTCCCTGACGAAGATGACTTCGGTCGTATCTTTTTCAACAATTCCGTGATGAGCGCGATGGGGATTCCCCAAACTGCGGCGATCATGGGCAACTGCGTGGCGGGTGGCGGCTATCTACCCGTGTTGTGCGACAAGCTGATCATGACCGAGGGGTCGGGCTTGTGTCTCGCTGGGCCGGCGCTTGTAAAGAGCGCTATTGGCCAAGAAGTTTCACAGGAAGACCTTGGCGGAGCCGAGATGCACGCGCAGATTAGCGGCACCATCGATTTTCGCGAACCTGACGACCCCGCATGTCTGGAACGTCTACGCAGTTTGGCAAAGATGTTGCCCGACGACTGCCCTGCCACAAAATTCCGACGGGAATCGAGCGTTGCCCCCTTGCGACCTGCTAGCGATATCTACGAACTTGTCTCCCCTGATACGCAGGTTCTGTTCGATGTGCGAGACGTACTTGATTGTGTCGTCGATGCCGAATCCTACGAAGAGTACAAGTCGGAGTATGGTCAAACACTCGTGTGCGGCTACGCCCGTATCGGCGGTTTTTCAGTAGGAATCGTCGCTAACCAGCATCAACAAGTCAAAACTCCTGACAAAGGTATGCAGTTTGGCGGTGTGATTTACGATGACAGCGCCGATAAAGCGGCCCGATTCATCATGGACTGCAACCAAAACTGGCTACCGCTGATTTTCTTGCAAGACGTGGTCGGCTTTATGGTAGGTCGTGATTCGGAGCAAGGCGGAATCATTCGGGCCGGCGCCAAGCTGGTTAACGTGCTCTCTAATTCTCGCGTCCCCAAGTTGACGATTATCACAGGTGGCAGTTTCGGAGCCGGCAACTACGCCTTGTGTGGTAAGGCATTCGATCCGCGGCTAATCTTCGCTTGGCCCAATGCGCGTTATGCTGTAATGGGCGGAAAACAGGCCGCGGCGACTCTGTTGGACATTAACATCGCAGCCAGGCGCCGCGCGGGGCAGGAAGATGATGTTAAGGAACTGGACGAATTACGAGATCATATCACCGCCGCCTACGAGAACTCCACCGACATACGCTACGGCGCCGCTCGCGGCTGGGTCGACGGGATCATCGAGCCGGCCGATACGCGTGACGTGTTAATTCGTTCGTTAGAAACGGTCACTCGCTACGTTGAGGATCGCCCATTCACCACGGGCGTATTGCAAGTTTGACTCTTCCCCTGGTCGGAGAGTCGAAGCACTATTGAATCACATTTATCATCCCTCGGGTTCCTATGTCTGTTAAGTCTATTCGCATCGGAAACGGCGCCGGCTTTTGGGGCGACAATCTCGATGCGCCTCGCCAACTTGCATCGCACGGCAAACTGGACTATTTGACGCTCGAATACCTGGCTGAACTGACTTTGTCGATTCTAGCCTATCAACGCTCAAAGAACCCAGAGAGTGGATACGTCACTGATTTGGTTAAAGTTGTCAAAGATATTACGCCGCAACTAACTGGCGATGCACCACTCAAGCTCGTCACCAACGGTGGAGGCATGAATCCTGTCGGCTGCGCCAAGGCCGTTTCCCAGGTACTAGTCGACAGTGGGTTGCCCCACGTGCGCGTGGCTGCGGTCGCTGGGGACGATTTACTGCCACGGCTGGAAGAACTACTGAACGCGGGGGAGGTCTTCGCTCATTTCGACAACGGCCAACCATTGGGCCAATTGCACGAACGGATCGTCAGTGCGAATGCCTATCTCGGCGCTGAGGGTATAGTTGACGCACTGGCCGAGAATGCACAAATCGTGCTCACTGGCCGCATCACTGTCGCGGCGCTGGTCGTCGGTCCAGCGGTTCATGAGTTTGGCTGGTCCTGGGACGACTGGTCAAGGCTAGGTGCAGCAACTATCGCTGGACATCTCATTGAATGTGGCGCTCAAGTTACCGGTGGCATGTATTCCGACTGGAACCCTAGCATCGACTTAGGTACGATCGGCTACCCGGTGGCAAACCTCCGCGAGGATGGAACCTCGGTCATCAGCAAACCCTCAGGTACAGGCGGCGAAGTTTCGATCGGCACCGTGTCCGAGCAATTGATTTACGAGATTGGCGATCCTGAAAAATATTTCACGCCAGATGTCGTCGCAGACTTTTCGAATGTACACCTGACTCAACTGGCCGACGAGGAAGTGCTCGTCGAGGGAGGGACGGGCACGGAAGCGCCACCAACTTTAAAAGTATCTATGGCCTATTATGATGGCTTCACGACCTCGGGCTCGATCGTCGTCGCCGGCCCACAAGCGAACGAAAAAGCACATGCCGCTGCGGAAGCGATTCGCGTGAGAATGAAAACCGCGGGCTACGAACTGGAGCATTTTGAATACGAGTGCTTGGGCACCGGCGATACCTTGCCAGGAATGGATTTGTGGCATCAATCGTCTCAAGAAATTGTACTGAGAATTGCCGCTAGAGATCACCGCCGCGAAGCGATCGACCGACTGACTCGCGAGTTGACTCCCCTAGTTACGTCGGGTCCCCCCGGCATTACGGGATACACGGAATCTCGCGCCCGATCGCGGCCAGTGATTGCCTATTGGCCGACCACAATTCCTCGTGATATGGTAAAAACAAGTGCTGAAGTCCGCGCTGCGCAGGAGTGGTTAGTATGAGTAGTTCGATTCGTCTCGGAGAGATTGCCCACGCACGTTCTGGAGACAAAGGCGGTCATGCCAACGTCGGCGTCATCGCTTACAACCAATCGGGCTATGAGTACCTTCGATCGGTCGTCACAGAACAGGTGATCGGTGAGTTCTTTGCAGGTTTGCAACCATCTCGAGTAGAACGCTTCGAGCTACCTGGGATTCACGCGTTGAACTTCTTGCTTCACAATGCTCTGCAAGGCGGTGCTAGCCTCTCGTTGCGGACCGATACGCAGGGAAAAATCCTCGGCCTGGCCGTTCTGGAAATGACGATTCCACGACCGGAAAACCTTGAACCGATGCAAAAAGAGAGTTAGCAAACATGTCTGAGTCGTTTATTCGATGTGAATTTGAAGGCACTGTCGCGCGGATTACGCTTGATCGGGCGGATCGTCGCAATGCGCTGACCAAGGGCATGATTCAGCAGTTGACTCAGTCCGTACGTGAATTGGCAGTCAACGAGCAGATTCGCGTCATCGTCCTCACGGCAGAAGGTTCCGTATTTTGCGCGGGGATGGATTTGGCCGAGATGCAGGAAAGAGTGTCTGCCGAAAATAGTCCTGAGCAGTGGTTGGAAGATTCGCTTGCCTATCACGACCTGTTGTTGGCCATTTTGGAAGCCCCGCAGCCGACCTTAGCCGTAGTTCAAGGTCCCGCTTTGGCCGGTGGCGTGGGAATCGTGCTTGCATGCGACTTGGTATTGGCTGAAAAGGACGCTTACTTCTCATTGCCAGAACCACTACGAGGTATTACGGCGTCGATGGTCACGCCGCTGCTCATGTTTCGTGCCGGAGCGGGTCCTGTGAGCCACCTCTTACTCTCCGGCCGTCGCGTGAGTGCTGCCACAATGTGCAACTGGGGAGTTTGCCACGAAGTTGTTGCCCGCGAACAATTGGCTAGCGCCGCAACACAATGGACGAATTCGATCTTGAGCGGTTCACCCACGGCTTTGGCAGCGACCAAAAAGCAAATTCGTGAATACGCCGAAGTGGATTTGGCTGACCAACTCCGACGAGCCGCGCATCAGTCGGCCCAGGCTCGCGAATCGGCCGACGCCCGCGAAGGCTTGCAAGCTTTTTTGGAAAAACGAAAACCAAACTGGAACTCCACATAAACTGCTGGCCTGACTACCAAGGGACACACTGCCGCCCAGTTGGATGGCGAGTACCTACTGGCAGAAAACAGAATTGAAAGAAAAACGATTCTTCGAAAATAAACTGATTCGTAAGGAAGGTAGCATGTCTGAAATAGATCAGCCATGGGTGGAAAACCTAACGATCGGACAGGTTCTGCGGGAGACGGCACGTCGTCACCCGCACGAGGATGCGTTTGTCTTTGTGGATTCTGGTGAGCGAACCACTTGGGAGCAGTTCGACCGAGACACCGACCGTCTCGCAAAAGGTCTGTTATCCTTGGGACTCAAACCAGGTGATCACTTTGGCGTCTGGGCAACCAATATTCCTGAGTGGGCCCGCCTGCAGTATGCCACGGCAAGGATCGGTGTCGTACTAGTGACGATAAATCCGTCCTATCGCACGACGGAACTAGAATACACGCTTCGTCAGGCCGATGTAGTTGGACTAGCGCTCATCGATGCGTATAAAACTTCCGACTATTTCGCAGCTCTTCTTGAAGTATGCCCCGAACTTTCTGCTTGTACAGCAGGTCAGCAGCTCGACAGCAAGACGTTCCCAAAATTGCGACGCGTCATCTCGCTTCGGGGCCAGCCGCAACCCGGCATGCTTTCTTGGCAGGACCTTCTTTCAAGTGCGGATAAAGTGTCTGATAAAGAGCTCTCAAAAATCGAAGCCCAGCTTCACCCACTAGCTCCCATCAATATCCAGTACACCTCAGGAACAACTGGCCAACCCAAGGGGGCGACACTTTCTCATCGGAATATTCTGCTAAGTGCCTACTATTGCGGCGAAAACCAGAAGCTAAGCCATACAGACCGTCTTTGCATTCCTGTCCCCCTTTATCACTGTTTTGGCTGCGTTCTGGGAACGCTTTGCTGTGTGGTTCACGGCTCGACGATGATCTTCCCGGCCGAGAGTTTTCATCCAGAGAAGACGCTCAGGGCATTGGAGCAGGAAAAATGCACGGCACTCTACGGAGTACCGACGATGTTCATTGCGCAGCTAGAACACGAAACTTATCCTAAACGAGACCTTTCCTCGTTACGAACTGGCATGATGGCTGGAAGTCCATGCCCGCTAGAGGTAATGAAACGTGTGACTGAGCATATGGGGGCAAGCGACATCACCATCGGTTATGGTCAAACCGAGACTTCTCCCCTCGTGACCCAGACGTGTACTAACGACCCGATCGAACTACGTGTAGGATCGGTCGGACGTACGGTGCCAGGATTAGAGGCCAAGATCGTTGATCCCGAAACAAGTAATGAACTTGGCGATCAGCAGCCAGGAGAACTCTGTGTACGCGGACACGCCGTGATGATTGGCTACTATAATCAGCCCGAGGAGACTGCTGCGGTAATTGACCCCGACGGCTGGCTTCATACAGGCGATCTCGCCCAGAGAGATACCAACGGCTATTACCGAATTACCGGAAGAATACGAGATTTGATCATCCGAGGTGGAGAAAACATCTATCCCCGCGAAATCGAAGAATTTCTTTATAAGCATCCCGCGATCGAGGACGTGCAGGTCGTCGGGGTACCAGACCGAAAATTTGGCGAAGAAGTGTTAGCTTGCGTGAAACTTCGAGATGGACAGTCTGCGACTGAAGCAGACCTCCGCGAATTTTGTAGCGAGACATTGGCGCACTTCAAAATCCCTCATTACTGGAAGTTCGTCGAGAGCTTTCCAACAACGGTCACCGGAAAGATCCAGAAATACAAAATCCGCGAGCAGGCGATCGAGGAACTTGGATTGCAAGAGGCTGCGCAAATCGAAACTGCATGAAGACGGCAGAAATACCGTACCAAGATAGGTTCAAAACAAGACTTATTGACGGGGTGCAGGGACAGTAGAGCCAAACAGCTGATAAAGCTCTAGGTAAGTAACGCTAGAACTTCCGGTGACTCTGAATTCTGTATGTGGTGGTTTGTTGAGGCTATCTGGATTTCCCGCCCACTCGGCAGAATCGCAAAGTGTGATGAGACTCACGTTCCCAGTGCGTTACGTGTACGTTGCACAAGGTTGTTGTCGCGCTCGCCTGAGCCACGGAGGTTGTACACGCTTAGGGCTAGGAATACGTCACGCCACTGCTGGCTGACGTGGTCATAGTCTTCGATTACCGCCGAGCTGAACTTGTAATCGTGTGCGTTGCGGCCCTTCAGGAAGATCAGTCGGCGGGCAGCGTTGATGAATTGTCGTGCATCACCGCCGGCTTGTAAGAAGCTTTTGACCTTGGCTGCGGCACGATCGGGTTTCTCACTCACATCGGCGAAGATCTCTCCGACGGCTTCTTCGGGCGACGAGTTTTGTAGTTCGGTTGGCTTTAAGTCCTCGATATTCGAGTCACTCACCTTGCCACGGTCCATTGCGGATTGGCGGAACATCGGTAGGAAGGCACAATTCTGCAACAGCAGCATCAGTCGCGTCGAATCGTTCCTGCTTGTTTGATATGCGTAATGCAATGCGTTCGCTGTGGTCAGCGAGTGCAATCCAATAATCCCCGGGCGTCGCATCAACAGTTCGCCAGAACCGACCAACACTGCGTCCCAGATCGATTGTGGCGCGACGCCACCGTTGAGCAATTCCACTGCTAGGTCGGGGCCGTCGTCTGGCGATCCGCTGCGTAGCGTGTCTATCAATTCTCGCGTCGCTGTTGCGTTGAGTTTTCCGTCCTGCCAGTCGTCGCGAATCGTCTTCTCCAAGCTTATGTTTCGTCGCCAGGGCTGATCGGCAGACAGATCGCTTTTCGCGGGGTTCGGCTCACCGCTATGGTTCAATAACGCGAACGCGAGCGAACGCAGCACGGGCTCAGCATGTTGCCAACCAATGCACTGCAACGTCCGCCAACTATTAGCCACGAAAATCGCTTTGTGGCCGATCGAGCGGTAGTCCCGCGCCCCGTAGCGGCAGAACAGCTCAAACACGTCGTTTGCCCCCGCGGTCCGAGCGAGGCTTGCGACTGCAGCGTCGGTGGCCTCTTCATCCCAGCTTTCCATTGCATGGGTGAAGGTCTCCCTCGCTTTGTGTGCCGGCGGCACCGCAGCTTCGTCCGCCGCGATCATCTTCCACCCGCTGGAGCGTTGTTCTTCCAACTGCGTGGCCTTGAAGTAATCCAGTGCCCAGAAGATCGGCAACCAACGGTCGGTATCAGGCGAAGAGAGACTTGCTAAGTGTGCCGAGTTGACTACCAGTACGGCATGGAACTTAAAACCCACGGAGGGTCGCGGCTGGACGTTCCGTACACCGGCCAGCAGCAACGCTGCCAACACTTCCCGATACGAGGTGCCGCCATGGATCTTGGCGGCGACCGCTTCGAGCAATCGATCTCGCGGCGTTTCTTCTAACAACCGTACGAGTGGCTCGATCCCACTTCCGAAGCGAACCAGCTTGGAGTCGAGCCTAGCATCTGCCGCCGACACGGCTGGAAGCTTACTAAGAAATCCTAGTTCACCGGATCCCAGTTCGCCCAATCCCAGCTCACCAAATCCAAGTGCAGCCCCGCCAACCGCTGCCGTCCGCAGGAACTGCCGCCGATTTTTTTGTGTCGACATGCTCAACTCCTTTCATCCAAACGCTGGATTGACATCGTCACCCGCTATGCACACAACATCGTACTAATTCTATCGACTTGGCATCGGCAAAAGTAGCCTATTCCACGCCGGAGAGAGCGAATGGTGATAGGCACACGCAAGAACACTGCCACCGTACTCGGGGTAAGCGCCGATCATTTGTCGGTAGTGGAACATTTGTCGTCCTGAGAGCAACTGATTGTGAGCTATTTTCCAACGGCTGCTGACGAATGGAAGTCAGTGGACCCAGCGCTTGGGAAATCCATCGAGTGCCGATTCCTCGGACGGTGTCCAAAGTACCACTTCTTGGATTTGAGTTGCTAGTTCAACATCGTTGTATGTGACAGCTTGCACTCGGTGCGTTTGTAATTTCACCGTTACCTTAGCATACCCTACGCTTAGGTCGGGATGGTGCCAAGCGGCTTCTGCGAGGTAACCGATCGTTGTGACCAACATGACTGTATGTGGCCATCCTGGTGTCGCAAAGGTGCGTCGCAACCAATTATCACGAACTTCCCAGCCCGGCAATCGTGCTAGTGCTTCGTCGAGTTCGGCTTCGGTCAACACCTGGTCTTCGGCCATGAGAGGGGCTCCCTGTATACCTCTAGACTAGATCCGGAAATTCTGGTTTATGATGCATGGCGTCAGTCAGGCGACGAGCTGATGTCGACATCAGCGCAGAGGCACATCGTCACCGTACTCGCCTTGGATGTCGCGGGTCATCTCTTCCGAGGCAAAGTCATACCGTTGCATAATTCGTACACAAGTGTTCCACCGTAATACCGCATCGTCATTGCCGGGCTCGCTCAACTCCTCAGCTTTCGTATAGCACTGCATTGCTGCGCGGTACCAACCGATGGACGTCTGCGTCCCTTTGCTCATTTGAGCATTTCCCCAGCGCTCGTTGATGATCCCTTCGTAATACGCGCGCTCGTACTCTCCCTTGATCTTTGGTAGCAACGATTGGGCATCGTTCAGTGGTCCCGCAAGCTCATTGACGAACTCGTCAGTTACCGCGAGCAGTAATGTCACAATTGCCTCTTGGTTTTCCGGATCAACGGCCAAAACGTCGCGACAGATGCTATCGGCCTCTAACGGTTCGTTGAGAAGTCGGTAGCGCGTTGCCTTTCGCAATGCGGCGGGAATCCCCGATTTGGAGATCAGTCTGAGTTCAACCATAGCGACCTCACTTAGATAAGAGTACTCGAAACAGTTTCTTAACAGGATCGTAAAATTCGTCCACAACACGTTCTTTGAGCGGTATGATGGCATTGTCCGTTACCGCGATTTTTTCAGGACAAACCTCTGTGCAGCACTTTGTGATGTTGCAGTAGCCCAAACCTAACTCATTCTTCAATAGGTCTAGCCGATTTCCCTCGTCGAGAGGATGCATTTCTAGCCCGGCGACGCGGACAAAGAAACGCGGCCCGCCAAATTCTTCTTTCTTGTCGTGCTCGCGTAACACGTGGCAAACGTTCTGACAAAGAAAACACTCGATGCACTTGCGGAATTCCTGCACGCGGTCGGCCTCATCTTGCGAGAACCGTGGGTCTTCATTGCCTGTGTCTCTTATCTTGATCGAGGGAATCTTTTTGTTGACTTCGTAATTCCACGAGACGTCGCACACCAAATCTTTGAGTACGGGAAACGACTTCATTGGCCGAATCGTGATTGGCTTGCCGTTGGGATAGTTGTCCATGCGGTCCATGCACATCAGCCTAGGCTTGCCGTTTACTTCCCCGCCACACGAACCGCACTTTCCAGCCTTGCAATTCCAGCGTACGGCCAAATCGGGGGCCTGCGTGGCTTGGACTGTGTGGACAGCGTCTAGCACGACCATGCCCGGCGCGACTGGAACGGTGTAGTCGACCATCATGCCGCTTTCGTTGTCGCCGCGGTAGATTTGTAGCATCGCCTGCTCGACCATGTCTTTACTCCTGTAGAAGTTTCTTGAGTTCGTCCGGCATTTGCGGTAGAAGTTCGCGCTCCACTTCAATGTTACTACCCCGTTGTCGCACAATGCAATTGACTTTGCCCCACTTGTCGTTCGAACCTGGATGATCTTCGCGCGTGTGAGCACCGCGGCTCTCGGTTCGCTCAAGTGCCGCGCGGGTAACTGATTCACTGATGTCGAGCATGTTTTTCAAATCGAGCGCCAAATGCCAGCCAGGATTGAATTGAATGTTTCCGCCGACCCGAACCTGCGCCGCTCGCGCGCGCAACTCGTCGAGCTGGCCAAGCGCCGCTCGTAAATCCTCGTCGGTACGGACAATACCGACCAAGTTCTGCATCATCGAACGCAGATCCTCATGAACGGCGTACGGATTCTCGTTGCCTGATTCATCAAACGGTTTCAGCAGCTCATTGGCTTGGCGCTGGATCTCATCGTCGTTGATGTCACCCAAGGTTGCCGTTTCCTGGGCATGCTTGGCAGCGAACTGGCCGGCTCGTTTTCCGAACACCAATAGGTCCGACAGCGAATTACCGCCCAGCCGGTTCGAACCATGCATCCCGCCGCCGACTTCGCCCGCGGCAAACAGGCCAGACACTGTTGATTGCTGCGTTTCGGGATCGACGCGTACTCCACCCATCATATAGTGGCACGTGGGGCCAACTTCCATCGGGTCGGTCGTGATATCCACGTCAGCCAGTTCCTTGAACTGATGGTACATGCTGGGCAGCTTTTTCTTGATCTTTTCGGCTGATCGGCGAGAAGCGATGTCGAGAAACACGCCACCATGCGGCGAGCCGCGGCCTGCACGCACTTCTTTGCGAATCGCACGTGCGACAACGTCACGCGTAAGTAATTCAGGCGGTCGTCGCGCGTCGGGAATGTCACCGGACACAACTGCGTTGACCCATCGATTTGATTCGTCTTCGGTATCCGCGAATTCACCCTGAAACATCTCAGGCACGTTGTCGAACATGAACCGCTTGCCCTCACTATTGAGCAGTACGCCGCCTTCGCCTCGCACGCCTTCGGTGATCAGTGTCCCTTTCACACTCGGTGGCCAGACCATTCCGGTCGGATGAAACTGGACAAATTCCATGTCGATCAAATCCGCGCCTGCCCACATAGCCATAGCATGGCCGTCGGCTGTGTATTCCCATGAATTGGATGAGACTTCCCAGCACCGACCGATGCCACCGGTGGCCAGCACGACTGCTTTGGCGCGAAAAATGACGAACCTGCCACTCTCGCGTTGATAGCCAAAACAACCTGCAACCTGTTCGCCGTCTTTCAGAATCGAGCGAATCGTACACTCCATGTGGACGTCGATTCCCTGATGAACCCCTTGGTCCTGCAACGTGCGAATCATTTCCAAGCCGGTACGGTCACCGACGTGCGCGAGCCGTGGATACGTGTGTCCGCCAAAATTTCGCTGCAACATTCGACCATCGCGCGTGCGGTCGAACACAGCGCCCCACTGTTCAAGCTCGCGCACGCGCTGTGGAGCTTCCTGAGCGTGAATTTGCGCCATCCGCCATTGGTTAAGAAACTTGCCGCCCTTAATTGTGTCGCGGAAATGGACTTGCCAATTGTCGCGTGAGTCGACATTCGCCAGCGCAGCAGCAACACCGCCCTCGGCCATCACGGTGTGTGCCTTACCTAACAGCGACTTACAAACCAACGCCGTTTTGGCGCCCTGAGCGGACGCCTCGATTGCGGCACGCAAGCCTGCTCCACCCGCTCCGATGATCACCACGTCGTATTCGAAAGTCTGGTATTTATCCATACGTCAGAAAATCCTCGCATCAAAAAATTCCCGCGTCAATAAATTCTAGTGTCTGTAATCGCTCCCGACGCCACCATCCAAACGTAAAAATCCGCCAGGCCCACCATGAACAGACTGACCCACGCCCACAGCATGTGATGCTTATTCAAAGACGAAGTGCCTTTCCAAAGCTTGTACCGTCCCTGACCGAAGGCGACGCACGAAAAGCAATCGACATTTCCACCGACTAGGTGCCGCAAGGAGTGGCAAGAAAACGTATACATCGACAGCAACGCGGTGTTGGCCAACAGCACCAGCGACCCGACGCTAACGCCGAACGTCATTCCCCCGTCATCACTTGCAAAAATGCACGCACGCACGACGTCGATCGACAAGATCACTAAGAATATCAGTGCCAAATACATGAAATAGCGGTGCAGATTTTGGAACAGCAGCAGACGCGTCTCGCCGTTGTATTGATCACGCGGTTCACCCACCGCACATGCCGGTGGATCGAGGAAAAAGGAGCGGTAATATGCCTTGCGGTAGTAATAACACGTCAGCCGAAAACCGCCTGGCGCCCACAGAATCAAAAACGCTGGTGAGATCCAAATAGGCAGCGCGTTGCGGATCGATTCCGGCGCCAATGGAGAATAGAACGGAGAAAGCAGTTCGCCCCAGCCAGCACGTCCTTCCACAGAAACATAATCACCGTTGTAGATGGCGCGAAATGTCGAGTAGACGATGAATCCGCCCAATCCCAACGCCGTGGCCAGCGGACCCGCCCACCACGAATCGCGTCGCTCTGTTTTTCCAAGCCCGTATTCACGTGGAGCAGAGATTCCGCTAGCCATCGTATTTTCGACTCCTCTTGACGCGGCACTAGAACGGCGAGGCATGCTGTTGTCAATTATTTACAGAGGTTTGCCGTTCTGTTAACCGGTCATTTGTTCGATGTTTTATGGGTACAATCGATCTCCCGCATCTCGGTGAATTGTGGCCTTGTGCGTACCCGTGTTGAAAGACGATTTTCCGTTGGACGACACCTCCGCCGCGTCGGGCGAGTCCGATGAGTTCCTCCTAGGGTGGCCCGGACGAAACGGATTACTGAATGATTGGAATTTTAGCCCCCCGTCGGGCTGATGCAATACTTCGACTGCCCTTCTTGCAACTTTGTCCACCCTCTTATCACCTCTTCGTTAGGTCGTTATCAGTTGAAACCGGCGGTTATTAACAGCAATCTGGCTACCTCTCTGACGCGGGAACGTGCGTCAGTCGTAGGGCAGGCGACTAGCTGATGCTAATCTCGATACGAATTGGCGAAATCTGGCCAAATGCCAGGACAAGATTCTAGAGGTAGCGAGTCAAGTATTCGTTCGTTTGACGGCATAGATCTTTGTAAGTCATTGAATAGCTACAAGTTAGGCATGATGTGTGCCACGAATCAATATGCCACGGAGTAGGATTTTCATGACTATGCATAGGACTGCTGCGCTAATCTAAGTCTCATGTCGAGGCAAACGGTGTGCAGTACAAGCTTTAACCTCAAGGTGAAGCAGTGTAAGGGCTTGCGTTTCTTTAACGCTGGGATTAAGACGTTTCTGAGAATACCGATGAGATGCCGGATAGAATACTTGGTGTCGGGGGAGGTCCCCTTACGGTAATTTTTTAACGCTTTGGATCGACGACGAGAAATCAATGATGGACGAATCCTCCAAACTATCTGTACTACAGGGGTTTCCAGTAGTAGTTCAGCTTCCGATCCAGTGGGGTGATTTGGATGCCTACGGACACGTGAACAATCTTGTCTACCTCAAGTGGTTCGAGGCTGCCCGGGCGGTCTACGCGTCTCGAGTGGGGGTGGAGGTCCTCCCACGACAAAATGGCGTCGGTGCAGTCCTGGCTTCAATTTCTTGCAAGTACCTGCGTCAGCTGAGCTATCCGGGCAACATTTTCTCAGGAGTTCGTGTGGTACGCGTTTCCATCGGCAGCATCACACTCGAAAACCGGATTGCTGATGGTCAAACCGGAGTGCCGGTCGCAGAAGGGACCTGCGACGCTGTCTTGTACGATTATGCCGCTAACGAGCCTGTTCCTGTTCCAGACCGTATTCGCGCAGCTGTCGAGGAGCTAGAGGGGAAGTCGTTTACCCTGTAGATCTTCGCATCGCCTGCCGTGTACGTAACACTCACAGTTGTGCCTCAATCAGTCGTTAGATCGGTCGCAGTGGGTGTGCCTAGGCCATTTTTCATTCGCTCGTTGACTTGGCTAGAGAACCAGAAGTTGCCAGAATTCCTGACGGTGCTCGAGTGCCGCGTTCGCATCTTGCATACCGGCTTCCGCAGGAAGACGGTTATTGCAGTAGCAACACTACTTGATGCCAAGCAGCTCCCAAATTCACACTACGAATGCAAAATGGAGTTCCTGTACTTGTTTTCGCAACAGTAAAAGCTGAAGGTACATCCAAGAAAGTCGTGGCTTTGATTCACTGCTACTTTACGGAAGTTCCCTTGCCCTTAGCTCGTGGTATCTCGAGGAAGGAGAATCGCAAAGAGAGCGAAGACCCTGGATGTAGAAATTAGAGTGCTGCACCGAAATTGCTTTTGAGCATGCAAATAATTCACGTTTTTGACTTCGGAAAATTTCTCCATAATAACATATCTACTAAGCGTTGTTGCTACTGGTGCACCAGTCCAGGAGTCGTGGACGCTAAATTCATGGCCATTCTTATTGTCATTACTATGACGCACATCATGGTTTTCAGGTCAGCCATAAACCTTTAATGATGCTATCAAAGATCACCTCCCGCTCTCGGAAGCAGACGTGCCCAATTCCTTGATTGCGTTGCTCAAATCTTAAAGATGAGTCTTAGGAGGCCACGACATCCGCGGGGTCACGAAATCGATATCCGATGCCACGCACTGTTTCGACTAAATCGGCATGGGCGTTGAGTTTTTTGCGTAGTGCACGAATGTGAACGTCAATTGTTCTTTCTAACACAAGTGCATCGTCGCCCAATGCTATGTCAATCAACTCCGCTCGGGAGAAGGCTCGGCCTGGCTGTCGAATGAAAGCTCCCAACAGGGCAAATTCGCTAGGAGTTAGCTCTAGCGGCGTGTCGCCGATCGTGGCTCTGTGGCGACGTCGGTCGATCATGATGCCTTGGCTCACAAGGACGTCTCGATCGGCGGAGCCTTGGTCTTTCCGTCTCAGCAGTGCATTGATCCGCTGTAGTAGCACTTTGATGCTGAAAGGCTTGGTAACGTAGTCGTCGGCCCCTACCGAAAAGCCGACGAGCTGGTCGGTTTCTTCGGATCGTGCGGTGAGCATCAACACCAGCAATTCTTGCATGGCGGGGTCGGCTCGTAGTATCCGACAGATCTCCAGACCATCGATCATCGGTAGCATCAGGTCGAGCACAACCAAGTCGGGGCAATGGAGGCGAATTTCGCGCAAGCCTTGCTGGCCATCACGAGCTACTTGTGTTTGGTAACCTTCTTGCCTGAGGTTGTAGTCGAGCACTTCAGCTAATGAGGTGTCGTCTTCCACAATCAGTATCTTCGCTTTGGCCATTACCTAAGTTTTCCTGGCTAGATTGATATACCATCTTGTCTATGACGTGCGATTTCGCCGTCTACCAAATAAATGACATCCTCTGCGATGTTGGTCGCATGATCGGCAATCCGTTCTACATGGCGAGACGCTGAGAAAAACTGGAGTGCCGGTTCGATCTCAGCGGTCTTGTTTTCGATAATTACTTTTAGATCTTCTATCACTTCTCGATTTAAATCGTCAACCTCGTCGTCACGCAAGCAGACGTCGCGTGCTGCTTCTGGATCTAGTCGTACAAAGGCGTCTAAGGCATCACGTACCATCGAAGTTGCGATTTCGACCATCTGGTCTAAGTTGTCGGGAAATCGAAAATTGGGATAGTGGACCAAGCTCTGAGTTCGCTCACCAATGTTCACGGCCAAGTCAGCGATGCGCTCTAGATCGCCATTGATTTTTAGCACCGTGGCTACGCGGCGCAGATCGACAGCCACGGGTTGGTGGAGTGCCAATATTTTCAGACACTCCTCCTCGATTTCAACCTCCTGCGAGTTCACGATGTCTTCGTCGACGAGTAGTTGATCTAATAAATCCGTGCGCAATTCTCGCAAAGCTTGGCTTGAGCGGTAAATCATCCGTTCGACGATCGACGACTGCGCCAACAAGTCTTGCTTCAGAGATTCTAGATCGCGTTGTAAATGTCTGGACATGAGCGTCTCTCAACCAAATCGACCTGTAATATAGTCTTCTGTCTGTTTCTCCTTGGGGAGCGTAAATAACTCGTTGGTCGCTCCGACCTCGACCAGATGCCCTTCGTAAAAGAAAGCTGTCTGGTCGGACACACGCGCTGCCTGCTGCATATTATGAGTGACGATAACGATTGTGTATCTATCTTTTAACTCAAATATAAGATCTTCCACTGCAGCAGTCGATTTTGGGTCGAGTGCCGAGGCGGGTTCATCCATCAGCAAAACGTCGGGATTTGTCGCAAGCGCCCGAGCAATACAGAGCCGTTGCTGCTGACCACCCGACAGTTGTAGGGCGGAATCTTTCAAGCGATTTTCAACTTCTTTCCATAAAGCTGCCTGACGCAAGCATTTTTCGACGATTTCGTCCAGCACCGTCCGACTACGAATTCCCGCGACTCGAGGGCCATAGGCGACGTTTTCATAAATCGACTTGGGAAACGGATTCGACTTTTGAAAAACCATACCGACGCGTTTTCTTAATTCCACGACATCGGTGCCACGTCGATAAATGTCGGTGCCGTCAAGCAAAATGTCGCCCTGCACAGAGGTTCCTTCGATCATGTCATTCATACGGTTCAAGCAACGCAAGAAGGTTGATTTCCCGCAGCCTGAAGGACCGATCAATGCCGTTACGCAATGTTCAGGCATATCAAGCGACACGTCGTGCAAAGCTTGATTGTTGCCGTAGAAAAAGTTGAGATTCCGCGTGATTACTTTTTTCTTGCTGCTTGCGATTTCGTCGGCAGAACGTGAGACCACAGACCGTTCTGCTGAAGACAAAGGCATTCTCGCCGTTGTTTGCGGAGCTACAACCTCTAGTATTCTTTTTTGTTTATTGCCAGGAGCTACTGAAAAAGAAGGCATTTGGGAGTTCGACTCCATGTTGTGAATTAGCATATTACCAGCGGATTTTTTTGTTCAAACGGGATCGCAGCACAACTGCAATTGCATTCATGGTGATGAGTACAGCAAGTAAAATAATAATCCCCGCTGCCGCGATATGATGGAAATCTTCCTTCGCATCCCCGGTCCAATGAAATATCTGTAGGGGGAGCGCGGTAAATTTGTCAAAAATTCCTTCGGGCGTGAAGCGTACATAAGTAGCCGCTCCGATGGCGACTAGTGGTGCCGCTTCGCCAAGTGCACGAGAGAGGGCCAAGATAATCCCAGTCAACATGCTGGGCAGTGCGGCTGGCAAAAGTTGTAGCCAGACGGTTTGCCAGCGGGTAGCCCCTAAGGCATAGGAAGCTTCTCGAATGGTGCTGGGGACAGCTCGCAGGGCTTCCTGCGAGGTCAGGATGATGATCGGTAAAATTACGAGTGTTAGTGTCGCCGCACCGGCCAGTATTCCGCGACCAAAGTGCATAGCCTGAACAAAGAGTCCCAGTCCCAGAATTCCGTAAACAATTGATGGAACCCCAGCGAGGTTAGCGATATTCAATTGGACGATGGTACGCCAACGACTTTTGGGCGCGTATTCCTCTAAGTAGATGGCAGTTCCCACACCGATTGGTACAGACAGCAGGGCGGTCATTCCGACTAAATACAAGCTGCCGACCAGGGCTGCTTTGATACCGGCTTTTTGAGGAAATCGCGACGAAAAATTGGTAAGGAAGTCCCAGCTAAGCCATTCCCAACCGTATTGGACCACTTGCCAGAGCAGTACGATTAATGCCGAAATGCTCAGCGACATGCAAAGATAGCACAACACCGAAAATGCCCGCGAGGCAAACTTTGCAAACGGTCGACTGGGTTTTTCTGCTACAAGGCTCATTCGTATTCCTCCCGCATTCGTTTCAGAATCGATTGAGCAATAATATTCAGTGTAAATGTTGCGAGAAACAAAGCTAACCCTACCGCAAAAATAGTCTGATACGAGAGTGTTCCCCGCGGCGTATCTCCTTGGCTGGTTTCTACGATGTAGGCTGTCATGGTTTGAATGGTGTCGAGCGGGTTCAGTGTCATCTGAGGACGTTTACCGGCAGCTAACGATACGGCCATCGTCTCGCCGATTGCCCGCGCGATGGCGAGCAGAAACGATGCCACGATGCCCGACAACGCGGCGGGCACCACCACACCGACACTCACATCGAGCTTGGTTCCGCCCAGAGCATAGGCACCTTCGCGGAGCGAACGAGGAACTGATCGCAGAGCATCTTCGCTGAGTGAGATGATCATCGGTAAAATCATAATGCCAACAACGACGCTCGCATTAGCAGCGTTGAACAATTCCGCAGACTCGAAAAGACTGCGTATCCACGGCGAAACAAAGACGATGGCCAGATAGCCAAAGACAACCGAGGGAATACCTGCCAGGATTTCCAGCATCGGCTTCACGATGCCACGAACCGTAGGCGAGGCATATTCACTGAGGCAGATGGCGGTTCCTAAACCGAGTGGAACTGCAATTACTGCGGAACCTGCGGCGACGAGAAATGTACCACAGAACAGGGGCAGGATTCCAAAATGCCCCGGACTGGCCTTGGGCGACCACTTGGTGCCTGTAAGAAACTCCCAGACAGAGACCTCACCAAAAAACTGCAACGATTCAAGTAATAGGATGAAGACGATGCCAACCGTGGTGACAATCGAAATTCCAGCAAACACTAGCAACACGGCATGCACGCCGCGTTCGAACCAATGACGCCGCCGTGTCCGGCTGTCGGCAACGAAGTCCTCGCCTGCGGTTGCTGCGATTGATGACATCGACTTCTCTCGATTGCTATATTCGTGAAAACAAAAAGTTGTGCACTGATTAAATATTTGATAATGCTACTTCAGAGCAGCTTGCAGTAATTCTTGGTTCTGAGCAGCTATCCCGTCGGAGACAGGAACATAGCCCACGTCCGTCGACAGGGCAGCTGTATTAGCGAGATAGAATTTAATAAACTCCATGAATTCGGGACGCTCAAGCGACGACTTTTTCACATAGATAAACAACGGACGAGAAAGCGGGGCATAGCTGTTGTCTCGTACCGTTTCAATACTAGGCTTGGTCGGGCCGTTTCCTGAGTCGACGCTTAGCAGTTTCAATTTGTCGGCATTCTCAGCGTAGTAGGCATAACCAAAGTAGCCCAAGGATCCTTTGTCTCCTGCAACACCAATAACCAAAGCATTGTCATCTTCGCTAGGCTGATAATCGCGGCGGCTAGACTTCTCCTCACCGTTGATCACCTTGGTGAAGTAGTCAAAGGTGCCCGAGTCGTCTCCTGGTCCGTACAGTTTCAAGGGTTCGTCAGGCCATGCGGGATCGACATCTTTCCACGCCATAACCGTTTCTTCACTTTCGGCACGCCAAATCGTTTTTAGCTGTTCGACGGTCACTTTGTCGCACCATTCGTTTTCAGGATTGGTAACGACCGCCAAGCCGTCGAAGGCCACGGTCAGCTCGAGGAACTCGACGCCACCATCTTTACAGGCTTGGATTTCTGAGTCTTTGATTCCCCGCGAGGCATCGCAAATATCGATCTCGCCGGCGGCAAACATGCGCATCCCGCTGCCGGTGCCTGAGGCACTGACATCGATTTTCACTCTGGGATAATCCTGATTGAATTCTTCGTAGACCGCCTGAGAAATCAACAGCACCGTGCTCGAACCATCGATGCTGATAGACCCACTGAGGCTACTGCCAATTGGCGTTTCTGTCGACTTCCCGCAACCCACCAACAGGAGTACCGTCGTTAGCCCAGCCATGCTGTAAAATCCGCACAGACTTCCGTATATTCTTGCCACAAATTCCCTCTTCACAACTGATGATTACCTAAGACACTTGATCAATTCGGCAGGCCAACTTGAGGCTCGGATATAGCCTTTCCAGCCTACTGAGAGTCAATCTATCAGCGGTGTGTGAAGGTAATATGAAGATTTGCAAAATTGCCCAGTGCATCTTCCCGCAGAATGGTCAACTTGCTGTATGGGTAGACTTTTTCAAAAGTAGGAACGTATGAAAAAGTAAAACGCTAACGAAGTAAAACGCTCATGAATAGGGCAACTAGGCTACTGGAAAACGCACCTGAAAAGTGCTGCCACGATCTGGCTGACTAGCGACCGAGACACTCCCTCCCATTGCCTGGCAAAGATGTTTGACGATCGCCAAGCCGAGCCCAGTCCCCCCCAATTCTCGGGATCGCGCTTTATCGACTCGGTAGAATCTTTCGAAGAGGCGCTCGTGATGCTCCGCGGCGATGCCTATGCCAGTATCGGCAACATCGATGACCACTTCGCTAGCATCCTCGTAAGCACTCAGCGTTACCGACCCACCTGCTGGGGTGTATTTGACAGCATTGTCGATCAAGTTACCAAGTATCTGTTGCAATGCCTCTTCATCTCCGCGAACTCGAAGATCGGGGTCGAGAATCTCGTTTTGTAGAGTAACCTGACGCGCTAGCGCTCGCGGTTCGTTGTCTGAGATGCAGACATGTACGACTTGAGATAATGCGACATTGTCTACTTCCAAAGTGGCGGTGCCGGCTTCAATGCGGGCGATGCTCAGCATATCGAGAATCAATTCGTGCAAGCGGCCGGCTTGATCGTCGATACGTCTGAGAAAATGCTTAGCGTTATCTTTGTCTTCTATTGCCCCGTTCAGGAGCGTTTCGGCATAAGCTTTGATCGAACTGAGCGGTGTTTTTAACTCGTGCGAAACATTAGCCATAAACTGTTGACGCAAGCCCTCGAGCCGTTTGAGTTCTGTGATATCTTGCATCACGAGCACCACACCAGGGCAGGGATCGCCTGGCAACGGAGTAGCGTGGACATCGAGCGTGAGCTTGGTGTCTCCCTGCCACTGCATTTCTCCGCGACAGAGCTGTTTTTGCAGGAGTGCTTCACCAACAATTACATGCAATTCATGGCTGCGGACCACTTCCAGAAGATTTTGTCCTTCGATCTCACTTGGGTTGAAATCGAGCGTTTTGCCTGCGGCGAGATTGGCAAACAAGATCTGCGAATCGCCATCCACGGCGATCACTCCTTCGATCATGCCACTAAGGACCGTCGTCTGTCGTTGAACGCTCTCACGAAGCTGGTGTTCCCGTGTGCCAAGTTCGGCACTCATGTTTTCGAAAGATCGGGCCAGCGTTCCGAGTTCATCCCCCTGCGGAATATCAATTCGCTGGCCGTACTGGCCATCAGCAATACTTTCAGCAGCATCTGTAAGTGCTTGCACCGGGCGAACGATCCTCTTAGTAAGCCAATAAGATATCGCCAAGCTAGAAAATCCAACAATCAGCCCGACCGTCCAAATTAGCTGACGAATAGCGGATACTTCTTCTTGAATTGAGGCAATCGGCTGTGCAGCCCGCACGTAGCCTACTGTGTTTCCCTCTTCTTGAATGGCTAATGCAAAGTAAAGGAAAGGCACTCCGAGCGTTGGGCTTATTCGTCTTGAGAGCCCTGTTCCGCTACGCAGGGCTTCTACAAACTCGGGTCGATGGAGATGGTTTTCCATCGCCGAGACTTCGTTGAGCGAGGCTTGCTCTGAATCAGCCAACACCCGACCGTCATTAGCAACCAAGGTGAAGCGGGTTTCCGTTTGCTGACCCAGAGATCGTATTTTTCTTTGCAAGTCCTCGCTGGAACCCTCCATTAGTGGGTTGGCTAGATCGGTACTAAGCAGGGTGGCCGAATCATGTAGACGTCGACGGATACGTTCGACTAACTGGTCTTCCTGCCACCCAGAAACGACAACCACGCAGACACTGATGGCTAATAGAATTAACCCCGTGTATGCCAAAAACATTTTCCAAAAAAGACGCGAAGACCACATGCATTTTATGTTGGCAACCAGAGACAATTATTACAAGCCGGAACTGCTCGAAAAAAGAACGTTTTCTTTCGAGGCCAATCAAGCTGCATTTCATTGCTGGACCACCTAGACGGTTATGGAATTGCGGTTGTAGTAACCTGATCCTCCGTAAGATCAGCAGCGAGGACTACTGGTCCTGGCCACGTAGATCTTGTTGGACTTCTTTGCTTTTGAGAAACGACACCAAGTCGATGAACTCCTGGTAGGATAATTGAGCGACGGCCCCCTCTGGCATGAGGCTCGTTTTGCTCTCCACTTTTTCTTCAATCGTGTCCGATAAGATGCGAATTTCTCGCCCGGTAGCATCGCGTAAAATCATCTCTCGGCTGTCGTCCTTAACTCTAAGGCCGTTGTAAGCAAGTCCTTCGTCAGTAATGACAGTCCAGCTCGAATATCCCTCTTTGACTTCCTTCGAGGGATCAACAATCGATTCCATGATTTTTGCGATAGTATGGGTTTCCCAGATTTTGGTGAGGTCTGGCCCCACCTGCTTGCCGACACGCTCGATTTGATGACATTGGGAACATTGACTGCGGCTGCCAAAGAAGATCTTCTTTCCATTTTCGGGATCGCCAGTTGTTCGCACCAACTCTTCAACCCGCGCAACTTCTTCTGGTGTAATCTTTACGAGCAAACCGCCTTTGAATACTTCCGTAAGCAATTTAGATATCTGATTTGTTTTGTCTTGTGGTTGATGACGCTGTAAAACTTCGACCACCTGGGGCAAGAGCTGGTGATCGAGAGTACCCTCGATGAATTGTTGAGCTATCGTGATGGCGTAATCTCTGTCAGAGCCAAGTACTCGGACGGCTGTAACCTTGGCTTTGTAGCTGCTGGAGTTCATGAGCGCGTTAGCAGTTGGAAAAGCACGCTTGAAATCAATCTCAGCTAGCAGTTCCAAGG